>Ga0102924_1002099_pt1 | contig 22150 bp, 20 predicted proteins | sample PaiPotPPM11metaG_FD_80116 | JGI IMG/M metagenome (GOLD analysis project Ga0102924, IMG submission 80116) | Iron sulfur acid spring bacterial and archeal communities from Banff, Canada, to study Microbial Dark Matter (Phase II) - Paint Pots PPM... ...
GACAAGGTGCGTGCGGCGCTTGGCGGACGGCGCTTCACTGCGCCGACCGGCTTCTCGGTGCTGGTCGACGAAAAGACCAATCATCTGTTCAAGCCGGTTATGATCGGCCGCATCAGCGACGATGGCCGCATCCTGCCGGTCTCGGTCACCGAGGGCCTAGTGCCGCCGGAGCCTTGGAGCCCGTGGCTCTCCGGCGCGGCACGGCAGAAACGGGCTACGGCCGGCTAATCCGAAATCAACGCGCGGTTCTATTCGACGAGCGCGCGCGTCGGGCGCGGCGGCGGCGACTTGATCTCACCGCGCGCCGTGGCGATGCCCATTTCCAGACTGTCGGCGATGCGATGGGCGCGATCGATGAACAGCGCCGCGGCAGCCGGTGGGCAGACCTCCTGTGCTGTCGCGACGAACAGTTCCAGCCAGCGATTGAAATGCGCCGTGTCGACGCCTAGCGGCAGATGCTTCACCATCGGCTGGCCATGATAGCGTCCGCTCATCAGCACCACCGAAGACCAGAAGTCGGAGAGCCGCGCGTAGTGGTCCTCCCAATCGTCGACATGGCGCGCGAAGACCGGGCCGATCAGCGGATCCTGCCGGGCGCGGGCATAGAAGTTGCGCACCAGCCGGTCGATCATCGCGTCATCGATGCCGGTGCGCTCGACGATATCGGCGATCAGGAGATTGCGGCGGGCTTCGCCGTCTTCGCGTGTGGCGCTCATGTGGATACCAAATTTTGTTGGAGCATGATCTTTTCCGACCTTGCTTCGCCCGCCGAAGCGGGCTTCGCGAAGGCGGGAAACAGGTTTCCACTTTTCGGGATCATGCTCTAGTTGAGGCGCGCCGCTGCTTGCTGCTCGAGCTGCAGCAGGGACGCCAGGAATTTGTGTGGCCTGATCAGGTCGGCGAGCGTGTAGGCGTCGAGCACGGCCAGAAACGCCTCGGTGGCTTCGCGCAGCGCGCCGCGCAGCACGCAGGCGCGTTCGATCTGGCAATAGCCGCGTTTCTCCAGGCAGCCGACGACATTGAGATTGTCCTCGGTATCGCGGACCACCTGGCCGAGACCGATGTCGTGCGGCTCGCGCTTGAGCCGCAGGCCGCCGCGGCGGCCGCGCACGGTGTCGAGATAACCGCTTTGGCCGAGATCGTTGACGACTTTGGTCAGATGATGCCGCGAAATGCCGAAGCTCGCCGCGATATCGTCGATGGTGGTGAGCCGGCCGATATTGAGGCCGACTTGGATCAAGACGCGCAGCGCGTAGTCGGTGTGAAGGGTAAGCCGCATTTTCTGGACCTGCGCCGGCACATTGGCCGAGTTCGATAAAAGATGTATTTTATATACATCTTTTTGTCAAACCCTCCGACGCGGAAATTGCGGGGCTCCGACGCCGCGCATATCGGCATTTAATTTAATGCATAACAGCGCGGCATTTTTTCTCTTCAAAGCACCTCGACAACCTCCCTGGAACGGCTCTAAAAAGGCTGGTTCCTGCGCCTTCGCCGGCAAGAAGACCACGTTCGAAAAGACCGAAAATATCATGGATTACAGGGGCTTTTTCTCTGACGCGCTCGAGCGCCTGCATGGCGAGCGCCGCTATCGGGTGTTTGCCGATCTCGAACGCATCGCCGGACGGTTCCCGCATGCTGTCTGGCACTCTCCCGATGGTCCGAAGGACATCGTGGTGTGGTGCTCAAACGACTATCTCGGCATGGGCCAGCATCCCAAAGTGATCGGCGCCATGATCGAGACCGCCTCGCGCATGGGTACCGGCGCCGGCGGCACGCGCAATATTGCCGGCAACAATCATCCGCTGGTCGAGCTCGAACGCGAGCTTGCCGATCTGCACGGCAAGGAAGCGGCGCTGGTCTTCACCTCCGGCTATGTCTCCAACGAAACCGGCATCTCGACGCTCGCCAAGCTGATGCCGAACTGTCTCATCCTCTCCGATGGGTGGAACCACAATTCCATGATCGAGGGCGTGCGCCAGGCATATTGCGAGAAGCAGATCTTCCGTCACAACGACATGGCGCATCTCGAGACGCTGCTCGCCGCGGCCGATCCGGCACGGCCGAAGCTCGTCGTGTTCGAGAGCCTTTATTCCATGGACGGCGACGTCTCGCCGGTCGAGCGCATCTGCGACCTCGCCGAGCGCTATCGCGCCATGACCTATATCGACGAGGTGCACGCGGTCGGCATGTATGGCCCGCGCGGCGGCGGCATCAGCGAACGCGACGGCGCCGCGGCCCGGGTCGATGTGATCGAGGGCACGCTGGCCAAGGCGTTCGGCTGTCTCGGCGGCTATATCGCCGGTTCCGCCGCATTGATCGACGCGGTGCGCTCCTATGCGCCGGGATTCATCTTCACCACCGCGCTGCCGCCGCCGGTCTGCGCCGCGGCGACCGCGGCCATCCGTCACCTGAAGACATCGAGCTTCGAGCGCGAACGGCATCAGGATCGCGCCGCGCGCACCAAGGCGGTGCTCGCAGCCGCGGCACTGCCGGTGATGATGAACGACACGCATATCGTGCCGGTCTTTGTCGGCGATCCGGAACTGTGCAAGCAGGCGAGCGATCTCCTCCTCACCGAGCACGGCATCTATATCCAGCCGATCAATTATCCGACCGTCCCCAAAGGAACTGAGCGGCTCCGCATCACGCCGAGCCCCTATCACGATGACCGGCTGATCGACGCGCTCGCCGAAGCCTTGGTCGACGTGTGGCAGCGGCTCGGCCTGCCGCTGAAAGAACGCGCGCTCGCGGCGGAGTAATTTGCCGCCGCTAGACTATTCCTTCTTCCTCGCCAGCCGCGGCGCGGCGAGGCCAACGGAAATTGTCACCACCAGAAAACGCGCCAAGTGATGGGCCCCGACATAGACCGGGTCGAGGTGCAGCGCCAGCGCCAGCACCATCATCGTATCCTGCGCGCCGGGTGAGAACGCGATCACAATATTGGCGATCGAGAACGGAAAGTAATGCGCGACGATCAGAATGAACACCGTCGCAACGCTCATCGCCACCGCGAATGAACCGAGCGCCGCGCCGAGATAGCCGGCCAGCATGCGCACCGAAGTATTGGCGAAGCGCGAGCCGACCAGCGCGCCGAGCGTGATCACCGATGCCGAGCCGATCCACCACGGCAAAGCGGCCTGGACCAGTTCAGCGCCGTGCAGCAGGCCGGAACCCGCCATGGCGCCGAACATGAGTCCGCCGGGAAATCGCAACCGCACGAAAATCAGCGCGAAGGCCGTCGCGACTGCGACCAGCATGATCATCTGGCCGAGCACGGCGAGATCGGCCTCACCGCGCGCCGCCGGCAGCGCCGGCACGACGAATCCGAACAGCGCCAGTCCATTCGGCAGGCCGAGGACGAGCAGCAGAACGCGCACGGTCTGCACGATGGCGATGGCGCGCAGATCGCCGCCAAGCTCGGTCGACAGCGAGATCACCTGCGCCATGGCGCCCGGGCTCGCACCCAACAAGGCTGAGAACAGATCCCAGCCGTGCACGATCCGCAGGTAGGCCATCGTGGCGCCCATCATGGCGAGCGAGCAGATCATGAGCAGCAGGATGCTGCCCGGCCAAGCGGTGACGCCGTGCAATGTCTCCGGCGTCACGACGGTGCCCAGCAGGATGCCGACGATCACGTAGCAGACGCGCGCCAGCGGTAAGGGCACACGCATCGGGCGGCCGAGCAACGCCGCCGCCGCGACAAAGACCACCGAACCCGAGACCAGCGCCGCCGGAAGATTGAGCAGGAAGAAGCTCACGCCGCCGACGAGCGCGATCGCCAGCGTTTCGGCCGTCTCGATCAGCGCACGCTGTTGCGGAAGGATGTGTCGCATTGACGCGCCATGAATGCCCGCTGCGGCCAGGTCCGTCAACGCGGCTGTGGCTATTTACTGAGACTCCACGGCCGCATAGCTCGCCAATGGACAGTCCCGCTAAACTGTGGTGACCTAACAAAAATCGGGCCCAAAATAGGCCCGAATACGCGCGCACTGCCGGGAGGTTTCAAGGTCGGCTCATGCTGCAAGGGTGGATCGTCGTCGCCATTGCGCTGGCCTATATCGGCCTGTTGTTTCTGGTCGCGAGCTATGGCGACCGCAGGCGCGGCCTGACGCGCGGCGCCGCGTCCCGTCTGCTGATCTATCCGCTGTCGCTCGCCGTCTATTGCACGTCGTGGACGTTTTTCGGCTCGGTCGGCATCGCTTCGCGCACCGGCTTCGACTTTCTCACCATCTATATCGGCCCGCTGCTGATGATCGGCCTGGGCTATCCGCTGCTGATCCGGATCGTGCGGCTCGCCAAGGCGCAAAACATCACCTCGATCGCCGATTTCGTCGCCGCGCGTTACGGCAAGAGTCCGGCGGTGGCGGCGACGGTGGCGCTGATCGCCATCATCGGCATGATTCCCTACATCGCCCTGCAGCTCAAAGCGGTGTCGGCTTCGGTCTCGACCATCCTTGCCGCCATGCCGGACCGCACGCCGCTGCTCGGCGACGTCACGCTGTTCGTCGCGCTCGCCATGGCCACATTCGCGGTGCTGTTCGGCACCCGCCATACCGACGCCACCGAGCATCAGGACGGGCTGATGCTGGCGATCGCGACCGAATCGATCGTCAAGCTTCTGGCCTTCATCGCGGTCGGCATTTTCGTCACCTTCGTGATGTTCCACGGCCCGTTCGATCTGCTGGCGCGCGCGATGCAAGAGCCGCAGATCGCCGCCATGCTGACCAGCGCGCCGCAATTCGCGCCGTTCGCCGCGATGACGGCATTGTCGTTCTTCGCCATCGTCCTGTTGCCGCGGCAGTTCCATGTCTCGGTGGTGGAGAACCACGGCGAAGCCGAGATCCGCCGCGCTGCCTGGATGTTTCCGGCCTATCTGGTGCTGATCAATCTATTCGTGCTGCCGATCGCGATGGCGGGGCTTTTGAGCTTTCCGGCCGGGCATGTCGACAGCGACATGTTCGTCGTGGCGCTGCCGCTTGCCGCGCATTCCGAACTGATCACGTTGATCGCCTTCATCGGCGGACTGTCGGCGGCGACCGCGATGGTGATCGTGGAAACGGTCGCGCTCGCGATCATGGTGTCGAACGATATCGTCGTGCCGCTGGTGCTCAAGCGCCGCGCCGCGGTCAATGGCGGCAAATCGCAACAGGCCGGCGATGCCGGCGCGCAGCTGCTGACGACGCGGCGCATCGCCATCTTCGTCATCCTGCTGCTGGCCTATATCTACTATCGCTCTGCCGGCCCGGCGCAACTCGCCTCGATCGGGCTGCTGTCCTTCGCCGCGGTGGCGCAATTCGCGCCGGCAATGTTCGGCGGGCTCGTCTGGCGGCGCAGCACCGCGCTCGGCGCCATCGCCGGGATGAGCGCCGGCATTCTGATCTGGGCCTATACGCTCTTGCTGCCGAGCATTTCCGACGCCGGCATTGTCGGGGAAAGCATCCTGCGCGAGGGGCCGTGGGGCTTCGCTTTGCTGCGGCCGCAGGCGCTGTTCGGCGCCGACCTGCCGCCGCTCGTGAACGGCGTCGTGATGAGTCTTGCCTGCAACGTCGCGCTCTATATCTGCTGCTCGCTCATCCGCCGTCCGAGCGCCATCGAGCAGATGCAGGCCGATCTGTTCGTACCCTCCTCGCTCAAGCCGATAGCGCCGAGCTTCCGGCTGCGCCGCGCCTCGGTCACCGTCGAGGAACTGATCACGACCGTCGCCCGCTATCTCGGCGAGGAGCGCACCCGCGAATCGTTCGCGAGCTTCGCCATCACCCGCCGCATCGATCTCGATTCGCAAGCCGAAGCCGATTTCCAGTTGCTGCAATATGGCGAATATCTGCTCGCCTCCGCGATCGGCGCGGCATCGTCGCGGCTCGTCCTGTCGCTGCTGCTGCGCAAAGGCAATGTCTCGACCAAGGCGGCGCTGAAACTGCTCGACGATGCCAATGCCGCGATCCATTACAACCGCGAGATCCTGCAGACCGCGCTCGACCACGTGCGCCAGGGCATCGCGGTGTTCGACAAGGAACAGGCGCTGGTATGCTGGAATCGTCAGTTCGGCGAGATCTTCGACCTGCCGCACGGCCTCACCCGCGTCGGCACCGCGCTGGCCGAAATCCTGCGCCACATCGCCCCCTATGCCGAGCGCAACGGCAGGGACACCGACGAGTTCATCGCCGAGCGCATTGCCCGTTACGCCTCGGAAGACGAGCCGTTCCTCGAACGCTTCACCGATCGCGGCCTGGTCGTCGAAGTGCGCACCAATCGCATGCCGCATGGCGGCCTGGTCACGACCTTCACCGATATCACGCCGAGCGTGAAAGCCGCCGAAGCGCTGGAACGCGCCAACGCGACGCTGGAGCGTCGCGTGCGCGAGCGCACCGGCGAATTGACCCGGCTCAATGCCGAGCTCGCGCGCGCCAAGGCCGAGGCCGACGAAGCCAATGTGTCGAAGACCCGCTTTGTCGCCGCGGCGAGCCACGACATTCTGCAGCCGCTCAATGCCGCGCGGCTTTATGTGACCAGCCTGATCGAGCGTCAGCGCGCCGGCGACGAGTCCGATCTGGTGGCGAATATCGATGCGTCGCTCGAAGCGGTCGAGGAGATTTTCACCGCGCTGCTCGATATTTCGCGGCTCGACACCGGCGCGATGAAGCCAGAGCTCGCCAATTTCCGTATCGATGATCTGCTGCACCGGCTCGAAGTCGAGTTCGCGCCGATCGCCCGCGCCAAAGGCCTCAAGCTCGTCTTCGTACCGTCGAGTCTCACCATACGCTCGGACCGCCGCCTGCTGCGGCGGCTGTTGCAGAACCTGATCTCGAACGCGATCAAATACACGCCGGAGGGCCATGTGCTGGTCGGCTGCCGCCGCTGCGGCGACAAGCTGCGCGTCGAGGTGCACGACACCGGCATCGGCATTCCGCAGGCCAAACGCCGCGCCGTGTTCAAGGAATTCCACCGGCTCGATCAGGGCGCGCGGGTGGCGCGCGGCGTCGGTCTCGGACTATCGATCGTCGAGCGCATCGCCCGGGTGCTCGACTGCGAGGTCAAGCTGCGCTCGAATGTCGGCGACGGCGCGGGACACGGCTCGCGCTTCTCCATCGAAGTGCCGCGCGCCGCGGCAGGCATCGCGGCGGCGAAGGCGCGCGCCGTGCCGCGCCCCGATATCGGCCGGCTCGACGGCATGGTGGTCCTGTGCATCGACAACGAGCGCGCCATTCTCGACGGCATGGAGACGCTGTTGAACGGCTGGAACTGCCGCGCGCTCACCGGCACCGATCTCACCGAGGCCTTGGCCGCAATCAATGCCAGCGGCGTCGAGCCCGACGGGCTTCTGGTCGACTACCACCTCGACGAGGGCGACGGCATCGGCGCCATTGCCGAGCTGCGGCGGCGCCTCGGCCGCCACATTCCGGCGATCTTGATCACAGCGGACCGCTCGCGCCATGTCCGCGAGGAGGCGCGCGTCGAGGGCGTGCATGTGCTCAACAAGCCGCTGAAGCCGGCATCGCTGCGCGCGCTGATCACGCAATGGCGCGTGCAGCGCGTGGCGGCGGAATAAGATCTAGCCTTCTTTCACCGGCACTTGCGGCCATTGGCCGGCTTCGATCTTGCCGGCGGCGATCACGGCTTGCGTGCGGCTTTCGACGCCGAGCTTCTGCAGGATCGCGGAGACATGCGCCTTCACGGTGGCCTCCGATACGCCGAGCTCATAGGCGATCTGCTTGTTGAGAAGACCGCCCGAGAGCATCATCAGGACGCGCACCTGCTGCGGCGTCAGCGTCGAGAGCCGGGCGATGACAGCGGCGCTCTCGGCGTCGGCGTCGCGCTGCAGATCGACATCGGGCGGCGTCCACACTTCGCCCTGCAGCACCTGCCCCACGGCCTGGCGCAGCGCATCGACTCCGAGCGTCTTGGGAATGAAGCCGGACGCGCCGAATTCCATGCAGCGGCGGATCACCGCGGGATCGTCATTGGCCGAGACCACGACGATGGGCAAGCTCGGATATTGCGCGCGCAGATACATCAGGCCGGAAAAGCCGCGCACGCCCGGCATCCGCAGATCGAGCAGAATGAGATCGACATCGCTGCCGCGCTCGAGGACGTCGGTCACCTCCTCGAACGTGCCGGCCTCGGCGATCTCGGCGCGATCGAACAGGCCGTTGACCGCTTCGCGCAGCGCGCCGCGGAACAGCGGATGATCATCGGCAATCAACAAATGGTGGAATTCGGCCTCGCTCACAGCCCCGCCTCAACAATCCTGAAAACGCCCGCGCCTGCGGGCGGATTTGCTTTCAGCTTATCGCCGATCGGCCGATGCGGTCCACAGTGCAGCGGGCCGCGGCGCGGTCCTACTTAGACGCGCTGCGCCAATTGCGCCAGTCGCGCAGGCGCTCCGCGATGATGAACAGCAGCGGAATGAGGAAAATGCCGAACACGGAGGCCGCGATCATGCCGCCGAATACAGGCGTTCCGACCGCGTGCCGCGTCAGCGCGCCGGCCCCGGTCGCGACCACCAGCGGCACCAGCCCGAAGATGAAGGCGAAGCTCGTCATCATGACCGGGCGGAAGCGCAAGGCCGCGGCCTCGATGGCTGCATCCGTAATGTCCTTGCCCAAAGCGCGCTGATCGACGGCAAAGGCGACGATCAGAATGCCGTTCTTGGCGGCGAGCGCTATCAGCACCACCAATCCGATCTGCGCGTAAACGTCGAAGCTCAATCCGGCAATCGCCACCGCGGCGACCGCGCCGAGGAGGCCGACGCTCACCGACAGCAAGGCCGGGATAGGGATGTTCCAGCTCTCGTAGAGCGCCACCAAGAACAGATAAGCGAACAGCACGGCAAAGCCGAGAATGCTCGCGGTGTGGCCGCTCGCGTTCTTTTCCTGCAGCGCGGTCGCGGTCCATTCGTAGCTGAAGCCGGGCGGCAGCGTCGTTGCCGAGATGCGCTCCATGGCGGCGAGCGCCTCGCCCGAGCTTGCCGGGGGCTTTTGCGCACCGTTGATGACGGCAGCACGATAGCCGTTATAGCGCACCACCGTTTGCGGTCCTTGCACCAGCTTGGCGACGGCGAGCGCCCGCATCGGCACCATGTTGCCCTTGGCGTTGCGCACATAGATTTTGTCGATGTCGCTGATCTGATCGCGAAACTGCGTATCGGCCTGGATATTGACCTGCCAGGTGCGGCCGAACACGTTGAAGTCGTTGACGTAGTAGGTGCCGAGCGTCGACTGCAGCGCATTGAAAATATCGCTGATCTTGATGCCCAAGACTTGCGCCTTGTCGCGATCGATATCGAGATAGATTTGCGGCGTGTTGGCGGCATAGGTGGAAAATACGCCGGCGAGCTGAGGCTGCTGGTTGGCGGCAACCGTCAGTCCATTCATCACCGCGGCGAGGTCGGTCGCCGATTGGCCTTGCAGCGCTTCCAGCACATATTGGAAGCCGCCGGTATTTCCTAAGCCCAGAATGGGCGGCAGGTTGAAAGGAAAGGCGATGGCGCCCTGGATCGCGGCCATTTGCGGCCGCAGCTTGGCGATGATGGCGCCGGCGCTTTGCGCCGGGTCTCTGCGCTGTTCATAGGGCTTGAGCCGAATGACAAAGAAGGCCTGATTGGAGGCGGCGACATAATCGATGAAATTCAGTCCGACCACCGACAGCACGCCTTCGACGCCGGGAATTGGCTTGACGATATTTTCGACCTGCTTGACCACGTCTTCCGTGCGTTCGACCGAAGCGCCCTCGGGCAACCGCAAGGCGGCGAAAATCGCGCCCTGGTCTTCGTCGGGCAGGAAGCTTTGCGGTGTCCGGTTGAAGACAAAGACCGCAACCGCGAGCACGCCCACGACGACAACAACGCCGACAATGGCGACGCGCGCCAGCCGGCGCACGATCGCCACATAGCCGTCACGCGCCTTGTCGATGCCGCCGAGCACATAGCGCATGACGCCGCCCGTGCTCTGGCCGCGCTTGAGCAGCACCGAGCACAAAGCCGGGCTCAAGGTCAGCGCATTGAGCGCCGAGATCAGCATCGAAATCGAGACGGCGACCGCGAATTGCCGGAACAATTGCCCGCTGATGCCGGGCGTGAAGGCGACCGGCACGAACACCGACAGCAGCACCAGCGTGATGGCAAGGATCGGTCCGGTGATCTCCGCCATCGCCTTCTTGCAGGCATCGGGGATCGACAGTTCGGGCTCTTCCTCGATCACCCGCTCGATATTCTCGACGACGACGATGGCGTCATCGACGACAATGCCGATCGCGAGAACCAGCGCCAACAGCGACACCGTATTGGCCGAATAGCCGATCATCAGCAGGACCGCAAAGGTGCCGATGATCGACACTGGCACCGCAATCAGCGGGATCAGCGTGGTGCGCAACTTGCCCAAGAACAAGAACACGACGATGGCGACGAGGATAATGGCGATCACGAGCGTCTTGACGACCTCGACGATGGTCGCGTTCACGAACACGGTAGTGTCGAAGAAGACGTTATAAGTAAGATCGGACGGAAAGCGCGCCGACAGCGTCGTCATGGTGTCGCGCACCTGCTTGGCGACGTCGACGGCGTTCGAGCCCGGCGACTGATAGATGCCGAGCGCCGCCGCCGGCGCGCCGTTGAACCGGCTGTAGCGATCCTGCGACTGCGCGCCCATCTCGACGCGGGCTACATCGCTGATGCGCACTACCGAGCCGTCGGGATTGGTGCGCAGAATGATATTGGCGAATTCCTCGGGCTTGGTCAGCCGGCCCAAGGTCTTGATATTGATCTGGAACTGCTGGTCGGGCGAGGCTGGCGCGGCGCCGATGCGGCCGAGCGCGGCTTGCACGTTCTGGCTCTGCACCGCGGTGATAACGTCATTCGGCGTCAGATTGAGCTCGGTCAGCCGCTGCGGATCGAGCCAGATGCGCAGCGAATAGTTCAAGGGGCCGAACAGGACGACCTGGCCGACGCCCTTGATGCGCGCCAGCGGATCAATGACATTGATGACCGCGTAATTGCTCAGAAAGACGGCATCGTAGGTATTCTTGGGCGAATAGAGATTGATAACCTGCAGCAGCGCCGCAGATTTCTTGCGCACGCTGAGCCCCGAGCGCTGCACCTCGTCGGGCAATTGCGGAATGGCGAGGCTGGCGCGGTTCTGCACATTGACGGTGTTGATGTCGGGATCGGTGCCGAGCGCGAAGGTGACGTTCAGCGTATAGCTGCCGTCGGAGCCGCTCGCCGACTGATAGTAGAGCGCATTGTCGACGCCGTTGACTTGTTCCTCGATCGGCTGCGCTACCGTGGTCTCGACCACTTCGGAATCGGCGCCGGGATAATTTGCCGTCAGGGTGACCTGCGGCGGCACGATGTCGGGGAATTGCGCGATCGGGATCGCCGAGATGGCGATCAGCCCCGCAAGCGTAATGACGATGGCAATGACAATGGCAAAGCGTGGCCGGTCGATGAAAATGTTGGAAAACATTGCGCTCGATGTCTGCTTGAGTTGTCGGCTCAATTTTCCGGCACGACGGTCGCCGCTACCACCTGGCCAGGATGTACCTTCTGAATACCTTCGACCATGACAAGCTCGCCTTCCTTGAGTCCTTTCTCGACTTCGACGTCCTTGCCGTGATCCGGACCGGTGGTGATGCGCCGCTGCTCCACCTTCTTGTCGTCACCGACGACCAGCACGTAATTGCCGGCTTGATCGAGCAGAACGGCCGACTGCGGCACCATGAGCGCGTAACGCGGCTTGCCGCGCTCGACGATGACGCCGACGACGCCGCCGGGGATGAGCTCGCTGTCGGGGTTCGGCAATTGCGCACGCGCGGTGACTGTGTCGGTATCGGCCTGAACCTGAACGTCGAGGAAATTCGTCTGGCCGGGATGCGCATAAATGCTGCCGTCAGGCAGCCTGATGTGCACGGTGACATGCGGATCCTTGTCGGCGGAAGCCGCGACCCGCTTGCGATATTCGACAACGTCGGCCTCGCTCGCCTGGAACGTGACATAGATCGGGTCCTGGCTGACGATGGTCGCAAGGATTCCGGTCGAGGGACTGACCAGATTGCCCACCGTGTAATTGGCGATGCCGATGCGGCCGTCGATCGGCGCGCGGATCTCGGTATAGCCGAGATTGATCTTGGCCTGCTCGAGCAGCGCCTGCGCCTGCAATATATCGGCCTGCGCCGATTGTTCGGTCGCCAAGTTCTGATCGACCGTCGATTGCGGCACGTTCTGGTTTTTCACCAGTTCCTGGGAGCGCTTCAATTGCAGATTGGTATTGACCTCGGCGGCCTTGGCCTTGGCGACATTGGCCTCCTGCTGGTCCACGGCCGCCTTGTAGGTATCCGGCTCAATCCGAAACAACAGATCGCCGGTCTTGACCATCTGACCTTCGGTGAAATTGCGCTGTCCGATAAAGCCGGTCACGCGCGCCACGATGTCGACCTTATTGACGGCGGCGACGCGGCCGACGAAATCGCCGGTTTCCGTCACCTGCCGATTGACGACCGGAACGACCGAGACCGCCGGCGGCGGACCCGCTCCCTGCCCCTGGGCAAAGGCTGCGCCGCTGCCGAGACAAGCAGCCGCCGCGACTATCAACGCACCGAACCGAGTTTTCATGCTCAACCCGCGCATCGGCTGTTCCCTATCGTTCGCGCAAGTCTGCACTAATATTCGCGACCTGTCGTCAGACGCAGCGCATGCGCGCCAGGATGGTGCTTCACAAAATTTTGCATTGCGCGCGGGCGCAGCAAAGGCCCCCAATGATGAATCGACGATTGCGCGAGAAACGTCAGCTCGCTCGCGATTCCTTCGGCGTGGATACTTCGGCAACCAGCACGTCCGCCGGCGTCACCGCTTTGCCGTCGCCATTCATCTCGCGGCCGGCTTCTCCGGAACGGCCGAAGCGCGCCGCAAGAAAATCGATGAAGGTTCTGGTCTTGGCGGAGGGATTGCGGCTCGGATAGATGGCATAGACCGGCGTCTCCTGCGTCCGGTAATCCTTCATAACGCGCACCAGACGGCCCGCCTTGAGGTGATCCTCAACGAGATAATCCGGCGCCAGCAGCAAGCCGCAACCGCCCAGCGCCGGCGGCAGCAGCACGTCGCCGCTATTGGCCTGGAAGCGTCCGGAAACCTGCGCCACCTCTTCCCTGCCGTCGCGATCGACAAAACTCCACAGTTTCAGCCTCTGCGCCACAGCGCCCGTGTAGATCAGACATCTGTGTTTGATGAGATCAGCCGGTCTATGCGGCGCGCCCTTCTTTTCCAGATAAGCAGGCGCGGCGCACAGAACGATTTCGAGCGTGTAGAGCTTGCGCGCGATCAGACTTGAGTTTTCGAGATGTCCGAACCGAATGCCGAGATCGAAGCGCTTCTCGACGAGATCGACATAGGGATCGTCGAGGCTCAGATCGATCGACACTTCCGGATATTTGACCAGATAATCGGCGACCGCCGGTGCCAACACATGCGTGCTGAACGAGACCGGCGCGGTAACGCGTAATAGGCCGCGCGGTGAGGTCTGCATGTCGCCCGCGGAAGTTTCGGCATCCTCCATTTCGGCAAGGATGTGCACCGCGCGCTCGTAATATTCTTGACCCGCTTCGGTCGGGCTCACCTTACGCGTGGTGCGATTGAGAAGCCGCACGCCGAGCCGGTCTTCCAGCGTCTGCACGTGCTTTGAGACCATGGCCGGCGACATGCCGAAATGCCGCGCCGCCGCGGCAAAGCTCGCAGAATCCACGACCTTGGCGAATACGGCCATTCCGACAAAGCGATCCAAAACCGCGATTCCTTATCCGCTGCCGGCAAGTGCTCGCAACGCGCGCTCGCCCGTACCGGTCACTGCGATCTATGAGAGCGGCGGCGATACGCCACGGCTCGTCTAGTCAAACCAGCAATGTGAAAATCGCATAAACGGCAGTATAGCCTGATTTTATGATCTTACGCACGTCTTTGGCATGTCTTTTCGGACAAACGGCGTTCCGCGCATGAAGTCATCCAAAGCACGTTTCAGGCACAGCGGCCGAGAAACTGCAAAATCACCTCGCGCCGGTGCGGACGAGCGCGGTGCTCGGCGACATAGATGCCCTGCCAGGTGCCGAGCGCCATGGCTCCGTCCACAACCGGCACCTGCAGCGACACGCCGTTGAGCATGGATTTGATATGGGCCGGCATGTCGTCCGGCCCTTCGACCTCGTGCACGTAGCCGGCGTGGACCGGCGCCAGCCGCTTGAGCGCCGTCACCAGATCGGTGCGAACATCGGCGTCGGCATTTTCCTGGATCACCAGCGACGCCGAGGTGTGCTTGAGATAGAGCAACAGCGCGCCGTCGCGCGCCTTCGCGGACCCAAGAAAGGCTTCAACGTCGCGCGTGATTTCAAAGAAGCCTTCGCCCGATGTGTCCACGGTCAGAACCGCCGTCGCGACGGTTTCGACGGGCGTGGTTTTGACGGCTGATAATTTGCTCAATCGTGTCGCCCAGGCTGTAGAGCATGATCCCGAAAAGCGGATACGGGTTTCCCGCCTTCGCGAAGCCCGCTTCGGCGGGCGAAGCTAGGTCGGATAAGATCATGCTCCAATGTCCAACGTCAGCTCTTGTTGAAAATCTGCTGCTGCGCCTTGTCGACCATGTCCTTGAAGCGGTGCCAAACCCGGCTGGCAAAGTCGGTCACGCGGTCGATATCGGCATCGCTCGGCAGCGGCACCGTAATGCTGTTTTGCCCGGTCTTGTTTTGCGCCGAGGGCGCCTCCGGCGACGGCACCGGGTTGGCACCCGGCGGCAGCGGCAGGCCGCGCGCGAGAATATCCTTCTTCAGGGCGGCGTTTTCGGCCTGTAGCCGCGCGATTTCGTTTTCCAGGACAGTACGATCATCCGGCGCAGCAGTGCAGGCCCAGCCCACCGTCCGCTGGCTGCACAGCGCCACCTCGCCGCTCTTGGTGTCGAGCCGCACTAGGCCCTCCGCGGTCCTGTTGAAAATGTAGCGGCCGCCGGCGCTGTCCGGCATCGCATCTTCCGCGAGCGCCGGCGCCGCGACGGCCAAGGCCGCGCCGATCGCCGCAAAGGCGGTAGCGCGGACGAGAACGATGCTTTTCAAGGTGGTCATCTTGGCCTCCAAGGCGATCTGGAATGGGTGCGATCTTAGGACGTCCTTGGAAACTTGGTAGCCGACATCGCGGGCGGCATTTTGGCTTTCGGAAAACTCTTGTGCGCAGCCAAGTTTCTCCGCTTTTTCAATATGTTAGTTTGGGTCCGCTGTTCTTGACTTGGCGGAATCCAGTCAGTATGGTCCGCGCGGCTTCAAGGGGCGCGCGCGCTGCCGTTGCTGAACGCCGCGAGTGTCGGGACCGCGGGACCGAATGTCGGGACCATGAGCGACGCACGCGAAAACGGCGACCGGGGCAAAGAGCGAACCGACGAAGCTCTCTCCGCGAGGCTGCAGCGGCTCAACGAAGGTCTTGGCCAAATACACAAATCGGGCCGGTCTTCTGAAAGTTCTGAGGCGGAGCGGGCGACAACTGCATCCGGCTACGCCAGAGGCTTTCGCCTCTCCAGCGAACTCGTTGCAGGTGTTGTAGTCGGCGCCGGTCTGGGCTGGCTCATCGATCGCGTGTTCGGCACTACGCCGTGGGGATTGATGATCTTCCTCCTGCTTGGCTTCGCGGCGGGCGTACTCAATGTCATGCGCTCCGCGGGCGTCATCGCGGGTAATGCGATCGACGCAAGGCCTCCGGGTAACCGGAAGCAATAACCGGCAAGCGGAAGCAATATTCAGGCGCTTTGGCGCGACGGTGGCATAAAGAGCAGCGAACAGGGCCATGCAGATCAATCCGATCGAGCAATTCGAGATCCACAATCTGAAACCGCTGTTCTCGATCGGTGGCCACGAGTTCGATTTCACCAATTCGGCAGTCTTGATGCTGATCATCGTGGCGCTGGTCTCGCTGCTTTTGATCGGCGGCACGGCGCGGCGCGCGGTGATCCCCGGCCGGCTGCAATCGATTGCGGAACTGTCCTACGAATTCGTCGCCAATACGGTGCAGTCTTCAGCCGGCGCCGAGGGCATGAAGTTCTTCCCGTTCGTGTTCACGCTGTTCATGTTCGTTCTGTTCGCGAACATCATCGGACTCATCCCCTATTCCTTCACGGTGACGAGCCAGCTCATCGTCACCGCCGCGCTCGCGCTGCTCGTGTTCTTTATCGTGGTCGGCTACGGCTTCTATCGCAACGGCCTGCACTTTCTGAATCTGTTCGTGCCCAAGGGCGTGCCGAAGGCGATCCTGCCGGCGATCGTCCTCATCGAAATCCTGTCGTTCGTGTCGCGTCCGGTTTCGCACTCGGTGCGTCTGTTCGCCAACATGCTGGCCGGCCATATCACGCTGCAGGTGTTCGCCGGCTTCATCATCATGCTGGCCGGCGCCGGGATTCTCGGCTTCTTCGGCGCGGTGCTGCCGTTCATCATGGTGGTCCTGCTGAGCGCGCTGGAATTGCTGGTGGCGTTCCTGCAGGCCTATGTCTTCGCCATTCTCACTTGCATCTATCTCAACGATGCGATTCACCCGGGTCACTGACGGCCCGCGTTCCTCAACCTCGAAAGGGAGTTTTGTTATGGATCCGGTTGCAGCGAAATATATCGGCGCTGGCATTGCCTGTATCGGCATGGGCGGCGCCGGCGTCGGCGTGGGCATCATTTTCGGCAATTATCTTGCCGCTGCGCTGCGCAATCCCTCGGCCGCTCAGGGCCAGTTCGGCAACCTGATCTTCGGGTTCGCCATTACCGAAGCGCTCGGCATTTTCTCGCTGCTGATCGCGTTGCTGCTGCTGTTCGGGCTCTAAGGCCTGGCGACAGCATCAGCTGAAAATGCGGCCCAATCGTAAGGCAGAGTGATGGCTGAACCGACCGCCCATACCGAGCAGCACACCGGACACAGTGGATTTCCGCCGTTCCAGTCGGAGCACTTTCCCTCGCAGCTGCTCTGGCTCGGCGTCACCTTCGTCCTGCTTTACGTGCTGATGTCGCGGATCGCGTTGCCGCGCATCGGCGGCATTCTCGCCGATCGCAGCAAGCGGATCAGCGATGATCTCGCGGCGGCGGAGGGCCTGAAGGAGAAGTCCAACGCGGCGCACGCGGCCTACGAGAAATCGCTGGCCGAGGCGCGGGGCCGCGCCCAGTCGATCGCAAGCTCGACGCGGGAGAAGCAGGCCGCCGAGGCGGCGGCGACGCAAAAGCAGCTCGAGGCCAAGCTGCACGAGAAGCTTGCGGCGGCCGAGCAGTCGATCGCTTCGACCCGCACCGCGGCCATGGGCAATGTGCGATCCATCGCTGCCGAAACGGCGGCAGCGATCGTCGAGCGGCTGATCGGCAAGGCGCCGGCGGACCATGAAGTCGCCGCCGCGCTTGATGCCGGCAAACACTGAGAACGGCCATGATGGAAACGGAAAACTGGGTCGCTATCGGCTTCCTCTGCTTCCTCGGTCTGCTTGCCTATCTCGGCGTGCACCGCAAGGTGTTCGACAGCCTCGATGCGCGGCAAGCCCGCATCAAGTCCGAGCTCGATGAAGCCAAGAAGCTGCGTGAGGAAGCCCAGGCCCTGCTCGCCGAGTTCGAGCGTAAAGGCCGCGAGGCCGAGAAGGAAGCCGAGGCCATCATCGCCAGCGCCAAGGTCGAAGCCGAACGGCTCGCCGTCGAGGCCAAGACCCGGATGGAAGAATTCGTCGTCCGCCGCACCAAGATGGCGGAGACGAAGATCGCTCAGGCCGAAGCGCAGGCGCTGGCCGACGTGAAATCCGCCGCTGCCGATGCCGCGGTCGCCGCCGCCGAGCGGATTCTCTCGGTGTCCGCGAAGGGCAAGACCGCCGAAGATCTGGTGGCGCGCGGCATCGAAGACGTCAAAAGCAAGCTGAACTGACGCCGCTCCCGGGACCGGTTTCGCCACTCTCGCGCAAAACCGTTTTGATTTGAATTGATGCGGTCCGTTCCGCCGGCATTTGCCGCGCGTCGGGGGTGGCGGCCTTGATATTGGCCGGCGCGCTGCACACGTTTTGCCAAGCGGTCGAAACAGCGAATGAGATCGCCATGAACCACAGAACAAGCGTGCATTATCTGCGGCCGGTCAAAGGCGTTCTGCTTGCGGCCGGCGTCCTATCGATGGCTCTGCTCGCAACCATGCCCGCAGCGAGGGCGCAAGGCGTTCATCAATACAGTTTTCCAGGAAGCTCCGCGCCGAGCAGCTATAGCACCTCGACCGGCCCGCGCGTGTATAGCGGCACCGCGGTGCCAACCGGACGTGGACCGCTGAACCAGCCGATCCCGCCTGCGGCGAGCAGCTATTATTCCCGCCGCCTCGGGCGCCTGACGACACCGACCAATCCGTCGCCCTACCCGTTCGGGACGCAATAGGTTTTTCAGATCGTCGTGATTTACAGATCGTGTTTGTTCTTTCAGAAAAGGACGCTCTTCACGCGCCCGTCCTCCACAGTTGCAATCGATTTCTGTGCATAATGTTTGTGTGACACCGCACGCGCTCTTTGCTTCGGCGCAACCGGCGATATGTTCTGTTTCCACATTCCCTGAAAACTCAGCAGCGGCGCGCGATGCGGTCGCGGATCGGAGGGACCTTTGGTCATCTTCGATTGTAATGGCGTACTTGTTGATAGCGAACCGATCGCGGCTGCGGTGCTCGCCGACGCGTTCGAGCGCATCGGCATTGCCCTGACGGCGGAGGTCATCCTGCGCCGCTTTCAGGGGCGCCGGCCGGCGGACATTTTCGCCGCCGTGGCGGCGGCCACCAATATCAAGATTCCACCGGATTTCCCGGGCGAAGTCGCAACCGGAACGCTGCGCCGCCTGCGCGCCGAGCTGCGCCCGGTGGCGCATGCCGCACATGCGCTCACCTGGATCCGCGGCCCCAAGGCGGTGGCGTCATCGTCGTCGCCCGAGCGCATCCGGCTCAGCCTCGAAGTCACCGGCCTCATCCGCTTTTTCGAAGAACGGCTCTACTCGGCTTCGAGCGTGCGTCTCGGCAAGCCGGCGCCGGATTTGTTTCTGCTGGCGGCTGCGCGCAACGGTGTCGACCCCGCGCGATGCATCGTGGTCGAAGATTCTGCGCCCGGCATCGCCGCGGCGGTGGCTGCCGGCATGACGCCGGTCGGCTTCGTCGGCGGCAGCGAGACGCCGGGCCGGCTCGCCGCCGAACTGTCCGCTCGCGGCGCCCGCACGGTGGTTGCCGACATGCGAGCGCTGAAAAGCGCAATCACCGATCTGCGCGGCTGGTAAGCGAAGCGACCTTCATCCCGTCGGCGCGTTGGGATTGGGCTTCGCCTTCGGCTTGGCCCTGGCCGGCGGAGCGGCTTTGGGCGCGTTTTGCGCCGAGAATTGGTCGAAGCCGATATAGACGACATAATTGTCGAGCTCTGCGACCGGCGACGGCAGCGGAAAGCTCAAGCCTTCCTCGATATGGCTGAAGTTCGCGCCGTTGTTGTCGGTGATGTCGACCGGGATCTGAATGAATTTGGTGGTGATGACTTTGGTGCCCGAGGACGGCGCGTCGACCACCGCGATGCGTATCGGCACATCGACATGGCCCGGGCCGCCGGCCGGCCCGACAATGACGCGCCCCTGGATGCCGACCTTCAACACCATCTGACCATTGACGACCGAGCATTCGCGCGCGGCGCGCACGAAGGAGCCCTGATATTTCAGGGTCATGGCTTCGTTGCTGCCGTCGGGCGGCGGCGGCGGCAGAATCAGGGTCGACGCGCCCTGACGGATATCGATGAACGGGCATTCGACGTCGGGCTGCGCATTGGCGACCGCCTGGGGCGCCTTGTCCGACTTGGAGGAGAAGAAATTCGAGACCCGGTCCTTGAACGAAGGCGAACTTGCGGGCGCCGCGGGCGGCGGCGCGGCCGCAGTCTGGGAACTCGCGGGCACGGAACCGGTCGTTACCGGCGAGCCGATACTACTGCTGCCGCTGCAGCCCGCCGTCAGCAGCAAGGCCGCCAGCACAGCCGCGATCGGCCAGCTTTCACCGCCCTTTATCGGTCGAAAGTCGTGCAGCATCCCCAAATCATCGCCATCTGCTCGCGCGTGATCTGATCCCCGACGGCCGGCGACCACAACCCTGCTCCATCGCGATGCCCAGGATTTTATACCAAACCAACCGTGGCCAACCCAAGGCGGCATTTTGCGCCAAAAACGCATTTGGTTAAGACCGGCCGTCAACCCGCCGCCACTTCCCTCGTCGTCCCCTTAGGGGGGTCCTTCAACCGGGCAAACAGCAGGTGGTCCTGCCAGATGCCGTTGATACAGAGATATTCCCGGGCATAGCCCTCGCGGACAAAGCCGTTTTTCTCAAGAAGCTTGATCGAGCCGGCATTGGTCGGGATACAGGCCGCCTCGATGCGGTGCAGCCGCAGTGTCGCGAAAGCAAAAGGGATGACGGCGCGGACCGCCGCCGTCATATAGCCCTGGCCCACGAAAGGCAGACCCATCCAGTAACCGAGGCTGCAGGCCTGGGCGACGCCGCGGCGGATATTGGCCAGGGTCAGCCCGCCGACCAGCGCGCCGTCGGAATAGCGCACGGTCAGGAAGGCGTAGCCCTGGTCGCTGCGCAGGTCCTCGGAATAGCGCTTGATGCGCCGCCGGAAGGCGCTGCGGGTCAGATCGTCGTCGGGCCAGGTCGGCTCCCACGGCACCAGGAAATCGTGGCTGGCCTCGCGCAACGCCGACCATTCCTCGTAGTCGGTCATTTGCGGCGTGCGCAGCAAAAGGCCGTCGCCCTCGATGGTCGGCAAGGGTTCGGTGAAGTTGATGGTGCGGAAAAACGCCATCGGAGGAATTTGCGTGCGGCTAAAGACGAATGCGTGACCCGGCCAGACGGAGGCGGCAATTCGTCATGCCGCCCGCCGCGTCAGACTTTCGGCAATCGCTGCGGCACTTTCAAGTCCGGAGCCGAGCCCGAGCACCGCGGTGGCAAGCTTGCCGCGCTCGAGGAGCCCGCGGCCTGCCGCGCGCGCGCTCTCGACGGTGACCGCCTCGACCCGCGCCACCAATTCATCGAGCGGTATAGGCCGGCCGCGCGTGATCATCTGCCGCGCCAGTTGCTCGATGCGCGCGCCCGAGCTTTCCAGCGCCATGAGGAGCCCCGCCTTCATCTGCGCCTTGGCGCGCGCGACTTCGGCTTCGGAAATGGTCTCAGCCGTGCTCTCGAGCTCATCGACCACGACGCGCATCAATTCCGAGGTGTCGGCGGCATCGGTGCCGGCATAGAGGCCGAACATGCCGACATCCGAATAGGGCACGTGGAATGAATAGATCGAGTAGCACAGGCCACGCTTTTCGCGCGCCTCCTGGAACAGCCGGGACGACATGCCGCCGCCGAGCACATTGGTGAAGACCTGCAGGCTGTAGAGCGCCGGATCGTTGATCGACACGCCGGCAAGCGCGAGCGCGATATGCACCTGTTCCAGCTCGCGCTTTTCGACATGGGTGCCGCCGCCAAAGCGCGCCGGCTCGGGCGCCGGACTGGCCGGACCGTTGAACGAGGCGAATCTCTTTTCCACTTCAGCCAGCACGGCCTGATGATCGACGGCGCCGGCCGCGGCGACGACGATGTCGGGCGCCTTGTAATTGCGCATGAGGTATGTGCGCAGCTTGGTGTCGTCGAACGAGCGGACGGTCTTGGCCGTGCCGAGGATCGAGCGGCCGAGCGGCTGATCGGGAAATGCCACCACATTGAGATGCTCGAAGATGAGATCGTCCGGCGTATCGGCCACCGCGCCGATCTCCTGGACGATGACGTTCTTCTCGCGGGTCAATTCCACGCTGTCGAAAGCGGGCTCGGACAGGATGTCGGCCAAGACGTCGAGCGCGAGCGGCACGTCGTCCTTGAGCACGCGCGCATAGTAAGCGGTGCTTTCCACGCCGGTCGCGGCGTTGAGGTCGCCGCCGACGGCCTCGATCTCCTCGGCGATCTGGCGGGCCGAGCGCCGCCGCGTGCCCTTGAACGCCATGTGCTCGAGGAAGTGCGAAATGCCGTGCTCGTCATGAAGCTCGTCGCGGCTGCCGGAAGCGACCCATACGCCGAGCGACGCCGTCTCCAGATGCGGCATGGCATCGGTCACCACGCTGATGCCGGATTTCAGGGTCGTCACTTCAACAC
>Ga0102924_1002101_pt1 | contig 22141 bp, 23 predicted proteins | sample PaiPotPPM11metaG_FD_80116 | JGI IMG/M metagenome (GOLD analysis project Ga0102924, IMG submission 80116) | Iron sulfur acid spring bacterial and archeal communities from Banff, Canada, to study Microbial Dark Matter (Phase II) - Paint Pots PPM... ...
CACCTCGATGTCGGCTCGTCGCATCCTGGGGCTGGAGTAGGTCCCAAGGGTTGGGCTGTTCGCCCATTAAAGCGGTACGCGAGCTGGGTTTAGAACGTCGTGAGACAGTTCGGTCCCTATCCGCCGTGCGCGCAGGAGATTTGAGGAGAGCCGACCTCAGTACGAGAGGACCGGGTTGGACGGACCGCTAGTGCACCGGTTGTTCCGCCAGGAGCACCGCCGGGTAGCCATGTCCGGAAGGGATAAGCGCTGAAAGCATCTAAGTGCGAAGCCCACTCCAAGATAAGATCTCCCACCGGGTTAACCGGGTAAGACCCCAGGTAGACCACCTGGTTGATAGGCCGCGGGTGTAAGAGCAGCAATGCTTTCAGCTGAGCGGTACTAATCGGTCGAGGGCTTGACCACTCTCTACCACACTGTTCAGGGGGCGTGCCCAACGGGCGGACTCCATAGAGCGGTAGCTCATACACAGCTCTAGGTAATCGGGCGGCTGGCACAGCGCCCGTGAGGCCTGCGCTGGCAGTTCCTTTTGTCTACTAGAGATCCGGTGACGATAGCGACGGGGAAACACCTGTTCCCATTCCGAACACAGCAGTTAAGCCCGTCTGCGCCGATGGTACTGCCCTGGAGACGGGGTGGAAGAGTAGGTCATCGCCGGGTCTCTTTTTTTGTGCGCGCTGGTACAGAGTATGTCGGCTGCCTGGACGAGCGATCAATGCAAGGTGATGGTGTTGCGCTGCTCATCTGCGCCATCGGCTGGAAAGAGACGCCAGAAGTAGTAGCCAGCCACGGCCACCATCAGAATGTTGTCGAAGCCAAACATCAGCAGCCCGCCCAGGTGCTGGTCTGCGACCGCTGAGACGCCAAGAAGTGGGCTATGGCTCGCGTAAAAGCTATACACCGCTCCTGGTAGCAGGGCCAGAGTAAGCCCCACCACCACCGATGGAAGCGCCCCGCAGGTCAGGTAGGCGACTTCCCCGAGCGGACTCAAGTTCCACGGTTCGCCATCTCTGTGAATCACGACCGCCCACCAGAACATCAGGCCGACGGCGAGAAAGCAGAGGTGCTGCAGAAAATACACCGCCGGGTTGGTCAGTGAGTAATCGAGGAGAGACGGGAGGTGCCAGAGCACCAAGACCACGAAGTAGGCGCTCGCTGCCAGGATTGGGTAGAACAGGGCTCTCAAGGCAGGCGCCGGCCAGCTGCGCAGAAGCCAGTCAACGGTCGGGTCAGGAAGGCCCCGCACCAGCAGGGGCGGGGCCGCCATGGCCAGTACTAGGTGCTGGGCCATGTGGACGCTAAAGAGATAGTGTTGCCCGACGAAATCAAGCGAAGAGTCAAGCGCCACCAGCACCAGCAGCACTCCGAAGACCCATGCCGCCGCACGCCAGCCACGTCGCGCCCCCGGAAACCTGGGATACGCTGCCAGTGCGATGCCACAGACCAACCAGAGCGTCGGGTCAAACTCCCAAACCGAGATCCAGTGGAGCCACGAGGTCATAGGGCAGCGTCGGGGATCACGATTCTTTAGGGGTCGACGCGTCCGGAGTCGCCGCCTGAGATCTGCGGTAGAGCTCGACCTCTGCGTCCGCCTTGCGCTCGTCGTCCCGCAGCCATTGCAAAACCACTATGTCGAGCATGATCTCGGCGGGGATCGCCGCTGGAACCCACGCCACACCGGCGCCCCACTGTTGGTCAGTCAGCGCGGAAATTCCCAAGGGGCGGCTAGCCAGGCGGTAGTAGGGCTCATACCAAGAATGGCCAGAAAATCCCAGGCTCAGAGCCACCACCCACATCACTGCGGTGCCGGCGACCAGGTAACCGCAGAGGGGCCAGGTGCTCAGACGGCGGCGCAGGGGATAACTGTCGACGGTCTGCGACCAGTACAGCAGTCCGCTCAGCAGCAGGGTTGCAAACTCCAAGTCGTGCATGGCTGCCGTGCGGAAGGTGAAGTCGAATACGACCGGCACGTGCCAACCCCAGAAGGTGAGTGCCAGGGCGGCGAGGCCTACCCACGGGCGCCGCAGGAAGCGGCCGATAGCAAGGGGGACCGGCCCCCTGAACACCCGCTGTGCTCTGGGTGCCAAGGTTTCTCTCCACTGCTGGGGCAGTCCCCGCCACAGCGGCAACAGCGGGGCTCCGACCAACAGCAGAGGAGCTGCGACCATCTGGAGGAGACAGTGCTCCACCATGTGGATCCAGAAGAGGGTGTAGGCGAGATAGTTCACCGGCCCTTGTACGGCGAACAGGATGATCCCTAAGCCGGTGTAGAACGAGACCGCCCGCCAAGTCCCGATCTTGGGATCATCCGGAAGCTGTGCCCGCGAAATCTGCCTGCGCCCGCGCCAGTAGAGGAAGGCTCCGAGGAGGATGGGGATCCAGACCCCAGGCTCCAGGGAATACCCATAGAGATGCGTCCAAGGCGCCCAGAAACTCACTGGGTGCGGATCCTCCGCCTAGCTGTTGTGATCAGCCTGTTCGGTCATAGGAAAGGTGGAGTCTACTCACCAGCTCCGAGGACCTCAATCAGCAAGGATCGCTGCGGCGTTGGTACCGACCAGTTGCTGGTGGGCGCCGGCAGCCAGGGCGCGGCGGCGCGGCAATGCGGTCATCGAGGCTCGCAGTTGCCCGCATGCGGCGGTGGCCCTTTCGCCGCGTGAGAAGCGGATGCTGGCCCGGGCCCCGACCGTCTCGGCGAACTCCCGACAGGCCCGCGGAGGCGGGGCGGTCAGGGCGCTATTCGGAATCGGGTTCATAGGGATGAGATTGACATGCGCATGTACGCTCGCGGCGTACTGTCGCAGCGCCACGGCATCTGCCGTGCGGTCATTGACTCCGGCGATGAGGACATACTCGAGGCTGACGCGCCGTCCGGTGGAGCCGCTGAAGCGGATCGCTGCGGCCTTGAGCTCCGCCAGCGGATAGCGACGGTTCAGCGGGACAAGGCGATCGCGCAGCTGGTCGTTGGCGGCGTGCAGCGAAATCGCCAGCCTTACTGGTAATTTCTCACCCGCGAGCTTGTCGATCTCGGGGACCAAGCCACTGGTCGAGACCACGATGCGACGCGGCGAGATGCCCCAATCCCGCAGCAAGTGGAGAGACTCGACCACCGGCAGGTAGTTGTGGAGGGGCTCACCCATGCCCATGAAGACCACGTTGCTGGGGGCGCCTTGACCCGCCTCAAACCAGATGCGTCCTGCGGCGCGGACCTGATCGACGATCTCGGCGGCGGTGAGGTTGCGACGCAATCCCAATTGGCCGGTCGCGCAGAAGAGACAGCCGATGGCGCAACCAACCTGGGAGCTGACGCAAACGGTGTTCCGTGGTCGCTGGCCGGGTCCACCGAGATGGCGGATCAGTACCGACTCAACTTCCTCCCCGTCATGGGCACGCAGCAGCAGCTTGGTGGTCAAGCCGCGGTCGGCTGAGGTTGCGAGCGTGAGGCTAAGGCTCTGAAAGCAAAGTGTGGCAGCCAGCTGCTGCCGCAGTGCCATCGGCAACACATTCATTCCATGGAAACTGGAGGCGCGCCCGCTCCACGCCTGCTCGCGAATCTGGGCAGCGCGGTAGCGCGGCTGGTCCAGTTCGATCAGCACCGTCTCTAGATCGCTTCTATTGAGACCGCCAAGCTCGCGGTGGGACGCCGTCATCGCCCCCGGATCAGACTCATGAACTCACCGCGGGTGCGCGGGTCGCGACGAAAGATCCCGGTCATGGAGCTGGTAATGGTTCGGTTTCCCGGCTTCTGCACCCCGCGCATCATGCTGCAGAGATGATCAGCCTCCAGGACAACCGCAACCCCGCGAGGCTCAAGGTGGCGCTGCAACGCGTCGGCGATCTCGCTTGTCATCCGCTCCTGAACCTGCAGCCTGCGAGCGAACGCGTCGACCAGGCGAGGCAGTTTGCTAAGGCCGATGATCCTGCCCTGGGGCAGGTAGCCCACGTGAGCGAGGCCGAAGAAGGGGAGGAGATGATGCTCGCAGAGGCTATAGAAGGTGATGTCGCGGACAACAACCAACTCGTCGTAGCGTTCCTCGAAGATGGCGCGCCCGAGGATGTCGTCAACGTCGACCTTGTAGCCGGAGGTGAGAAATGCCAGGCTCTCCGCGACCCTACGCGGGGTGTCGTGCAGCCCAGGTCGATCGGGGTCCTCACCAACGTGGGTGAGGAGGCGGCGAATCGCAGACTCGGCATCGCCCGCCACGGTGAGTCTGCCTGGCAGCGCCGTCTCGGTCGATTCTCGCCTTTCGAGCCCGGGCGACTTTGAGTTCACAGCAGCTCGATTGTCTCAGCACGGGCGAATGACCGTTCCCGGGGCGCCGCCCTCAGCTTGGTTGGAGGCGGGCCCAGAGAGCGCGAGCGGAAGTCGCGCCTTCACGCAGGCAGGCGGCGATCCCGATGCCCCCGAAGGCGGCTCCGGTCAGTTCCATCGACGCCGGAAGCGCTGCCACCGCCTCGGCCACCCGAGTCCGCCAGCCGAGGTGGCCGGTCCGGTATTGAGGCAGTGACCCGTGCCAACGTTGGACTCGTACGTCGACCGGCAGCTGGCTCAGTCCCAGGATGGTACGTAGCTCGCGGTGCACGGAGCTGACCAGGGTGGCATCGTCCAGAGCCAAGGCCCATTCGTCCCCAAAGCTGCCCACCGAGGCGCGGAGGATGGCGAATCCGGGCTGACGCAGATTGGGCCACTTGCGGTCCATGAAGGTGCAGGCGGTAACCGTCCGGCGGGGACGCCTGGCGACAAGGAACCCGCTACCGGGGAGTGGGCGGGCGAAGGCGGTTTCCGGGTAGGCCAAGGTGACGGTTGCCACCGACGCATACTCCAACTGGCGAAGCAATCCCCCTAGGCGGTCCGAGATCGGGCCAAGCAGCCCCGCCGCGGCCGGCGCCGGCAGGGCCAGTATCACCCCCTCGAATTCGGCCTTGGACCTCCCTTGGCTCTCAAGCCGAATCCGATCAGGCCCCGGCGTGTCGATCGCCACCACTGAGCTTCCGACTCTCACGGCATCGCCGGGCAGCGCATCCAGCAGCCCGCCCACCAGCTTGGCCAGTCCGCCATCGAAGCTCACGAAAGGGGCGGGGCTGGGCGTAGACGCTACGGGGCTGCGGACGTGACGCAGACCCTGCAGCAGGCTTCCTCCCCCCTCGACCGCGGCCAGCAGTTGGGGCGCGACCGCCCCCGTGCTCAGGTGTCGGGCTGGCCCGGCGTACACGCCACCCAGCAGTGGATCCACCAAGCGAACCAGGACTGCTCTCCCGACTCGGCGCGACACGAAGTCGCCCAGTGGTCCATCGAGGTCAGGCTGCGCGCGACCGAGCCAGGGCTCTAGCGACGCCCTGGCGGCACCGATCAAGCCCAGCGCCCTGACCGCATCCACTCTCCAGGGATAGAGGGGCACTCCCAAGACCGAGTCCTTGGGGATCGCAATCATCCGCCGGCCGTTCCAAATCGACGCCGATGTCGTGGCGGGGCGGATCAGGCTGGAGCTCAACCCGAGCGTGGCGATGGTTGCCTCGACCTCCGGATCGCGAGCCAGTAGGCTCTCGGATCCGAGGTCGACATCAGCGCCCACGAAGTCGGTGGTCAGGAGCTTGCCGCCCGCGCGGTCACTCGCCTCGAATACGGAGAGGGAGAGCGGGGTGGCGCTCTGCTTGGCCAGGCGAACCAGCTCGCCCGCTGCCGCCAGCCCCGACACGCCTGCGCCGATCACCGCCAGGCGGCGGGTGGGCATGCTCAAGGAGTGGCGGCGATCCCCGCCTGCACCAGGTCGGCCAGCACCGCCACGAAATCGGGACGGGCGTTGGGCATCGGTGTCCGCGACAGATGGACACCCAGCCGGGTGGCCTCAGCCTGGGCCTCGATATCGAGGTCGTAGAGGATCTCGAGGTGGTCGGCGGTGAATCCGCAGGCGCACACCACGAAGTCGGTCGTCCCCGACGCGGCGGATTCACGCAGCACGTCCAGCAATTCCGGTCCCAGCCAGGGCTCTCCGGTCTTGGCCACGCTCTGCCACGCAATAGTCCAGTTGGTCAGTTGAGCCTCTTCCGCCACGGCGGTGGCCGTCTCCAAAAGCTGACCCGGATAGGGATCGCCCTTCTCCTTGAGACTGGCAGGCAGGCTGTGCGCGGTAAAGATCACTTGAGTCCCCGCGCCCGTGCCCCCGGGATTCTCCGCGAGCACCTCCCGCAATCGAGCCGCCAGCCACCGCACGTAACCGGCGTCGGTGTGCCAATCGGTCACGAATCTCACCGGCACTGGACTGGCGTGTTTCGCAGCCGCGCTCTTGGCCCGGCTGATGTACTCGCCCACGCTCATCGCCGAGAAGTGCGGGGCGAGCACCAACCCGATCGCACTTACCGTGCCCTCTGCGGTCAGCTCGTCAACTGCCTCTTCGATGAATGGGTGAGAGTGCTTCATTCCCACTGCCACCCGCCAACGCGCGCCTTCGCGGTGCTCCAATTCCTGCCGCAGAGCGTCAGCCTGCGCCTGGGTAATCTCCTGGAGCGGGGAACTCCCGCCGATCGCTTGATACCGACGCTCCAGCTCCGCCAGAGCCTGCGGCTGGGGTTCTCTGCCTCCGCGCATGTGCGTGTAGTAAGGACGGATCTCGGAAGGCTCGCGGGGACTTCCGTACGCCATCAGTAAGACCGCCTTGGCCTCTCGCCCAGGATCGGCAACGGAGGTCTCCTGGACCGACTGATGGTCGCGTTCGGAAGCATTGGTCGAGGTCAAATTGAGTTCCCTTCCAGGCCCATCCGATGCTGTCCCCCCCTCTCCCGAGTGACCACTCTACCGACCAAGTCGCGGTTGACCTCGTTGCTAGAGTTAGCCGCGCTGTGGGGATCCAGCCGAATTTGAGTGTCGGTCCGTCGTCTCCCTGGCGGCGGCCAGCTGACCGTGCTCCCGGGGCTGAGCTCCTGGAGGGCGCTCGCACCCTCCTCGGTCTGCCGGAACCCGCGATGCTTGCCCAGCTCCGCGCCTGGCCCCGAGGACTTGCCCTCCGACTCTTCGGCGCCATGGCCCGGCTGCGGGCCTTCGACGAGCGAGCGGTGATTCTCCAGCGTCAAGGCAGAATCGGCACCTATCCCACCTTCTACGGCGAGGAGGCGGTTCAGGCCGCCAGCGTCCTTGCCCTTCGCAGCCAGGACTGGCTCTTTCCCACCTACCGCCAAACTGCCGCAGTAACGCTGCGAGGGTGCCCACCGGTGGTCCCGCTCCTCATGTGGCGGGGGCATCCCGGGGGATGGCACGACGTGATGAAGTACCGGGTGGCCCCGGTCTGCGTTCCGGTCGCAACCAACCTGCCCCACGCGGTGGGCGCAGCCTGGGGCGCCAAGCTCCGCGGCCAGGAGCTGGTGGCGCTGGGCTACGGGGGCGACGGCTCCACATCGGCTGGAGATTTCCACGAAGCCTGCAACCTGGCCGCCGTCATGCGCGCGCCCGTGATCTTCCTCATTACCAACAACCAGTGGGCGATCAGCACTCCGCTCAGCAAACAGACCAGGATCCCCCGGCTAGCCGACAAGGCGGCCGCATACGGCATGCCCGGAATCAGAGTGGATGCCTTCGACGTCTTTGCGTGCTATCAAACGGTATTCGAGGCGGCGGCGAAGGCTCGCCAGGGCGAGGGTCCGGTCTTGATTGAGGCGATCGGGTACCGGCTCGGCCCCCACGGAACCGCCGACGAGCCGTCCCTGTATCGGTCCCCCGAGTCCGACCGTCTCTGGGAGTCGATGGAACCGCTGCGGCGGACTCGAGCTGCCCTGGTGGCCGCGGGGCTGGCCTCGGAGCAGGAGCTCGACCAGGTCCAGGCCGACCTGGCCGAGGAGCTGCGCGACGCGGGAGACGCGCTCGACGGCTACGCCCCGGTCACCATCGAGGAGATCGCCGGGACCGTCCATCTGGACACGCCGTGGAGCCTCATGCCCGACCGGCTGCGGGAGCCCTCGTGGGCAGACCGCGGAGGCGGCGAATGACGGTCGCCACCGACCTGAACATGGTCGAGGCCATCAACAGAGGGCTAGGCCAGATTCTGGAAGAGGACCAAGACAGCCTCCTGCTGGGAGAGGACATCGGCGCCAACGGCGGTGTCTTCCGGGCCAGCGCTGGCCTGCAAGAGCGCTTCGGGGAAGAGCGCGTGATCGACACGCCGCTCAGCGAGGCGGGGTTCGTGGGCGCGGCCATGGGGATGTGCCTGGTGGGGCTCCATCCCATCGTCGAGATCCAGTTCGACGCATTCGTGTATCCCGCCTTTGAGCAGTTGGTCTCCCAGGCCGCGCGCTTCCGCTGGCGTACTCGGGGCGCCTACGGGCTGCCGCTGGTCATCCGCCTTCCCTACGGCGGTGGGACCAAGGCACCGGAGCTGCACTCCGACTCCCCCGAAACCTTGTTCAGCCATGTCCCCGGCCTCCGGGTGGTGATCCCGTCTGACGCCCTCTCGGCGGGCGAGCTGCTGCTGGCGGCGATCAGCTACGGGGATCCCGTCGTTTTCATGGAGCCGAAGCGGATGTACCGGCGGGGCCGGCAGTCAGTGCCAGATCGATTCGAAGCCGGTGATCTCGACCACGCAGTCGTGCTGCGTCCGGGCAGCGATCTCACCGTTATCGCCTACGGAGCCATGATCGAGGTCGTCCAAGCAGCCGCCGAGCAACTACAAGTTGAGGGCGTGTCAACTCGGGTGCTGGACCTGCGCTCCATCTATCCGCTGGACCTCGAGAGCATTCTTGTCGCCGCCGAAGAGACGGGACGGATCCTGGTGGTCCATGAGGCACCCCGGCACTGTGGGGTGGGGGCAGAGATCGCAGCCCTGCTACAGGAGGAGGCCGCTGACGTGCTGCTTGCTCCCACTCTGAGGGTGACCGGAATGGACCTGCCCTTTCCGCTGTCGCAGAACGAGGACGACGCCCTGCCATCGGTGGAGCGCGTGCTTGCAGCTGCCCACACCATGCTCGAGTACTGAGTCGGGCTAATGCCGGAATTCAGGCTCCCAGACTTGGGCGAAGGGGTCACCGAAGGAGAGGTGGTGGAGTGGCGAGTTGCCGAGGGCGCGACCGTGAGCCGCGACCAGGTCCTGGTCGTGGTCGGTACCGACAAGGCGACGGTCGAGATTCCCTCGCCCTTCGATGGGCGGGTGGCCGCTCTGCTTGCCAGCGAGGGCTCCAAAGTGCGGGTGGGCGATCCTCTTCTGCGGGTGGACACCGGCGTTGAGGAGCCAGCGGCGCAACCAACGCTGCCTACCCACTCAGGCGAGGCTGGCCCGCGGGTCGAGGTGACTCCGCCACTTCGAGACCTGGGTTCTCGGCCGCGTGCCCTGCCGTCAGTCCGTCGCGCCGCCCGGCTGCGAGACCTGGAGTTGGCCGAAGTGGCCGGGAGTGGTCCTGAGGGCAGGGTTCGGATGGCGGACCTGATGGGGTCGGGGCGGCGGGTTCCGCTCCGGGGTGCCGCCCGGCTGATGGCCCAGAGGATGACGGCGGCACATCAGAGGGTGCCGCAGGTCACCGTGGTGCTGGAGGTCGACGCAGCGCCCATGGAGCAGCGGGTAGCAGCCGGAGCAGTCGGAGCCGGTGTCCCGCCGACGATCCTGGGGCTTATCTCCCTGGCCACGGTGGCCGGGCTGATGGCGGATCCCCTTCTCAACGCCAGCCTCGACGATGAGGCGATGGAGATCGTCTACCACGAGCGAGTTGATCTGGGGATCGCGGTCCAAAGCGATGACGGATTGCGGGTCGCGACCATTCGCAACGCCGACCAGCTGTCCGCCGATGACTTTCAGACTGAATTGGAGCGGGTGGTTGCCGCGGCTCGCGCCGGGTCCTTGACCCCGGCCGACCTCACCGGATCCACCTTCACGGTTTCCAGCGGGGGCAAGCTGGGAGGCTTGCTGGCGACGCCGATTGTCAACTGGCCCAACCTGGCCACCTTGGGCATACACGCAATCCAGGATCGAGCCGTGGTTGTAGACGGACAGGTGGTCCCGGGTCGACGTGCCAATCTCTCGCTCTCATTCGACCACCGGGTGGTGGACGGAATGCGAGCTTCGCGTTTCCTTTACGAATTGGATGCGCGTCTGAGGCGGACTGCGCCAGACGGTGCGCCCGCCGCGGAATGAGTTGCACGCGAGTGCCGAAAAGTTGTGCCAGAAATGTGGGCTCGCTTTGCGCCGCGCATTGTTTCGCCAGCCCAGAGCTACGGCCGGTTAGGGTCGTGATTTTCTTACGGTGCGCATGGGTTTAGTGGCTTCTTCGGAAGCGTGTAGGATTTCGCCATTAGCAGTCGCTACCGTGGCACTTTGAGCAGCGCGCGCGTGCCCGGTGGCGTCATCCATAAGCTTCCCAGCGACCTGCGCAAGGCGCTGATCGCCAACCCCACGGCACTCGACGCCTGGCGGGACATCACGCCTCTGGCCCGCAACGAGTTCATCTGTTGGGTCGTCGACGCCAAGCAGGAGATGACCCGAGAACGCCGCATTCGCCGGACCCAGGAGGAACTGGAAGAAGGTCAGCGTCGGCCCTGCTGTTGGCCAGGGTGCAAACACCGCGAACGCACCGGCAGATAGCGGTCGCGCTGCTCACCTGCGGAGATGGTGGAGCAGAAGTGCGTCTGGCGGGTTCGGTGACGCGAGAGAGCAGATCCGCGCTGCCACGGGGGTGCCCCTCAGCTCATGAGAGTTGTGGCTGGTGCCGAGACCGGGAGTTGAACCCGGACGAGCTTGCGCTCACTGCCCCCTCAAAGCAGCGTGTCTACCATTTCACCACCTCGGCGCGGACAATTGATGTTAGCGGCCTTGGGCAGCGTTCTCGGGCGCTCCCGCTGGACTGCGCGTAGGTGACTGCCAGCAACCCGTTGATGCGCCTTCGTGGGCTCTGCCTCGCCTTCCCGGAAGTCGTGGAGGATCCCGACGGGGTGGGAAACCCTTCCTTCAAGGTGGCTGGCAAGATATTTGTCCTCCACACGGTCAACCACCATGGCGACGGTAGGACGGCGTTTTGGTGCAAGGCGCGAGAGGGAGCCCAACTCGCACTCACCTCCAGCGACCCGGAGCGATACTTCGTGCCTCCGTATGTCGGGCGCTACGGCTGGATCGGAGTTCGGCTTGATCGTCCGGTCGACTGGCTCGAGGTGGAAGGCCTCATCGAGGACAGCTATCGGTTGACCGCGCCCAGGAGACTCATCCGGTCGCTCTGAGGCTGTGCTAGGCTGAAGTTGTCTTCGGGGCAGGGTGAAAATCCCGACCGGCGGTGACAGCCCGCGAGCGTGACGAGGGCAACCTCAGAACGCAGGACTCGGTGAAATTCCGGGGCCGACAGTCAGAGACATGAGCCACGGGTTCAGTCTCGAGTCTGGATGGGAGAAGACAGGTCCGGGCGGCCATTTGCCCGGTCCTACTCCCTGCCCGTTGGCGGGAGTAGGTGTGACCGAGCAAAACCAGGGCGAAGTTCGGACCGGCGGGAGCGGGGATCCGATGGCGCGCGCCTTGGAACTGGCGCGCCTGGCGAATTACCAGACCTCTCCCAACCCGATGGTTGGTGCGGTCTTGACCCGAGACGGAGTCGTGGTTGGGGAGGGCTACCACGCCCGTGCCGGTTCGGCGCATGCCGAGGTCCAGGCCTTGGACCAGGCAGGCTCGCGGGCGCGAGGGGCGACCCTGTGGGTGACGCTTGAGCCGTGCTGCCTCACTGGGCGCACAGGGCCATGTACCGAAAGAATCCTGGCCGCGGGGGTGGCGGAAGTCCAAGCAGCCACTCTCGATCCCAACCCCGAGATACATGGCCGTGGGGTGGCCCAGCTTCGATCGGCTGGGGTGATTGTCCGGGTGGGTCAACGTGAGGAGGAGGCCAAGACCCTGGTCAGAGAGTTCAGCCAGTGGGTCAGGACCGGGCGCCCACTGGTGACCCTCAAGTTCGCGATGAGTTTGGACGGCAAGGTGGCAACCGTGGGCGGGGATTCGCAGTGGATCACCTCGGAGCTGGGACGGGCCCGCGGCCACCAGCTGAGGTCCCAGCACGACGCGATCATGGTCGGCTCCGGGACAGTCCTGGCGGACGACCCCCGGCTCACGGCTCGGATCGGGGACGACGGCGGACGGCAACCGCTACGAGTGATCGTGGACAGCCGGCTGCGCACTCCGACTGATGCCCAGGTCCTGAGAACCCCTGGTGGGGCGGTAGTGGTGGCAACCGCGGAACAGCCGGACGCGGGCCGGCGGCGCGCGCTCGAACGAGCCGGGGCCGAGCTGCTGGTCCTCCCTGCTGACGAGGGCGGGGTGTCGCTGGGAGCACTCCTACAGCACCTCGGGGCACGCCAGGTCACCAGCCTGCTGGTAGAGGGCGGCCCTACATTGCTGGGGTCGTTCCTGGCGCAAAGACTGGGCAACCGGATCGCCGCCTTCGTGGCGCCGATCCTGCTGGGCGGGGTCGGAGCTCCAGGACCCTTCGGTGGGCCCGGGGCGGCCACGCTGGACCAGAGCTGGCGGGCAGAGCGGTTGCATGCGGAGACGGTTGGTCCCGACCTCCTGCTTACGGCGGAGGTGTAGCCGGTGTTCTCTGGGATCGTGAGCGCCATCGGTCGGATCGAATCAGTTCCCGAACACTTTCAGGGCCAACTGGTGATCGCTCTTCCCCAGGGCTGGGGTGGCTTGGGTCTGGGGGACAGCGTGGCGATCAACGGCTGCTGCCTCACCGTCGTTCACCGCGGGGATGATCGAGTCGGTGTCGAGTTAATGCCCGAGACCATGCGCCGCACCAATTTGGGGCGGCTTCGGCCAGGTGCCAGTGTCAACCTGGAGCCGGCGCTGACCCTGGGCTCCGCAGTCGGCGGACATCTGGTCAGCGGCCACATCGACGCCACCGGCGAGGTTTCAGCGGTCGAGCGGGAGGCCAACTCGGTCTGGGTGACCCTGCTGGTACCCGCCGCGGTGGGACGCTACTGCACCGCGCAGGGATCGATCGCCGTAGATGGCTGCTCGCTGACGGTGGTGTCGGTCGCCGATTGCAGCGATGGCCAGAGCCTGGTCAAGGTCTCGCTGATCCCCCACACCCTCAAGACCACGGTGGCCAGCACCTACGTTCCCGGGTCGGTCGTGAACCTGGAGGCGGACTCGGTGGCCAAGCTGGTGGAACGCCTGCTGGCTCCGCATCTGGACTCCATCTTGCAGAGATCGAGCCATCCGGTCGCCGACGTGGGCGGGAGGTAGCTGAGTTGAACTTCGCCAACGTCGACGAGGCGCTCCAGGCATTCGCCAAGGGCGAATTTGTCATCGTGGTCGACGACGAGGACCGGGAGAACGAGGGAGACCTCTGCATCGCGGCGGTCGCCGCCACCCCGGAGCGAGTCAATTTCATGATGAGCGAGGCCAGGGGCCTGATCTGCGTGGCGATGGAGCCACGGCGGCTCGACGAGCTCGAGCTGCCGCCGATGATGGAGAACAACACCTCCCGCTACCGGACCGCCTTCGCGGTCTCGGTTGACGCCGCCGGGGATGAAGTCACCACCGGGATCAGCGCTCGGGATCGCGCCGTGACCATCCGCTCTCTGGCGGATCCTGAGTTCGTCGCGGAGGACTTCGTCCGGCCCGGGCACGTCTTCCCGTTGCGAGCCCGTCCCGGGGGCGTCCTGGAGCGTGCCGGTCACACCGAGGCGGCGATCGACCTCTGTCGTCTCAGTGGCAAGAGCCCTGCCGGGGTGGTCTGCGAGATTGCCAATCCGGATGGGAGCATGGCCCGCCGTCCCCAGCTCGAGGAGTTCGGAGCGAGGCACGGCATCCCCATGATCAGCATCACCGACTTGATCGCGTACAGGCGGCAGCGCGAGCAGCTGGTGGAGCGGGGAGCGGAGACGGTGATCCCGACGCCCGAAGGGAACTGGAGGACGATCGGATACCGGGATCGCATCACCGGGGCGGTGCATCTGGCGCTGGTCCTGGGTGAGCCCGGAGGGGACCGACCGGTGCTGGTCCGGGTCCACAGCGAGTGCCTGACTGGAGACGTGTTCGGCTCCCAGCGCTGCGATTGCCAGGCCCAACTTCACCAGGCACTCCGCCAGATCGCGGAGGCAGGGGAGGGGGTAGTCGTCTACCTGCGCCAGGAGGGCAGGGGCATCGGCCTCATGGACAAGCTGCGGGCCTACGCACTCCAGGACCAGGGGCTCGACACGGTCGAGGCCAACCTCGAGCTGGGCTACCCGGCGGACAGCCGCGACTACCAGATCGGCAGCCAGATCCTGTCCGATCTGGGGCTGCGCCAGCTCCGGGTGATGAGCAACAACCCCCGCAAGTACTACGGCCTCCAGGGACACGGGTTGGAGATGGTCGAGCGAGTTCCCATCGAAGTGACCGCCAACCCCCACAACCAGCGCTACCTGGCCACCAAGCGGGACAAGCTGGGCCATGTCCTGGATCAGGTCGCCGGAACGGAGGGTCTCAGATGAAGTTGACCGAGGGCGTGTTGGAAGGGCGCGGACTGAAGGTGACCCTGGTGGCGGCGCGATTCAACGAGACCGTGGTCGACCGGCTGGTGGAGGGTGCGCGCCGGGCCTTGCGTCAGCACGGGGTTCTCGAGGACGACATCGAGCTGGTCTGGGTCCCCGGCAGCCTGGAGATTCCGGTCGCGGTGGCCGAGATCGTGGAGCGCGGCGGTTCTGACGCACTGGTGGTTCTGGGCGCAGTCATCCGCGGGGAAACCCCCCACTTCGAGTACGTCTCCGACGGGGTGGCGGCAGGGGTCGCGGCCTTGGCACGGGAGCATCGGGTTGCCATTGGCTTCGGGGTGCTGACGGTGAACTCCGTCTCCCAGGCCGAGGAGCGAGCGGGTGGCAAGCTTGGCAACAAGGGGGCTGATGCCGCCCAGACCGCACTGGAGATGGTCTCGGTGCTCCGCCAGCTCCGCAAGGGAAGGCGCTGAGCCGGCGGCCAGGCGGGGTTTTAGGCGGATTTGGTCGAGGTGCGCAGGCAGCGGGTGCAGACTCGCATCCTCTGGGGCACGCCGCCACCGCGGGGGGCGATCTTCGCGGTCACCAAGTTGGGCATGAAGCGACGGCGCGTGTGTACCTTGGAGTGGCTGACGTTGTTGCCCGCCACCGGGCCCTTGCCGCAGATCTCGCAGCGATTCGCCATGGCGACCTCGAAGAAAGCTGAAGTTGGCGCTCCCTCCCACGGGAGCGAACCCCGAGTATGATTCCGGCCGCAGTTTACCAGCCGAGCCGAAGGAGGCCAGCCGGCGCTCCGGACGGCCTTCGAAGGCCTCGATAGGGGAAGAGCCACTTGCCGAGCAATCGACCGCTGCTGCAGACCTACTCCTTGGGCTCGGTCGAGGTGTCGCCCCGGGTCGTGGCCATGCTGGCGGCGAGGGCGGCCGGGGACTGCTACGGCATCGTGGGGATGTCGGCACGGGGTCTGCGCGACGGCATCGCCGAGCTGCTCAATCGGGACAACGCGGAGCGGGGCATCGAGCTGAGGGTTCAGGAGGGCGGCCTCGGCGTCGACCTCTACGTCATCGTCGACCACGGGGTGCGGATCCTCGAGGTTGCCCACAACCTAATGAGCGCGGTCGCCTACAGCCTCGAGCACCATCTCGGGCTCCACGTACTCGAGGTCAACGTCAACGTCCAGGGGATCAGGCCCCCTGAGGAGCAGGATGGCGGTAGCTGATGCCGCCGACGCAGACCCACCCCTGGAGCTGACCGGGCCGGGGCTGCGCAAGGGCCTGGATCGGGCCCTGGAGCGGCTCTGGGAACAGCGGGACCACATCAACGAGCTCAACGTCTTTCCGGTACCGGATGGGGACACCGGCACCAACATGCACCTCACCATGGAGGCCGCCGAGAACGAGTTCAGTCGGGTGCCGGAGGATGCTCCCATCTCAGAGGTGGCCAGCGCCGCCGCCCACGGGTCCCTGATGGGAGCGAGGGGAAACTCCGGAGTGATCCTCTCCCAGGTCCTGCGGGGCTGGTCGGTCCCCGCCCGCGATCGCGAGAAGCTCGACCCCGCCGGGCTGTGCGAGGCCCTGGCGGAGGGCTCCCGAGTCGCCTACCTGGCGGTCAAGCGGCCGGTCGAGGGCACCATCCTCTCGGTAGCCCGGGAGTCGGCTCAAGCGGCCCAGAAAGCGCTGGATCAGGGGGGCGACCTGAGCGAACTACTGGATGCCCTGGTGGCGGAAGCCTGGGCCGCGGTGGAGCGCAGTCGCGACCAGATGCAGGTACTCCGCCAGGCCGGGGTCGTCGATGCCGGCGGCTTCGGCTTGGCGGTGATCCTCAGCGCCATCGCCGAGCAGATCACCGACCGCCCCTTCGCTATCCCGGGAGCGGCGCCCGAAGCGGCGGGGGAGGGCAAGCGGCGCACCCCGATTGCGGCGATGCCTCGGGGCGCCGCCGCCGTAGACGCGCCCGAAGGGGGATTTGGCTACTGCACCGAATTCGCCCTGGTGGGCTCAGAGCTTGTGGCCAGCGACATCCGTGCCAAGTTGGGCGATGAGGCCGCCGACGATTCGGCGCTGGTGGTTGGCGAGCCTGGCCTGCTGCACGTCCACGTGCACACCAAAGAGCCCTGGGAAGTTCTCACCCGCACCGCCCAGATGGGCCGCATCGAGCGCCTCAAGGTTGAGGACATGACAGCGCAGCATCACGAGGTCCAGGAGCGCGCCTTGGCGCAGCCCGCGAGCCAGGGCCGGGCGCCGCTGGGAGTGGTCGCGGTGGCCCATGGCAAAGGATTCGAGGAGCTTCTCTTGGGACTGGGGGCGGCCGCGGTGGTGGAGGGTGGTCAGAGTCTGAACCCCTCGACCGAACAACTATTGGAGGGAATAGAGCAGGCTCACGCCAACGCCGTGCTCTTGCTCCCCGACAACCCCAACCTGGAGCTGGGCGCGGATCAGGCCGCCAAGCTCAGCGAACGCGAGGTAGCGGTGGTCTCGTCCCACAACCTGCCCCAGGGGATTGCCGCGGTCCTGGCCTTCGACCCTGGCGCGTCTCTGGAGGTGAACCGCTCCCGGATGGAGCGGGCCATGGAGGGCGTTCATGCGATCGAGATCACGAACGCAGTCCGGGAAAGCAAGATCGGCGAGCGCCGGGTGCCGGAGGGTGCGCTGATCGGCGTCCTGGACGGAGAGGTGGTGAGCACCGGCTCGGACATCCAGCCTGTGGTGCTGGAAGCGCTGGAGAGACTCCCCGAGGACGCCGTCGAGGTGGTCACCCTGTACCGTGGAGCCGACGTGGAGGAGGCCGCCAGCGAGGAGCTGGAGCGGGCAATCCGGGAGCGCTTCCCCGGCTTGGAGGTGGAGCAGCACGAGGGCGGCCAGGCGCTCTACCAGTTCATCATCTCCGCCGAGTAGGCGGACCTTCAGGTGACCGTCCGGATCGTCACCGACAGCACCTGTGACCTACCCGAAGAGACCCGCGAGGCCGGCGGGGTGGTCACGGTTCCGCTCCGGCTGCACTTCGGCGAATGCGAGTACCGCGACCGGGTTGACCTGGATGACCGTGAATTCCTCAAATTACTCAAGGTCGCCAAGGTGGCGCCGACCACCTCGCAGCCGCCTCCGGGGGACTTCGAGGAGGTCTACAGGCAGCTGCTCAAGGATCCCGCCGACGAGGTGATCTCGATCCACATCGCTGGCGCGCTCAGTGGCACCGTGGGATCCGCCGGAGTTGCCGCTGAGGCGGTAGCCCCGGACCGGATCCAGGTGGTGGACAGCCGGAGCGTGAGCCTGGGAATCGGCATGCAGGTGCTGGCGGCGATTGAGCTGGCCAAGGAGGGGCGCGGGGCGGCAGAGATAGTAGAGGAACTTCGGTCGATGCCGGATCGGACCGGAATCCTCTGCCTTTTGGACACCCTGCGCTACCTGCAGATGGGAGGCCGAATTGGCAAGGTGCAGGCGATGCTGGGGGGCGCGCTCTCCATCAAGCCCCTGGTGAGCCTGGGCAACGACGGTGCGGTGGTGCCGCTCGGCAGGGTGCGGAGCCGGGCGGCCGGTATTCGCCGGCTCACCGAGCTGCTCTTGGAGCATCGCCCCCTGGAGCGATGTGGAGTGCTCTATGTCGGCGATGCCAACGACGCCAAACGCCTGGTCGAAGACGCCCGGGGGACCTTCCCGGGCATGGACATCCTGATGCAGCCGGCCAGTCCGGTGCTCGGGGTTCACACCGGGCCGGGGACTGTCGCCTACTGCTACCTTGAAGCCAAGTCCTAGCCCGTCCCGCGCCTCGACTCCTCGAGGCAGCCGCAGAGTGGCGGTGGGCGGCGCCTCGATCGCCCTCGACACCCCGCTTTCCCAGCTGCCTCGCATCTCTCCGGCCCACCTCGATGGCCTGCGCAGGCTGCAGTGCCGTACGGTTCGCGACCTCCTCTGGTACCTGCCTCGGCGCCACGATGACCAGCGCGAACGGGTCACCATCTCCCAGCTCCAGATCGGCCAGGCCGCAACCGTAGAAGTCGAGATCGTTTCGATCCATGGCCGGCGGGCTCGATATCGAAAGATGGACCTGCTCGAGGGCCAGGTTCGTGACAGTACCGGGGTGGCGGAGGTGGTCTGGTTCAACCAGGGCCACCTGCGGCATCTGCTGAAACCGGGAGACCGGATCACCTTGCACGGCAAGGCGGTTCGGGGCCGTCGTGGCGGTCTGCAGCTGCGCAACCCGGATGTCGAGCGCGAACGCAAGCTGGTCAGCCAGTCCAGCGTCGGAGTCTTGGTTCCGACTTACCCCGAGACCTACGGGGTCAGCTCCCGATGGCTCCGGGCTCAGGTGGCGCGGCTGCTACCGCTGGCCGACACCGTCGAAGACCCACTGCCACAGGAGATTCGCGAGCGGGAACACCTGATCCCGCTCGCCACCGCGCTCCGCGATATCCACTTCCCCAAGGACCAGGCGGCTCTCGACCAAGCCCAGGAGCGGTTCGGATTCGACGAGCTCTTTTACCCCCAGCTGGCCGCACTGATGGCCCGACGCCAGCGCCTGCGTCGGTCGGGCGTGCGCAGCCCTTATTCCGTCGGCATCGCCCGGGAATTCGTCGCCAGTCTGCCCTTCAAGCTCACCGACGACCAGCGACGGGCGGCCCACGAGATCCTCACCGACATGGACAGACCCTCACCTATGAATCGGTTGCTTCAGGGCGACGTCGGCTCGGGCAAGACGGTGGTGGCGGCCATGGCTGCTCGGATGGCAATCGCCGCCCGCCATCAGGTAGTGCTGATGGCGCCTACCGAGATTCTGGCCAGGCAACACTTCCTGACGTTGCGAGAGTTGCTCTCATCCCCACCGTTCGAGATCTGGCCGCGACTGCTGGTTGGCAGCACCGCTGCTGCTCAGCGTCGAGAGATTCTGGCCGGCTTGGCGACCGGGGCCGACCGACTGGTGGTGGGAACTCATGCGCTGATCGAGGACGATGTCAGCCTGCCGGACCTCGGGCTCTGCATCGTCGACGAGCAGCACCGCTTCGGTGTGGCCCAGAGGCTCCGCCTGTTGGAGAAGGCGCGGGTCAACCCGGACTTTCTGTCGATGACGGCGACCCCGATTCCTCGCTCTCTGGCCCGGACCCTATATGGCGATCTCGACGTCAGTCAGATCCGCCAACTGCCTCCCGACCGCATTCCGGTCGAGACCCGGCTGGTAGAGCCCGGCCAGCGCGGGGAGGCATATCAATTCATCCGGTCCGAAGTGGCGGCGGGTCGCCAGGGATTCATCATCTGTCCCCTGGTCGAAGAGTCCCCGGTGCGCCAGGCGCGCTCTGCCACGGCTGAGTTCGAGCGGCTCAAATCCGAGGTTCTGCCCGATCTGCGTCTGACGCTGCTCCACGGCCGGATGCCGGCTCGTGACAAGGCGCAGCGGATGGAGGAATTCGCCCGCGGGGACCACGACATCCTGGTCGCCACCAGCATCATCGAGGTCGGCGTCGACGTTCCCAACGCCACGGTGATGGGGATCGAGGACGCGGAGCGTTTCGGGTTGGCGCAGCTGCACCAGTTCCGGGGGCGGATCGGGCGGGGTCCGTATCCTTCGCACTGCCTCCTCTTCGCTGAGAGCGACGACCCCACAGCGCGCACGCGTCTCCAGGCGTTGGTCGACCACCGAGACGGATTCGAGCTCGCCGAGATCGACCTCCGCCAACGAGGAGCCGGCGAGCCGTACGGTCTCCGTCAGCACGGGCTCCCCGAGATGCGAGTGGGCGACCTTCTCGACGAGGGCTTGCGTAAACGAGCGCGCTCCGCGGGTGAGGTCCTGCTAGACCGCGATCCTGAGCTGCGAGACCAGCGGCTGCGCGGGCAGATGAAGCACTACCAGGTGGTCTTTGAGTTCGACTGAGACGCGGTGATAGCGCGCGCCCCATGAGATCCTGTGAGCAGTGGCACCTGCTCGCCGTAGACCGAGCCCGGCCCGCGCCCGCGCAGGCGCCCGCCTCACCGGAGGCGAGGCTGCGGGCCGGCGGCTTCTGACCGTCTCCGGAGATGGTCTACGTGCCAGCACCGGTCTGGTTCGGGCGGCCTGCTTCAACATCCTGGCCGCCGAGGTCGAGGGTGCCTCGGTAGTGGACCTCTTCGCGGGCGCTGGCAGCCTGGGCCTGGAAGCCCTGTCTCGCGGCGCCAGCCGGACGACCTTCGTCGAGCTGAGACGCGTAAGAGCGCAGCTGATCTCCACCAACCTTGAGAGCCTGGGGTGGATCTCGCGGGCCCAGGTCGTGGTGGGCGACGCTCTGGCCTGGATCAGGGCACGGCCATCTGACCTGACCCAATCACGCCTGGTCCTCTTGGACCCTCCGTACCAGGACGTGGGCCCACAGCTCTGCCTGGATGCGATCCGGCTCCTGGGAGAGGCGGCGGTCGACCATGTGGCCTGGAATCCAGTCGTGGTGGTTGAACACCACCGAGATTTGTCGGTGCCGGATCAGGCTGGCGCGCTAAATTGCGTGCGTACCGCTAGGTACGGCACCACAGTGCTCTCCTTCTATCGGAGGCTCCCATGACCACGGCGGTCTACCCCGGCAGCTTCGACCCCATCCACAGCGGCCACCTGGACGTGATCAGGCGGGCTCGCGAAATCTTCGAGAAGGTGGTGGTGGGCGTCCTCGACAACGACAGCAAGAAGTACCTCTTCTCGGTCGAGGAGCGAGCGGAGTTGGTTCGACAGAGCCTGCCCGCCGACACCGACATCCAGGTGCGGCATTTCTCCGGCCTGGCGGTCTCGTTCGCCGCCGCCGAGGGGGCGGGGGTCATTGTCCGCGGCCTGCGCGCGGTCTCCGACCTCGACAGTGAGTTTCAGATGGCGCTGATGAACCGGCGACTTGAGCCCAACGTCCATACCGTGTTCCTCACCACCGGCTTCTCCAACGTTTACCTGAGCTCGTCGCTGCTCAAGGACGTCTGCGCCCACGGCGGCAGCATTGAGGGGCTGGTCTCCCCGGCTGTGGAGCGAGCGCTGCAGCAGAAGTTGGCACCCACCCCGTCGGCAGTTCCGGCCAGATAGAGGAGAAAGCATGGCGGACGACCGAGACGACTTCGCGCCGGATCCCGAAGGCATCTCGATTTTTGACGTGCTGGACCGGCTGGAGGCGATGGTCAACCAGAGCCGCCGACTGCCCCTCACCTCCAGCATCGTGGTCGGCGAGGACGAGATCCTGGAAGCCCTTGACCAGATCCGGGTCTCCCTGCCCGACGAGATCCAGGAGGCACGGATGGTTCTGGAGACCAGAGACGCGCGCATCCGCGAGGCCACCGAGCAGGCCGAGCAGACCCTGCTGGCGGCCCAGGAGCGGGCGGACCGCCTCACCCACGACCACGAGGTCACCAGACGGGCTGCCACGGAAGCCGACAGGCTGCTCACCGACGCCCGCGACCGCAGCCGCAAGATGCGTCGGGACGCCGACGACTACGTGCGCGACCGGATGTCTGAGCTGGAGGCCGAACTGGCCTCCGCCCTTGCCCAGGTACGGCGCGGCCTGGAGACCCTGGACGTGGGCGAGGAGGGCGAAGAGAAGCCCAAGGGCCGGGGTCGGCGGCGCTAGTCCAACTCAGGACGCCTGATAGACTCCCATCTCGTCATGGCACTGCCCAAAGAACGCATCCCCAAGGCCCGCCGGGACCGGCGCCGCTCCCACCTGGCCCTGAGCGGACCCGCGCTTTCGCCATGCCCCCGCTGCCGTCATCCCCGCCGCCCCCACAC
>Ga0102924_1002102_pt1 | contig 22134 bp, 25 predicted proteins | sample PaiPotPPM11metaG_FD_80116 | JGI IMG/M metagenome (GOLD analysis project Ga0102924, IMG submission 80116) | Iron sulfur acid spring bacterial and archeal communities from Banff, Canada, to study Microbial Dark Matter (Phase II) - Paint Pots PPM... ...
AGCAGTAGAACCGTTGCTGACTCGAGGGAATGCCGTGATCAAGGCCGATACTCCAAAGTCCCTGACGATTTTGGTTGTTGAAGACAATGAGAGTGTTCGCAAGAAAATTTGCGAACGCCTAACGAGTCAGACTGGCTTTGAAGTGATATGCGAAGCGGTAAACGGGCTGGAGGGCGTCCGCCATGCTGAGGAACTTCAACCAGACATCGTTGTGCTCGACATCAGCATGCCCGTCTTCGGTGGTATTGAGGCAGCAGCCCGCATTCGTCGAGTTGCTCCAAAGGCTCGAATCGTCTTTCTCAGCCAGCACAAGCTGTCCGGGATAGCCGAGGCGGCACTCGCAAGTGGCGGACACGCATATGTTGTGAAGTCCGCCGCCTCAGCCGACCTAATTCCAGCTATACAGGCAGCGGTACAGGGCAAACGGTTTGTCAGCAAGCTAGAGTAGGAGGTCGCATGGTAAACGATGCCACGAAGGCCGAGGGCGTTGAAGGCGAAAAGCCCGCTATTACCCTACCCGCAGTTGTGGAAAAAATCGTCAAACCCATCACTCCCAATGAACCCGAAAAAGCGCAGATTGCGATACAGGGAGCTGACGACTTGTATCGAGAGATCCGCGTTGAAAACTCACTTGAGAATTCTGCTGGAGAGAAGGTTCGACTGAAAGCCGGCGCTCAGGTCGACGTCACCATCGAGGCACCAGTTGACGCGGTCGAAAAAAAGCCCACCTAAATTCCCAGTCAGCGCGGCGACCTGTAGAACCGCGTAGGTAATATCCGTTAGGCAGACGCACTCTGTGCCTTAGCTCAATTCCCCAAACCAACTCTGCGATGTGTGATCAGCATCTTAGTCGCGGTTTGCGATGAGAGGTTTTCTGTCTTCGGTGGCGAAGCCGCGGTCACTTCTCTTCACCTGACAACTTGAAACCTTCGCTAACGGTCAGGATGTGAGTAGATAGAGGTGAAACGATGGAAGACTTTGCGGCGCGATCCAATGGAGTTGATCAGTCAGACTGCCCATACTCGCCGGGCCAACTAGTCTCCGAATCGGGCGTATATGAAATTTGTCATTACGACGAGCCCAGGACCACCATAATTCTCACTCTAAACGGGATCTTTCCATACTGCCGCAACTGCGGAGAAAAGGTCAGATACAAACTCGTGAAGGCCGTTCCTCACATCTCTGAAGATCCGGACTTTATGGAATCTACTTTGACGGTTGCCGACCTGCACTCGAAAACGACCGTTCAACAACAGAATCTTCCTGTGCAACTCGGGTGGGCCCATGGTTTCCGATTCTGGCAAGACACAGCACAAGCCGGGCGAGAAAGTTCAGAAGCCGGGAATTTATAGGGTGGTGCATCAGCGGCACCGGCGACCGCACGAAGTAAGTTTTCGTGCGGACGAAACCTTTCCGACCTGTACCAAATGTGGGAAGCGGGTTCGGTTCCAACTGATCTTTGGTACCGAAGGGAAAGAACCTGAAAAGAAAACACGCGGATAGGAGTCACCGCGGCTTTTCGAAATCCTCGTCGGTGAAGATGTAGGGTGCTGACCGAACAAGTCGGAAACGAACTTGATCGGAACAGGTGTCGCAAGGCGGGAATAAATCTGACTCAATCATGACTACGTCGTGCGGGCCGCGATGCGCGCCTTCGTGGACCGCTTCATAGATGCCACTCTGTCTGACAAACTCACCAGCCCGATAGGTTTCGGGCTGAGAAGGCACAGCCTTCCGATGACGGTCAGGAAGTTTTCCGTGCCTTTTCGTAACAGGCCTTCTGTGACTCACTAACTGTGTAGCTGCAAAAACAGAGGATTGCTTTGCAGAGTAAAATGCTTGCATTGTTCATCCCTCGGATCTCAAATCTAGGAGATAGCTCGGTTGTTCCGTCCTGCTCGTCGACGGCCTTTACCTTCCGTTTGTTCGTTCGCTCTGATGTTGCGACCTAGTGATGCGCTCTGAAGTATCTCAAACCGAACCCTGTCTGCGCACTTAGAGCATTGCGGGAACAGTTCTTCTTCCCGGAGAGTAGCATGGTGGATCGACCGATGCCCATCGTGAATGACTGCATACACGGCGGTCTCAGGAACCGATTCCCCCGGCTGAAAATGTTTCTTGACCGTCATAGGGGAAACACGACGATGGTACATCATTAACTTGAATCCCGTCCGTCGCGGCGGATGGAGAGCACGGAAGCCCAATCCCACAAAAGGCATCAGAAACACGACGAGCCGCCCGGAGAACGGGCACAGGCAAAACGACTCTGCTAACCATACTGGCGCAATTCATTCCAGCATACCAGCGCATTCTCATCATCGAAGACACCGCAGAAATTCAGATCAGCGCCCCCAACCTTGTGCGCTTCGAGGCGCGAGTCGTGCAGAACGGATTTCCCGCCGTGACCATCCGGGAACTGCTTAAAGCGAGCCTTCGTCATCGTCCAGACCGAATTCTGCTTGGAGAGATTCGAGGAGCCGAAGCATTTGACTTGTTACAGCTTTTGAATACCGGGCATTCAGGAACACTCTCGACAGTCCACGCCAATTCCGCTCTGCAGGCCATCAACCGTTTCACCAGTTGCGTTCTGCAAAGCAATGTCGAATTGCCTTATCGGGCGATCAAGAGCAACATCGCCGACTTTCTCAATCTGCTCGTGCACATTGAACGGCGACCCGGAACACGATTCGTCTCCGAGGTTCTGGAGATCATCGGTTACAACTCCGACACCGACCGCTACGAACTCAAACAACCCTTTGCACGAGGCGAGCGACAATGAAACCTCGAACAACACGCCTTCTCACCCGCTGGGCGCTCATCACTGCGTCAATCGCCGCCCTGCTGTTCCTGTCCACGGGGACAGCCCGCATCGCCTCCATCCGAAATTATCTTGTCGCGTTCTCACTTCTGCTACTGGCTACGATGCTCGGAGTAGACCCCGGCTTGGCTCAAGAGCGCGCCAAGCCCACAGAGCCAGGCGCCAACGACTCACGAATCGCCACAGGTCTGCTCTTCCTGCTCACCTTGGCCGTGGCCGGCTTCTCGGTAGGGCACTGCCGCCGAGGTTTCAATGTCCCTCCGTCGATCAGCCACTTGGCCCTTGCCGTATTCCTACTCAGTGGAGCTTTTCAGACTTGGGCCATGATCGCTAATCCTTTCTTTTCACCTGTTATGCGAATTCAGACAGAACGAGCTCACCATCTCATCGCTACAGGTCCCTACCGGATCATCCGACATCCCGGTTATTTCGCCATGTGCATTGCGGTTCCAACAACTGCCCTTTCAATAGGCTCGTGGCTCGCCCTCGCACCCGCAGCCGGATTCGTAGCCGTCATCTTTCGACGTGCCAGAGTGGAAGATGAATTTCTCATCAGAAATCTACATGGCTACAAAAAGTACGCTGCGCTCGTTCCAAGCGGAATTCCTTGGACAACCGCAACGCGCGGGGAGACGAATTTATGAACTTCCTGACCACGAAGGAAACTGCGAGCTTGGTGCGTCGCCCCGAAAGCACTCTCCGCCGATGGCGATCCGCAGGCAAAGGTCCGCCTTGCTACAAGCTGGAAGGGCAATGGGCCTACGTCAAAGAGGAGGTGATAGAATGGGTTCGCGCTAACCGAATCACTTTCTCTGTGCGGGACGAACACTTTGAAAGAGAGGCGGCGCGTGTCAGTCTATAAAAGAGATGGATCGCCGTTCTATCACTACGACTTTGAATGGAACGGTTCGAGACACAGAGGATCGACCAAGCAGAAGACAGAACAGAAGGCAAGACTGTTTGAATCGAAGTTAATGGCCCAACTCAGGGAGGAAGGGATTTTAGTACGCAAGTCCCCGACTCTGGAGGCTTTTTCTCCGGCATTTCTGAATTGGGTTAAGAACAGCCAACGAATAACGGAAAGCACCCGGAAGTATTACCGCCAGGGCTGGAATCTTTTGGCTAGCACCAAACTGAAACACATTCGCATGGATCAGATCAGGGACGAGCATGTCGAAGTGACGACCTTTTCCGCTGGTCCATCCAACGCGAACTGTGCTATCCGAACCTTGCGCAGGATGTTGGGTAAAGCCAAGGACGACGGTTTGGTCGCAAGATGTCCAAAACTCCAACTCCGAAATGAAGCCCAGCGTTTGCTCCTTATGGACGATGCTTCTGAGGCGAAGATTCTTCCATTGCTGTCCGAGAACGCGGCCGACGTGATTGTGATTACGCGAGACAGTGGAATGCGGAACCACAGCGAAGTCTGTCGCATGAGGTGGGAATACGTCAACTGGGATTGGTTCTGCTACACCAACCCCAAAGGTAAAACAGAAGCCGCGGAGAGGCCCGGAATTCCTTTGAGTGATAGGGTATTGGACATCTTGAAACGCAGGCACCTGAAACAAGCGATGCCCGCACAAGGATGGGTCTTCCCAACATCCAGATCCAAGACCGGACACTTGACAACGGTAAATTCCGTCTTTCGCAACGCACGAAGAAAAGCTGGACTGCCAGAGGCCCTGGTTCCTTATTGTGGGCGCCACGACTTTGGCACGACGGCGATGGCCGCCACCGGCGATCCAAAACTCGTGGGCACCCTTATGGGTCACCGCGACACCAAAACAACGATGCGCTACAACCATCCGCCCAAGGAACAGGTTGAGCGCATTCGCGTAGTCCTGAACAGCCGCAGGTCTATGACACAATTACGACACAATGCCACTCTTGACGAAATGGCACCTGCCGTAATTAACTGAAAACAAAAGCACGGGCGCGTAGCTCAATTGGCAGAGCAACTGACTCTTAATCAGTAGGTTGTAGGTTCGATTCCTACCGCGCTCACCATCTTTTCAATAACTTACCGGGTTGTGGTTTTTCGGGTGTGCCGTAAAGTGTGCCGTAACTTTTTTTTCATACTGAATTACTGTTTGCTTTTCAGGGGCTATTGTTGTGGTTTAGGGCCTGACGAACGATCTCCAGTTCAGGTGGCTGCAGAGCGACCGAGGATTTCGGCTGCCCTGCGCGTATCCACAAGCTGAGGGATCGGGAGTTGCCTTGCTGAAGTGCTTATTGAGGTTGACATGTTGGTCCCCCTCGCGCCTTATCTGCGCCTCGGTTTCCGCTCAGTTGGGGAATGAGATCCGTCATTTTTTCATCTTGTGGGCGCTAGCCTTGCGAGGACGCGTCGTGCGTAATCGGCATAGCCCGGCAGATTCTTCTTCAGGAACTCGTCTTCGAGTTCAGCGCGACGTTGGACAAGCAAAACAAAAGCGACGGCCGCCCGTTTGAGTCAGGAGAGTGCGGCGGCACGCGACATGATCGATCGCTACTACGAACGATATGGTCGGCGGCCAAAGGGGGTGGCAGCCGATAACACCTACGGCAACGGGGAAATGCTGTAATGGCTCGATGATCGTGGGATTACGCCTTACATTCGGGTGAAGGAAGGTCCGAACTCGCCCCCTGATCTATACGGGATCGAGAAGTTCACTTACGTGCCGGAAGAAAACTGCTATCTCTGCCCCGCAGGCAAGCCACTGAACTACGTGGGTATTAACAAACGGAACCGTGCGCACCGGTACTACTCGACGGTTAAGCGCTGTCGAGGATGTGGGCAGAAGCCGCAGTGCACGCGCGGCAAGTTCCGTACGATCGCGATCCATACTTGCGAAGCGGCGAGACAGAAGGCCGATGAGGTAGCCAAGACCCCGGAGTTCGCCGTGGCGCTACGCAAGCGACGGAAAGTGGAGGCTCTGTTCTCGGAACTAAAGAACCTGATTGGATTGCGGCGCCTGCACCTACGCAGAATCAAGTTCGTGCGTGAGCAGTTCTACCTAGCTGCCGTGGCACAGAACCTGGAACGACTGGTGCGGTTCCTCAACAGGAGAGCGCAACCAGCGATGGCAACCGCGTAAGCAACAGACTACCGCAAGAAAAACACGAACCGGAAGAAACTCTCCTGAGGGAAAACGCGTCTTCGAACCGAGTTTTTCAACACCAACAGGCGATTTCACTCACAACTCAAATGAGTGACGTGGCGCTGGAAGCCAATTAAAAGTCAGGGAAGAAGAAGCGGGCTGCCCCAAGTGATGCGGAGATTTAAACGGGCTGCACCCGTGCTAGAACACGGTTGCAGCCCTAACCAAGATCGCCTCGCTGAGGAGGCAAACAATGGCTGCTGAAAACCGTAGCACGAAAAATGGCCTGTTCCGATTTCGTAACAGCGCGGCCGTCGGTGTTCCGACCGATGAAATCTAGCCGCTCAATGTGTATTGATAACAGAGATTTATCGCCAACTGTGCCGACGTGCCTCAACTAATTCCCCGCATCGCGCAGGGGAACGGCGGGACGCGCTAAAATGCTAGGATCTTTGCCTGCCACTTTCGTCGCTCCATAAAAGGGTGTGTCGCATGAATCCGGAAACGCAACAGTCCGAATCCCCATACTGCGTGAAGATCGAGACCGAGACCGGCCAGTCCGCTACTGTTCCCATTGCCGTCTTGACACCGAAGCAGTTGGAAGTCTTTCTTCAGAGTGAGTTCAACAGGTTGGCGCAAGAAGCAGGCGTAAAAGGCGTTCGTATTCATGTGGAGCGGGCGATAGCCGCTGACTACGAGCAGGTCCTCGGTGAGGTGACGGCGTGCCTGTCCTCTGCGAAGGGACGAGCCGCATGACTCGGGCCGCAAGCGATTGTACAAGTGAGCACGAGAAAAACTATTTTGACTCGCGGTTGATGAGTGGGAGAATCCATTTTCTTAGATACCCCTCGTAAGTATCTTGAGTAGCGTAAGACTTCCTGTGCTCCCCTCGGGTCTCGGGCTGGTTGTCCTGCTTGTTGTCCTTGTAGAAGATTTCCGGCAATTCGTGTTGCCGGTAGTGGTTCACAAATCTCTCCAGATTAATTTGTTGTATGAGTTGTTGAGGGGTTCGGTGGTTGATGGTTAGGCGCAAAGCGTCGACCGAGGTTGCGCGAGCGACTTGTTTGGATAGTCTTCGAGAGTTCCGACTATTACGGCACGTCGCTTTGGTGAGCCATCGGATTGCAATTCGCACCATCGGTACTCCCAGACTACCGTTAGGATGTTCGCTTGCATGGCTGGATGTCTCCTCGCGGGGGATTCTACTGCTTTGTATCCGCCAACTCAAAATCTACCCAGCACCGTTCCTGAGCGCGACGCTGCAAGGTTTGTGGAGCGAGTCACCAACAGCATCCTGGTGTTTCGATAGTGCCTGGAACCGTCAGTTACTCGCTCGCCCGTCGTAAAACAAAAAAACAGCGGACGCTCGTGAAGGAGCGGCCACTGTTTGTTGACTGACTTTGCGGCGGGGACTACTTGAGGTCCACCGCCGGAAGCACATCCGTTCCTTCTGCACGAACGGCAATCAGTGCCGACGGATTGAGACCCACTGCTTGCAGGATGGTAGGTGCCACCTGCGCGGTGCCCACTCCGGCGTGGACCGTCTGAGGTTTGAAGGACGGATGGGACAGTAGCAGCATGACATTCGTGTCGTCATGGGCGAACCCGCCGTGCTCCTCCTGTTTGGCGTGGCTGCCAGAGTAAGTGACACCGACATTCGGAGTTACGATTATGTCCGGAGTGCGCGGGTCTACCGTTGGATCGTTATAGTTAATCGCAAGCGAAGGGCCGTAGTAGATCTGCCCGAGCGCAACTCCTGAGGCAGAGGCGTTATCTTCGAGGATTTTGACGCTGGCATCAGTATCGGAGGAACTCTTCAGCCAGAGTAGCGAAACATCATCTTCGGTCGGTCCAATGCCGGAGCCATTGGTAGACTCCGAATCTGGAATAAAGCCCGCATTGGAGAGCAGGGTGGCGGGTGAAGTGCCGTTGCGAGTCTGAGCGACATAACGGCTGGGATCGATGGGCGACTGGCCGTGCTTGGCAGTGATCACGACTAGAGTCGAGTCGTAGAGACCCCTTGCCTTCAACTCATTGACAAATGCCGCAATTGAGGCATCGACGAACTGGAACTCACCCAGAAGCGCCGCGCTAGGCGTGCCCGCGGCATCCAAGTATCCGCCCGTCACATTGTTGCTCTGCTCGATCAGTTTCTGGCCCACGCTCAAGGCTTGGAAGTTCATGCCGAAGATGGTCGGAACTTCAGTCCTCTTGGTTCCGAGGTGGTTCTTCCCATCGATCTCGTTGAGGATCGCGTCAACCTTCAACGTGTCATAGCACTGAATGTTCTGAAAGCTGTTGGTCCAGGCCGTCAGGTCAGAGCCTGGATCGAGGACTGTGGAGCAGGATATGCCTGTCGGCGTCGTAACGCCGGGAAGACCGATGACGTTGGAGTTGATTTCAGGCGCGTAGAAGTCGTCGAGCGCAGCGGGGCCAAGACCAGAGGCGACCGAAGCGTACGCGGGGTGCTTGTCGGACCATGCTGCGTACCCGCCAGCCTGGTGAATGACGCTAAAGATGCTGTTGGCCCGGACGAACTCCCACGGGAAAACGGGGCTGCAACCTTTACTTGGGTCGCGGATCAGTCTCCGGGAATCGATGGAGGCAAGCCCGCCGTCGGTCAGAGAAGCGCCGGGTGCGCCGCCGTTTACTTTGGTCTGGTCGATGTCGATGCCTTCTTCATACTCGGTTGTGGTACCCGTTGGCATTGCGTTCGGGGTGCAGGGGCCAGCCGCAACGCCGTTGCCGGTGGTTTTCGCGGGCGCATCATAATTCCGGGAATAAGCAACGTCGTAGTAGACGCCTGTCAGCGCCGGACTTCCGCCTGTGACGATCGCGGTCAGGCCGGGGAAGGAATCCGAGGGTTTTGAGGTGCTGGCGGCGACATAGTTGATGCCAGTTTTGCCCAAGGCAGTAAGTGCCGGGCAATAGGGTTCGCCATTGTTAACAGTGCTGATGCCGTTGGCGCAATTTGCAAAATCGACAGCGTGCATACCATCGATGCTGATTAAGAGGACGCGTTTGATGTTGCCGTGGTGGCGGTCATTGTCCTGGGCGATTGCGCTGCCAACCGAACAGGCAGCTGCGATGGAGAGTAAAGCAAGTAACTTTTTCATTGTGACCTCGCAACGATAGTAAGAGACACCGTGTAACCAGAACGTTAGAGAGAGTTGAATTGTTCGTGAAAAACTTACCGGGTTGCAGTTATGGTGAGGGTTGCAACTAGTAGAAGGTCTGCCACAAATCGGAGCCGGGGAAGGAAATGAGCAAAAGCAAGATTTCTCTTGCGTGTGTCTCGCCAATCCCCCGAGTTGTCAGCTACTCGGAAGCTATCCAGTAGATGGTGAAATATCGCGTTGGTGTTGAAAAACTCGGTTCGAAGACGCGTTTTCCCTCAGGACCTGAGACGTTCGATTTCCTGGGCTTCAAACATATCAGTGGGAAGAACAAGCTGGGGCGATTCACCGTGCGACGCACGACGATCCGCAAGCGCATGCGAGCCAAGCTTCGAGAACTCAAGCAACAGCTTCGCATGCACATGCATGATCCCGTGCCTCAAACGGGCGGATGGCTCAAATTGGTCGTGCAGGGCTACTTCAACTACTACGCGGTACCAGGGAACCTAGAGAGCTTGGCCGTGTTCCGGGACCGATTGCTGGGGCTGTGGTGGCGAACTCTTCGTCGCCGGAGCCAGCAACGCCACCTACCGTGGACCCGGATGCTTGCGCTGGGTCGACGATGGCTACCTCCACCGCGCGTGCTCCATCCCTATCCTGCAGTTCGCTTCGCCGCCAGTCATCTGAGATAAGAACCGGATGCGCTAACGAGCGCCCGTCCGGGTCTGGGGAGGGGGTCGCGAGCAATCACGATCCCTACTCCGATCTTATTGACCTTTCAGCGTCAAACCGCAAAAGCCGGTTCACTTGATGCTCACCCAGGGTGGCTGGATTTTACCGGCCTCTATAGCTATCCCCGTCAACAGAGTGCCCAATTTTCCCACTCAAGCCCAAAGCGGGCTTGAGTGGGCCACCCGCCACAGGCCAAGACAAAAATAGACGAGAAGGGCACTTTAATTATTCTCACCTGCGCAAGAAATATTGGTCCGCTTATGCGTCGGAAAATCCAGCCAGAAATTGAGAAGCAATTTTATTCCGCCGGTTTGCTGGCAGAAATCGGTTATCAAGGTTCAATTCGCGAGCCGGATGATCCGGTCGCGTCTTCATCTTTGCAACTCGATTCCAGCCAGAGCATTGGACTGTAAAAGGTTTCGGCGTGCTCCTCGCGCGCCGAAGCCACTAATGGTTCTACAGCAACAGGCTACGGAATGTAGTAACGGATCGAGGTCCAGATCATGTTGTCAACCGCTTTGGGCGCAAAGCCTCTTGCTCCCGCCACGTTGCCGTTGCCAGACCAGCCATACTTCTCAAAGTAAGAGTACTGAATACCAAAGCGAAAGCCGCCCTTCGGCCCCTGGTAAAACTTGTACCAGAAACCAAGCGTGCCCTCGCCAATGAGACGCGTGTCGCCCGCGCAATTTGCACCGGATGACGGCGTGAACGGAGTTGAGGCCGGGGGGAACTGACCCAAAGTATTGGATGGCGGCAGTTCTTTTTGGCAACCGCTGTTTGTGGCAAACGGTGATCCGTATCCGCCGATGCCCGTCGTCGAAATCTTGGTCGTGGTGGTGGCGGGAATCGCGGGGGTGGTGGCGGTAGCGGGAATCGCCGGTGTCTTGGCGACAGTGATGGTGTCGTAACCTGCATAGCCCGCGCGCGCGCCGTACTCCGCACCTGCGTACGCGTACGCATCCCATTTGCTGGTATGAAGCTCGAGTTCGGAAAGGCCGTGAGCAGTGCGGATCAAGGCTTCGGTGCCATTGGGACGAAACGTCAGATCGGAAATCTGAGCTGATCCGTAACGACCGACTCCATCCCCAGCCAGTCCCTGGAAGGCGAACTCTAATTTCGTAGGCACTATTGGCAGTCGGAAATTAGCTCCTACGCCGCCACCGGTTCGCGTGTCATTGAATGCACCAGCCGCGCTGGGAGAAAGAGAACCATCCACTGCACAGGGAAGGCTCTTGGTGCCCCGTACCGTGTCGGTAGTGGTCGTGCCTACGACACCGCAAGGATAGATTCGATTGCGAAAATCGCTAAAGATGCCAAACACTTCGTAATGACCCCACCCTGGATCTGCCGCCGCCTTGACGATGATGTCGGGAGCTTTGTTGATTGAGTAGCCAGAGGTATCAACAAAGTTGAATAGACCAGCGCCTGCGCCGGGAGCATCAAGGATGGTGTTCCCGCCTGTTGCAGTTGTGATTCCAGCGTTGCTTGTGACGACAGAAGAGAAGCCGCGTCCACCGATCGTCGCCTGTGGGCCTTCCACCGCGACTCCCAGCGCGAACTTGCCCCCGAAGTCTTTCACCACTCGGAAACCGTACTCCCGCTCCCAGGTGAAACCGACGTTATATTGCGAGTCAATCGTGAGAGGCGGTAGCTCCGTGCGGTTTTGGATTCCTTTCTTATCTTCTGTTGCCAAGGACCACTGCTGTCCGGCAGTAACGCTCACCCCATTGGCAAACGCGGCCTGTCCGAAAATAACGCGTTGGCGGAGGACGTAGCTGTTGCTCTGGCGATTGTTAGAAGTTACGCCGGTGCCGAGCCAGTCTGCCTCCCAGTAGCCGGTCAGCTTAGTGTTACCGACCTTACTTTCGCCGAGCAGACTTAGGCGGCTCTGTCGAGCTGTCAAGTTGGTCTCTCCAAGCTTGGACAGCGCATTAGCTGTGTAAGGAATGCTGTTAAATGGGGTGTTGATGTCCGAGCTCGTGGCCCGCGTGCGGTTAACCGTTTCTGCAGCCACAAAGCCGCCCGGGGTAATGGTGATGCCCTTATAGCGAATTGCCGCGGGAGTTTCGAAGGCATTCTTCACACTTGTCTGTGTTTCCTGAAGGGCAAGCGCCGTGTTCGTTGAATTTTGCTTGAGATCGCTCACGTCGTTGCGAAGATCGGCGACGGACGCTCCCTGCTTCGCAGCCTCTGAGGCAGCGGAATCCGCCTTGACCGACGCTTCGCTTGCGGCCCCCTGACTCTGCTGCAGTGTTTGCTGCATTTGCTGAATTTGTCGATCGCGGGTCTGGACCTGTTCACTCAATTGGCGGATCTGCTGCTGTTGCGCATCGATTGCCTGCTCCAACTTATTGAGTCGCTCCGCAGTAGCGGGATCGCTTCTCTGAACCGTGTTTTTCCTTTTTGTAGTCTTTGAAGTAGCGGTTGCCGTGCTTTGCTGGGCCTGCGCCGCAAACGTAGCTAGCGTAAGCGAAAGCGCTAAAGCCATCACTCGCTTCATTGTTCTTCTCCTTAAGAAATAGATAGTCAATTCAGCTATGCTATGCTTCGCTCGCTGTCGGGCCACGCGCTACATCAAGAACGAAACGCAATCGCCGTGACCTTCTCTTCCGAGAGCCTCTGCCAGACTATAAGGCCCGCGCCTCAGCGAAAAGAATGCGGGCCCTTTGGCTAGGAACTATGCTCAGTATCGGGCGTAGGGCCACGACCTCTTGACGGAAGATGTAGCTTGTTGCCATTGTCGTGTTAGCACGTTCAATATTTCGTGAATTCAGTGTTAAAGTTATGTGAATTTCCGCGAATTTTGTAGTTCTTGTCTTACTATAGAGTCCTGCAAAATGCCTGTAATCCGCCCCGACGAAGCTCGCGGATCGGTCGACACCTTTTGCTACCTAAATCGTTTGACCATGCAGCGAACCAGGCGAGCCTATTCGATTTTTGTGTTGGATAGCGGCGATGACTTGAACGCGACTAGGCTCCTGCTGAACAACAGGGGCTTTAAGGTTCGTGGATTCGCCAGCGCAGATTCCGCATTTCAAAAGGCCCTGGTTGCGCCTCCTTCCATGTTCATACTAGAAGCAGTCACAGCGCATGAGGACGGACTGCAACTGTGCCGGCGTATCCGAAGCACGCCGGGCCTGTCTTTAATCCCAGTTCTCTTCGTGTCCCGTTGCTCAGCGGAGGCGGACAACGTGGCAGGACTCGAAGCCGGCGCTGACGACTATATAAAAAAACCGTACCGCGAACGGGAGTTGATCGCCAGAGTGGGCGCCAACCTGAGAAGGTGTTATGAGTTAAGTCAACCTCTAGTGGTCAGTTTCGACGAAATCGAGCTGAATTCAGAGGCAATGACAGTGACAGTCAACGGCTACCCAGTCGAACTCTCTCTCACTGAGTTTCGGCTGCTTGAGTACTTGGTTCGCAACCCTGGCCGCACATTTAATAGAGATCATCTCTTGAAAATGATCCGTATACACTCAGGTACTGCGAAAGCTCGTCTCGTGGACGTATACGTCGGCAGAATTCGCCGGAAAATCGAAGTCGACGAATTGAACCCGAACATTGATTTTTTGACGGGAAAGCATGAATCGGGATGTTCCAGATCAACCTACTCTTAATCAGTAGGTTGAAGGTTCGATTCCTTCCGCGCTCACCAACCTTTTCAATCTCCCTACGAATCTCTTAAAGGCGTTACTGTAGGGGAAAATGTAGGGAGTCGGTGGCAGTTTGTAAGCTACAATGTGGCGGACCACATATGATCCGCTGCGTTTGCTTTCCATTCCTGCTGCTGCTTTCGAGCTATCCACTTCAATGCCAGGACGAGATTTCTGTAGACGCTGTTTCGACAATGTACGTTTGCAGTGACAAGAATCCCGCCGAAGCGGGACCGTGCGCAACAGCGCCGAAAGTTTTGAGCAAAGTGAGTCCTTCTTATCCTGACAGAGCGCGGCAGAATCGCAAAGAAGGCACCGTTACTCTGGGATTGATCGTAACGAAGGACGGATCGGCAAAGGGTGTGCATGTCGTTAAGGGAGTTGATAACGACATCGATCAGGCCGCTATCGAAGCTGTGAGCCGATGGAAGTTCGACCCTGGTACCTATCAGGGCAACGCAGTCGACGTGGAACTGACCGCGACAGTCAACTTCCGCTTGAGCGCCAACCCACAACAAGCTCCTCCGACGGGAAACCTCCTGGAGCAAACCGAAGCTGCCGACAATGCTCGAAATATTTACTCCGACGCCGTTGAGGCTTACAACCGTGCGGATTACGCAACGGCGGCGAACTTGTTGCGCAAAGTGACTGCCATGCTGCCGCAGAATGGAAACGCATGGAACGAGCTTGGGCGCGCTTTGCTCGCTTTGAATCAGCTGGACGCTGCGGCGCAGGCATTTAATACATCAATTGAGAAAGACCCCGCGAGCTGAAACGCCTATAACAATCTTGGCCTCGTTTACTGGCGGCAACGGAAATTCGAAGAGGCTGCGGCACAGTTTCGCAAGCAGTTGGTCGTGAACCCCGATGATCACTATGCCCACCGAAACCTTGGGATGATGCTGCGTGATCAGCAACGGTGCAGCGAAGCGATGCCGGAGCTCCAGAAAGCGCTATCTCTCACTCCAAACCACGCTGAGACATTGCTCGGTGAGGGCGAGTGCGATTTGGATCTCGGCAATAACGCTAAGGGCATTTCTGAACTGCAACAGGCGACCAGCGTTTCTTCTGCGCCGAACATCTTCAACAGCGCCGCCTATGCCTTGGCAAAGCGAAACGTCGAGATCAAAATGGCGGCGAAATGGTCAGATACTTGTCTTACTATCGAAAGCACGCGACTCCAGAACATCTCTCTTGATCACCTGACTCCGGAGCAACTGAACTACGTTTTCTGGATGGCGAGCTATTGGGATACGCGCGGCTGGATCTATTTCTTGGAAGGCGATAACAGCAGTGCTCGTTCCTTTGTGGAAGCGGCCTGGTCACTCCGTACAAACCCGACTATCGGATATCATCTCGGCCGCATTTACGAGGCATTAGGCCGGTCGCAGGACGCAACGAGGCTGTACGCGATGGCGGTCGCTTCTGCCGAGCAGTCAACTAGGGGAAGAATCGATTTGGCAGACATGGCCGATGCCAAAAAGCATCTGACAAAGTTAACCGACGACAACCCTGACATGCTCGTTAAGCAAGCAAGTGTAGACCTGAATGAAAAAAGCGTTGTGCTGATCCCCAATGCGGAGATGGTCAGTGCCTCCGCTAATTTCGCGGTGCGACTTTCTACGCCTGGAAAGTCCCCGGACTTCCGCCAGTTGGATGGGGACAAGGCCTCGGCGAAATTTGCCAACTCGATACGAGCTGCAAAACTGCCCGTTTTCATTCCAGAATCTTCAAATGTCGAGCTGCCATTCCGAGCAACGTTGACTTGTCATTCCGAAGAAATGCAGTGCCGTTTCGCTTTATTGAGCCCCGAGGAGGCTGTCAATGTCGCGCGTAATGAAATGGCGCTAGCCAGCGCTACTGCGATCACAAGTCCGGCGCGCGATCCGCATGTGTACGACGACCCCGCGCTGGGTATACGCATTTCTCTGCCCGACGAATGGAGGCTTCTGAGGATAGAGCCGGGCTCATTCAGCCGACCTCGGAATGCCATGTTTGGGAAGCCCGGCTCGACGGCGATGTTTATGCTCACACGCGAACGATTCGAAGGTTCACTTGAGCTCTATCAGAAGATGCTCGACAGGTTTTTCTCAAATAAAACCGACTTCAAGCGCGCCGGTGAAGACACCGTGAAGCGCGACGGGCTAACAGGTGCGCGCTGGAACGTGAGTTGGAACGAAAACGGAATTGTTTACTCAGCGGTGATAGAAATATTTGGCAGTGGAGACGATTACTACCGCATCACGACGCTTGCGCCAAAAGAGGTCTACGACCGATACTCAGTAACGTTCGAAGATGTGTTGCGTTCGGTACAATTCCCTATGCTGCGCGCGAATCCGCTGCTTCTCGATTCAGCGAAGTAACCGGTCTGGTGGCATTGTGAACTTCGGACTTTTCACCTGCCATTACACCTGCCGTGTAACGTGACCTACCATGTACCAAGATCAACTTTCATTGCCCGCCGTGCTGTCTATGTTGTTGAATTTACGTTTGATCGCGGATTCGATTCCTTCCGCGCTCATCAACTTTCTCCACTTCGCGCTTTTCTACTTTGCCGATTTCGGCGAAAAACGATTTTTTGAGTTCGGCAACTGAAGCCATATTCCGCCTGATGTTGCGTGATTTTTCATAAGCCACTTGATACCGCCAAAACAACATACTCGTCGCTTTCCAGATGCAAGCATGGCACAAGCTTTCTCGATCCGGCGCCGGCGCGTTTCCGGTTTTGGCTGAGCTTATCCAGAGAATCCAGTCCCGGCGCGCGATCGGTGTGATATCCGCCCACAATGCCTGCGCCAGCGGGGCAGCTGCAAGGGCTTTGCGTAGATCCATGGGCACCCTGATCTCCGGTTCTTCCCCGGCCCGCGTAATCTCCACCGTTACCGTGTCTCCAGCGTCTGCGCCTCAGCATCGTGCATGGCTTTGTTAACCCTGAGCCAGTGACTTCCTTTGCCGTTTGGTTCGAGAGCGGCTCGAAAAGGGAAGCAATTGATAGTTCCCTCAACCATCGTCATACTCCGTGATGGAAGCTTCGCACTCGCGTTGTTGGGCAGAGTTAGAAGGGTCCACGATCCAATCTTTTCGGTTGCCTTAGGCTGAAACAACTTGGCACTGAAGCGAATCGTTGACTTGGTTTCTTGAGTCATATTAAGTCCGGATCGGCTTACTTGGCCGCGTTTGCGCCTCTTATACTCCCCCAATTCTGACAAAACTTCACTTTTTTTGACTGACTTTTTACCTTCGCCGACATCTCATATGTGATTGCATTAGAGAAGAGATTGAAATTCCCGCAAAGCGCTTTGGCGGAGGTGGTTACGACTGTGAAAATTGGAAAAAAGCGAACAGGTCAGCAATGCTCGAAAACGACCGCAAGAAAGCGGCTGCAAGAAGATGATTGGGTAAAATTGAGTTTGCCGTCACGTTCTCCGGCCAAGTTGGTGGAACTAAATTCCTGACCTGAGCACAACCTTCAACCGGAACGCATCGAATATGCTTTGTGGGCTCTGAAGGTGGTGCGCCGCCTCGAACTGAAGATTGGGGCGCGATGTTCGGGGACTAGACAGCGCGTACCCTCCGTCGCGGAGGGCAAAACGGCGCACGTTGGCGATTCACGTGCAATGAGCCAGGTCGATGAAGACTCGAATCGAAGAGGTCGATGCCCTTCGTGGCGTGATGCTGGTCTGGATGACCTGTACGCATCTGCCGACCGTCCTGAGCATATACGTGAATCAGCCGATAGGCTTTTTCGCCGCCACTGAAGGCTTCATTTTTCTGTCTGCGCTGTTTACCGGCCGGATCTCGGCCCGGCTCGTCGAGCGCGAAGGCAACCGTGCTATGTGCCGCAATGTCTGGATGCGGGCGGCCCGCTTGTACGGTTACCAACTACTGTTACTGGCGTTCGCCTTCGTAATAGAAGCCCCCATTGCCGCGCGCGGAAATCGGCCCGCAGTGCACAACCTGCTCGATTACTATTTCACCGTTGGTCACTCGCGCGCTTTTATTGATGCGGCGTTGATGATCTACCGGCCGCCACTGCTTGACATTCTGCCGATTTACATCATTTTTCTTGCGCTGACCCCGTTTGCGGTATTGCTGGGGATGCGATTCGGCTGGAAGTACGCATTCGCTGGAGGTTTGCGCTCTGGCTGTTTGCGCAGTTTGGGCTCAAGACAATCGTTTATAACTGGCTGACCCACCTATTTGGTTTGCAGATTCCGCTGAACGAGATGGGAGCGTTCGATCTTTGGGCCTGGCAACTTTGGTGGCTGGTGGGCCTGTGGCTCGGTGTCCGGTGGGCCAGGGACGATTTACATCTCGACCAGTGGACGAGGAAGACGACGGTCGTGATCCCTGCCGCCGCAATAGCCGTATTGTTTCTGGCGCTACGTTACATACAAATGGGAACAAGCATGGATCTGGGGAAGTTTGCTCCGCTGCTGGACAAGTGGGATTTCGGAGTCGGACGAATGATCGACTTTACCGCCGTTGCGGTCTTGGCCATCCGGTTCCGATCTATGCTGAGGCCATTGGTAATTCGACCGCTGGTGATGCTGGGACAGTGCTCGCTTCCAGTCTTCTGTGTACACCTATTGTGCGTGTTTTTCGCGCTGACCGTAATGGGGAACAATGCCATGCTGACTGGCTGGCCGGCGCTGGCTCTGATCGTGATGAGTTTGTCCGCACTTCTACTCACCGCTTCAGTTGCGAGCAGAAGAAAGATGAAAGCCGGCGCAAGCCATGTTGCGCGCTTGAATGTTCAGGCCCCACCAGCCATTCAAGCGACAAAGTGATTAAGGCTTCGGAGTGCCATCGGCAAGATCAGATCGTTCGAGCATCGAACCGAACCGAGAAGTATTAAAAAAAAACAAAAAAGCGGGATCCGCTTAAAACCCCGGCGGCAATGTTCTCGTTAAAGAAAAAGGCCATCCGCTTTTCGGATGGCCTTCCTTCTTATGCTTCTGACGTTCGCATTTACAAGGCTGCATCAAGTCTTCAATAGCGCAATGCTACTGCATCGTAAAGTTCAGTTGGTCCAGGTAAACGGTGTAGGGCGTCATGTATCTGCTTCCGTCGAGTTGATAATTGATAGTGACGCCGTGCCATGAGGTTGACGTGGGAGATTCGTAATGGTTGACGGTCGCGGTTTTTCCATTCAGCGAGATGGATTTAAACAGCAACTTATCGGTCGATGTGCGCTGCACCTGGATGACCAAGTGGTTCCAAGCGCCGCTCACCGGGTTGCAGGCAACTCCGGTCGGAATCCATTTGTGGTTGACGTTGTCATAGATGTCCCATTGATGACCACCTGCGATGCGGCACTCATGGCCCCAAATGAATGACTTTCCTCCGGTGAACTGGTTGATATCAAACTCCATCGCCTGCGACACACTCGCGTTGCTAACCCAGAAATACACGTCATACTTGAAGCTGTGCAGCGAGGCGGTAAGAGTGTGACTGGAATCGGGCAAGCCTTGTGAAGAGAACGAGCCAATGAGGTGGTTGTTCCAGAGTACGTCGCCCCACTGCGTGCTTCCACCGCGGTAGACTGACTTGGTAGAGATGCCGTCCTTTGACGGCGAACTTACTTTAGGAGTCCATGACCATTTCAGCCGAGATCCGGTCGAAGTACAGCTCGAACAAATACCCCAGCTAGGCGGCAAAAGCGCGTAACCGGACCAGCCGCTTTGGGACTGCAAATTGTAGACGGTAGTTCCGCTCGCGAACGACGGGACCAAAATGGACAAAAACAGACACACGATTGCAAAAAGCTCCCCCACTCTCATTACACATCTCCAGCTTTAGTTTGTGCCGCCAAAGAAAGCAGCTAAGTTGAAAGGATTCTAGGTGGGCATCAACTCACGGTAAAGGGAAAACATTAGATCAAATACTCAAAAGGGCACATTTCTAAGGTATATAGCTTAACTAGTACGCGGTTTTAAGACATATATCGCTATTCGCCTCGCCACGATGACGATTGCTGCCCGGCATCTCAGGGGATTGTGGCTGCATCGAAGTTCCTGCTGGAAGAGCGTTGTTAAGGTCCGAGAGTATGTCCATTGAAGCATCGGCTGCGAAAGATTCTGATCGGGCAGCTATCTCCGTGCCTGGTGTACCTGCAATTGCAAATCAACAAATCGATCGCGGAGCCGATATAACTCCCGCCGATATTGCGTCAGACCGCGTAGGTTCGGTCTCAGCTCCCTTTGTGGATTTTGTTGGCCGCTGCTTCTTGCGCGCGTGCTTATGGATGGAACTGTTGGAATCCTGGAAACGAGAAAAGCAAGCTTTGCCTGAGGCAGGAATTGAATCCGCTGCAAGCTGGAAATATCAGTGGCACGTGATGGGTGGTTGCGTTCCTCCCTGGGCGTAGCCTCCTGCACGGCGGTCGCGGCTTGTGTGACACCGGTTTTCTCCGGGAGCGAGCTCCGATCTGTCGTGCCATTTCTGTTCTTGCTGGTCATTTTGTATGTCGCCTTGCGATTTGGGAATATTGCCGGAATTCTTGGCACGGTATGTGCAGCGCTGGTATTCGAGATATTTCTATTCGAGCCGAGGCTTAGCCTGGCGATAAGCAGCCCCGCGGGGAGAAATCACTTGATCGCAATGGTCGTTCTCGGTATATGTGCGTCCGAGCTCTTGGGACGCCGCAAAACTGCCGCGGTGTACAAGCCATGGTAAGCGTGCCTCACCGGTTGTAAGATTTTGTGCGTGCGGAAAAAGACGGTCGAGCCGCTTCGATGAGAGCTGCAGCACGCATGCTAGACTGAGCATAATCGGTAAAGCCGACGTAGCTCAGTTGGTAGAGCAGCCGATTCGTAATCGGCAGGTCATCGGTTCAAGTCCGATCGTCGGCTCCATCCTAACTCCTTCCAAGTGGCTAGTTTACGGATTTGGGCGTTGCGCCCGATGGTGGATTTGGTGTTCCACTAGTGTCCGCAAAGTTATGAGCAGCGATTTCTGCTTCGAATTTTCCCATCGCCGCGATCACATCGTATGTTTGTGGTTTGATGTAATACCCCAACGTGACCTTCACGTTCGAATGGCCAAGTATGGCCTGAATCACTTCATCGGGGACTCTGGGCGGCGGATCACGTGTGTCGACGTGCAGGGCCCCCTTGACAAACGAATGATCGAGGACTAGGAAATATCATTAGGGTTCCATCAATTCTTGAGCGGATGCGGAGGTCCCTCCGATGCAGACATCCCGCAGAGACTTCTTCAAGGTTGCGGCTGTTGGCGGCGTTGCCGCCACTGTCTTTGGATTCGACCTCAAGCCCGCCTACGCCCAGCTCAAAGAATTAAAGATTGCGCGCGCGAATGAAACCCGCTCGACCTGTCCCTACTGTGCGGTAGGTTGCGGTGTCCTTATCTATACGATCGGCGACCGGGCGAAGAACGTCACGCCGCAGGTTATCCACGTTGAAGGCGATCCCGATCATCCCACCAATCGCGGAACGCTATGCCCGAAGGGCTCTTCGCTCGAACAGGACATGCTTAACCCGCGGCGGCTCACAAAGCCGCAGATCCGGCGACCCGGCGCGACCGACTGGGAAGACATCTCCTGGGACAATGCCCTGGACGAGATTGCACGGTGGACCAAGAAGACACGCGACGATACCTTCGTTGAGAAGGACGGGAACGGTCGTACCGCAAACCGGTGCGAAGGCATTTCATTCATCGGCGGCTGCACGGATACGAATGAGTTCAATTATCTGGTCGTGAAGACCATGAGGAGTCTGGGCTTGGTGTATTTAGAAAACCAAGCCCGTGTTTGACACGGCCCCACGGTCTCAAGTTTGGGACCAACATTCGGACGCGGGGCCATGACCAATGGCTGGATCGACATCAAGAACACCGACATGATGTTGATCATGGGCGGGAATCCCGCGGAGAACCATCCCTGCGGATTCAAGTGGGCGATGGAGGCCAAGCGTAACCGCAACGCCAAGCTGATTTCCGTCGACCCGCGATTCACCCGCACGTCTGCGACCGCCGACCTCTTCCTGCAAATTCGCGCAGGCGCTGACATTGCGTTCCTCGGCGGGGTGATCCGCTACGCTCTCGAAAACAACCGCATCGCCCACGAATATCTCGTCAACTACACTAACGCGGCATTTATCGTCAAAGAGGGTTTCAAACTGCCCGAGGACGGGCTATTTTCCGGATTCGATTCCGCGGCGGGTAAGTACGATCTGTCCACGTGGAATTATGAAGGAACAGGAGGTTCTGGCGGGCAAGCGGGAGCGACTGGTCACGCGCCCGAACCAGTTCCGGGCAAGGTCGGAGGCGCGGCACCACCTCCCGCTCTGCCTGCCAATGTCGCCTACGACCTGACGCTGCAGCATCCGCGCTGTGTTTTCCAATTACTGAAACAGCAATATTCGCGCTACACGCCGGAAACCGTGGAACGCATCACGGGGATCCCCAAGTACCAGTTTCTGAAGGCCGCCGACATGTTCACTTCCGTCCGCAAGGATGGGGACATGAAAAAGGTTGCGACCATCATTTATGCAGTGGGCTGGACGCAGCATACCTTCGGAACGCAGATCATCCGCACTGCCGCCATGATTCAACTTTTGCTCGGCAACGTCGGCAGAGCCGGCGGCGGAGTGAACGCCCTGCGCGGCCATTCCAATATTCAGGGCGCGACAGATATGGGCGGCCTCTACGACTCACTGCCTGGCTACCTGAAAGCGCCGGTTCCCGACGACAAGGATTTGGCCACTTTCCTGAAG
>Ga0102924_1002103_pt1 | contig 22131 bp, 19 predicted proteins | sample PaiPotPPM11metaG_FD_80116 | JGI IMG/M metagenome (GOLD analysis project Ga0102924, IMG submission 80116) | Iron sulfur acid spring bacterial and archeal communities from Banff, Canada, to study Microbial Dark Matter (Phase II) - Paint Pots PPM... ...
CGCTGGCGGCGAGGAACCACCGGGCGGCATCAAGATCGACGCTGCCGCCGGCAGGCGGCGCGGGGGGGATAGGGGGGTCGTCCCCCCTGGACGGCACTGTCATCCCACCAGCACAGCACGTCAGCGGCCCGGCGGGCTTGAACGAATCGGACACCGGTTGTGGCATGGTGGGCGTATGGACTGGTCACCGGGCTACCGGGAGTTCGCGCCGCCCGCCGGGCTGCGCGGCGCCCTGTCCTGTCTGTGGGTCGGCGTCACGCCGCCGGGTCCGGCCCAGACCACGCTGGTCCTGCCTGACGGTGCCGCCGACCTGGTCTGGCAGCAGGGCACCCGGACCTTCCTGGCCGGGCCCGACACCGGCCCGGTGCCCTCCTCGTCGGCGGGCGGGGCGGTCAGCGTCGGGATCAGGTTCCGGCCCGGTGCGGGCGGCACCGTGCTCGGGCTGCCACTCTCAGAGGTTCTCGACCAGCAGGTCGCCGTGGCCGACGTCCGCGCCCTGCGCGGCCGGACTCCGCCCGCCGACGCGCGGCCGTGCTGCGCGCTGGCCGCGCTCACCGACCTGATCAGGGACCTGATCCAGCAGCGCCCGGCCGACCCGGTCATGATCCATGCCGCCCGGCTGCTCGGGCGCCCCGCCAGCCGGGCCGAGGCCGTGGCCGTCCAGCTTGAGCTCAGCGAGCGCCAGTTCCGCCGCCGGTGCCAGGCCGCCATCGGCTACGGGCCCCGGACGCTGCAGCGGGTGCTGCGGTTCCGGCGGTTCGTGTCGGCCATCGACGCCGGGCCGCTGCCGGGCGGCCTGGCCGACGCCGCAGTGGCCGCCGGGTACGCTGATCAGCCTCATCTGACCAGGGAATGCGTCCGGCTGTCCGGCCTGACCCCGCAGGCGCTGGTCCGGGCCAGGGCAGCTAGCTAGGGCGTCCCGTCCACCATCCGCTTGGTCAGGCTGACGTTCGCCGTCTGCTCGAACAGGTCCTTCATGAAGTTCTCCAGCCGCGCCTTCTGCGTCGCCTTACGCGGCGGGTGATGGGTGGTGAACTGGGCCCACATCAGGATCAGGTAATGGCCCTTCACGTCGGCCTCCACGATCCCGGTGCCCCGGCCCAGCCCGCGGGTTACCCCCCGGCGGCCCTTGAGCAGGGCGATGAAGTCCGACCGGTCCACGGCCAGGCCCGCATGCTCGGCCTTCTGGCTGGTGCTCAGGTTCAGCACGCCGATGGTGCCCATCACCTTGATCGAGAAGGAGACGTAGCTGGCCCGGATCACCTGGGTGCACTTGGCCGCCTTCACGGCCTTCTGCAGGCGGGAGCCCACGATGGCGGGCGGGCACTTGCGCTGGCTCTTGCTGGCGGTGCGCAGGAACGGGTGACCCGAGGCGATGAACCGGGCCGGGAACAGCTGGCCCACGTTCAGCGGCAGCGGGTCCGCGGTCCGGGTCAGGATGTGGTCGGTCGGCGTGGGAGTCGGGCTGGCGCTGGCCGAGGGGTGCTTGCTGGCCTTGGGCGGCGGCGGCGCGGCCGACGAGTTGTTCTGGTGGCTGGCCGTGTAGAGCAGGAACCCGGCCGCGGCCACGGCCACGACCGCCACCGCGGTGACCGCCAGCGCGACGCTGGACCGGCCCTTGCGCTTGGCCGCCAGGCGCTTGGGCCCTGAGCCCCGCGGCGGCGCCGAGCCCGGTGGCGGCGCGGCACCCTTACGAGGTGCGGCACCCTTACGAGCTGACCCCTTACGGCCCGGCTTCTGCGGAGCCGGCGCGGCAGGCGGCGGCCCGGCGGCGGCCGGGGCCACCGGGCCAGGGCCGCCCGTCGGCAGCCCGCCCGTCGGCAGCCCGCCTGTCGGCAGCCCGCCCGTCGGCAACTCGGTCGTCGCGCCGCCCGGCCGGCCTGGCCCCGCGCCGTCCGGCCAGTGGCCGCCCGTCGCCGCCGCGTCCAGCCCGTCGCGGGTCGGCAGCTGCGCGGTCTGCGGGCCCGCCGGCGTGCCGTGCGAGTCCCCCCAGGCTTCCTCGGCGCCATCCGAGTAGGTGCGCCAGGTCCCGGTGCCGCCGTCGGCCGGACCGCCGGCCGGCGGCGCGTCGTCGTCCGGCCAGGGCCGGTCCTGGCCCCAGTCGCTTTCCGGCATCGCGGGCCAGGCCGGGTCCGGGCTGGCCACCGCGATCCCGCCGTCCGCGTTCTGGCCGTCGGTGGCCGTGCCGTCGGTGCGGTTCCAGGCCGCGAACTGGCCCGCCGGGTACAGCGGGGGCGGCTGGCCGGGAGCGGGCGGGAACCCGCGAACCGGGCCGCGGCCCGCCGCGTCGCCCAGCGCCGGGCCCGGCCATCCCGCGCCGGGCACCGCCGGCCCGGTCCCGTGGCCGGCCGGCGCGCCTGGCCGCTGGCTGCGATAGCCCGGCACGAAGACCGACTGGTCCCCGTCCGGTGCGATCCCCGGCGGCGGACCGCCCGCGGACCGGCCGCGCCGGCCTGAGGTCTGGCCTGAGGCCGGGTCGCGCGGCCTGCTGGCCGACCGTCCGGCAGTAGAGTCACCCGGGTGGCGCATGCGGCGACAATATCGCTGTCAGCGAGCGAGTTTTGGGGAATCCGCCCCCGGCCTCCGGCCGGGGGCGGATTCCTGCTACTCCGGGGGGACGACCCCCCGGGCCCCCCGGGCAGGGGCCCTGGGCGGGATGAAGGGCCTTGCTAGCGCCCCCGGACCCCGGGGCAGGGGCCCTGGGCGGGATTTAGGGCCTTGCTAGCGCCCCCGGACGCCCTGGGCAGGGCCGAGCGGGGCAGATCGGCGGGTGCTGCTAGCGGCCTCCAAAACCCCGGTCGAGGCGTTCGCTTTGACCAGTGCTCCCGGGGGCCGGTATCCTTTTCAGGCGTCCATGTGCACTGGCATGCCCGCGCGCCCGTCTCTGCGGGCAGGCAGGTGCGGCCGGTGCTGCGGATTCCGTGCCGGCGAGCAGCGCTCGGGGCGCGGACCAGGATTCAGGACTCACACGCGAAGGCTTACGACTGTGCGCACATTTAGCCCCAAGGCCGCGGACGTCCAACGTCGGTGGCACGTCATCGACGCTTCTGACGTCGTGCTCGGCCGCCTGGCCAGCCAGACGGCCATCCTGCTGCGCGGCAAGCACAAGCCGATCTTCGCGCCGCACGTGGACACGGGTGACTTCGTCATCATCGTCAACGCGGCCAAGGTCGCGCTGAGCGGGAACAAGCTGCACGACAAGAAGGCCTACCGGCACTCGGGCTACCCGGGCGGACTCCGCGCGGTCTCCTACGGCGAGCTCATGGAGAAAAACCCCGAGCGCGCGGTCGAGAAGGCGGTCCGCGGCATGCTGCCCAAGAACACCCTGGGCCGCAAGATGCTCACCAAGCTCAAGGTCTACGCCGGCCCGGACCACCCGCACCAGGCGCAGATGCCCGAGCCCTTCGAGATCACGCAGGTCGAGCAGCAGCCGAGCCGGGCCGCCAAGTAGCACCGCGCTGACGTAGCAAGAGCCGAACAGGAAGTACGAGGAACAAATCGTGTCTGAGCCCACTGACACGCCGGACGCCGGGACCCCCGCGACCGGCGCGACCCCCGGGACCCCCGAGGGTGACGTCGAGTCGCTGTCGGAGTACTCGACGCAGACCAGCGACTCCGCCGGGCGCTCCGCCGCCCCGCGCAAGCCCGTCGTCACCGGCAACGCGCTGGGCACCGGGCGGCGCAAGGAGGCCATCGCCCGGGTGCGGATCGCCCCCGGCACCGGCCAGTGGAAGATCAACGACCGCACGCTCGACCAGTACTTCCCGAACAAGGTGCACCAGCAGCTCATCAACGAGCCGTTCGTGACCCTGGGCGCCGAGGAGCAGTTCGACGTCATCGCCCGGATCACCGGCGGCGGCGTCACCGGCCAGGCGGGCGCGCTGCGGCTGGGCATCGCCAGGGCGCTGATCCTGGTCGACCCGGACAGCCGCCCGGCGCTCAAGCGGGCCGGCTTCCTGACCAGGGACGCGCGGGTCAAGGAGCGCAAGAAGGCCGGCCTGAAGAAGGCCCGTAAGGCGCCGCAGTACTCCAAGCGCTAGTCTCGCGCCGGGCGTCGGGGCAGACCAGCGTCAGGCAGACCAACTGCGTCGAGAGGCACGGGGCGGGAGTACATGGGCCGGCTGTTTGGCACGGACGGTGTTAGGGGCGTTGCGGGCGGTGAGCTGACCGCAGGACTGGCCATGGGCCTGGCCGCGGCGGCCACCGATGTGCTGGCCGGCACCGGCGCGTTCGCCAGGGCTCAGGACGCCCGCCGCCGTCCCGTCGCCGTGGTCGGCCGCGACCCGCGGGCCTCCGGCGAGTTCCTGGAGGCCGCGGTGGTGGCCGGGCTGGCCGCCAGCGGCGTGGACGTGCACCGGCTCGGGGTCATCCCGACCCCGGCCGTGGCCTACCTGACCGCCGCCCTGGACGCCGACTTCGGCGTGATGCTGTCGGCCTCGCACAACCCGGCCCCGGACAACGGCATCAAGATCTTCGCCCGCGGCGGCGTGAAGCTGCCCGACGCCGTGGAGGACCAGATCGAGGCCCGGCTGGCCGAGGCGGCCGCCGAGACCGCCGCGGCGGCCGGCCTGGCCCGGCTGGGCGGACCGTCCGGCGTGCCCGAGGGCGGGTTCGGCCGGGTCCGCGACGCCTCCGCCGAGGGCCAGCGCTACCTGGACTACCTGCTCTCCACCGTGACCGGGCCCAACCACGCCGAGGTCGGGCCTCTGGCCGGGCTCCGTGTGGTCGTGGACTGCGCCCACGGCGCCGCGTCCATGTTCGCGCCCGGCCTGCTGCGCCGGGCCGGGGCCGAGGTCATCGAGATCGGCACCGCCCCGGACGGGCTCAACATCAACGAGGGCTGCGGCTCCACCCACCTGGACGCGCTGGCCGCGGCCGTGGTCGAGCACCGCGCCGACGCCGGGATCGCCCACGACGGCGACGCCGACCGGTGCCTGGCCGTCGACGCCACCGGGCAGGTCATCGACGGCGACCAGATCCTGGCCGTGCTGGCCCTGGCCCTGCACGACGAGGGCCGGCTGGCCGGCGACACGGTGGTCGCCACCGTCATGTCCAACCTGGGCTTCCGCCAGGCCATGCGCCAGGCCGGCATCAGCGTGGTCGAGACCCCGGTCGGCGACAGGTACCTGATCGCCGCCATGCTGGACGGCAAGTTCGTGCTCGGCGGCGAGCAGTCCGGGCACATCATCATGCTCGACCACGCCACCACCGGCGACGGCCTGCTGACCGCGCTCCAGCTGCTGGCCCAGATGGCCCGGCGGGACACCCCCCTGGCCGAGCTGGCCGCCGTGATGACCAGGTACCCCCAGGAGCTCATCAACATCAAGGGCGTGGACAAGTCCCTGGTCGCCTCGTCCGGGGTGCTCAGGGAGGCCGTGGCGGCCGCCGAGGCCGAGCTGGGCGACTCCGGCCGGGTCCTGGTCCGGCCGAGCGGCACCGAGCCCGCCGTCCGGGTCATGGTCGAGGCCGTCGATCCCGGCCAGGCCGTCCGGCTGGCCGGCCAGCTCGCCGCCACCGTCCGCGGCCTGGGCTAAGCGGCCTGGGCTAAGCAGAAGCCCCCCGCCGGTCACCCCCGGCCCGCGTCCCGGTCCTCAGGGCCGGGCTTCACGAGATCTTGGGTAGGCCCGCCGGGCGTCAGCCTACCCCGTCGGCCGGCCGCGCCGCCGGCCCGCAAAACCCTTAGCCGCAAGGCGTTCCGGCATCCCCGCGGGCCCGGGCCCGCCCTCAGCTCAGCCACCGTGGGTATGTTTCCTCACCCCGATGGTGGATGTTCCGGGCAGGTCCCGCTGGCAGTGTCTTCCTCACATGCAGTGACGGTCTGGAGCCGTCGCGTCGCGAAGAGGAATCGGGGGACCAGGGATGAGGAAGCACGATCCCGCGCGAGCTGGGGTCAGCACCAGCACGCCCGCGGTGGTGCTCAAGCTCGACCCGAACGTCATGCACCACGGCGGGCTGGGTGTCATCCGCAGCCTGGGCCGCCTCGGCGTGCCCGTCTACGGCGTGCACGAGGACCGGCTGGCCCCGGCGGCCCGCTCGCGCTACCTGAGCGGCCGGTACTACTGGCAGCCGGGCCCCGGCGACACCGAGCGGATCCAGGCCGGGCTGCTGACCCTGGCCGGCCGGATCGGCCGGCCCGCGGTGCTGCTGCCTACCGACGACGCGGGCGCCATCTTCCTGGCTGAGCACGGCGCCGCGCTGCGCCCGTGGTTCATCTTTCCCGAGCAGCCCGCCGAGCTGCCCCGGCAGGTGGCGGGCAAGTTCTCGCTCTACCAGCTCTGCCGCGACCTGAGCATCCCGGCCCCCGAGGCGGCCGTGCCAGAGACGCCGGCCGCGGCCCGCGACTTCGCCGCCCGGTGCGGCTACCCGCTCATCGCCAAGCTGGCCTCGCCCTGGCGGGGCGCCGGGCTGCCCAGCACCTCCATCCTGACCGGCGACGACGAGCTCCAGAGCCTGCTGGCGGCCAGCGCCCGAGCCGGGGCCGGCCTCATGCTCCAGGAGTTCATCCCGCGCGGCCCGCATGGCGGTCAGGACCAGGACTGGTTCTTCCACGGCTACTGCGATGCCGCCTCCACTTGCCGTCCCGCCTTCACCGGGGTCAAGGAGCGGTCCTATCCGGCCCGTGCCGGGCTGACCAGCCTGGGCCGTAGCGAGCCCAACCCGGACCTGAGCGACCAGGTCACCACGCTGCTGGGCAAGCTCGGATACCGCGGCGTCCTCGACCTGGACCTGCGCCTTGACCCGCGGGACGGCGAGTACAAGCTGCTCGACTTCAACCCCCGGCTGGGCGCCCAGTTCCGGCTCTTCCAGACCACCGCGGGCATCGACGTGGCCACCGCCGCCTACCTGGACCTGACCGGCTCGGCGATCCCCGAGGGCGAGCCGCTGGCCGGGCGGCGCTTCGTGGTCGAGAACTACGACCCGCTCGGCGCGCTCGGCTACTGGCGGCGCGGCGAGCTCGACCTGCGGACCTGGGCCGCGTCAATGCGAGGGATCGACGAGACGGCCTGGTTCGCCGCCGATGACCTGGCCCCGTTCGGGCTGATGTGCCTGCGCATGGGCTGGCGCCTGGTGTCCCGGCCCTTCACCAAGAAGACCCGTTCAAGGCAGGAAACAAGGGAGGCTAGTTCATGAGTGAGCCCGTCGACGTTGCCATCGTGGGAGCAGGACCGTACGGCCTGTCGGTCGCGGCGCACCTGCGCGCGGCCGGCCTCAGCTGCCGGCAGTTCGGGCTGCCCATGCGGCTGTGGCGAGAGGCCATGCCACGCGGGATGTACCTCAAGTCACAGGGCTTCGCGTCGAACCTGTCCGACCCCGAGGGCACCCACACGCTGGAGGCGTTCTGTCACAAGACCGGGCGCCCGTACGCCAGCTACGGCCTGCCCGTGTCGCTGGACAACTTCATCAGCTACGGCCAGTGGTTCGCTGACGAGCTGGCCCCCGGCCTGGAAGAGGTCCTGGTCACCGAGGTCGCGCGGCACGGGGACGGGTACGCCGTCACCCTGGCCACCGGCGAGACCGTGCGGGCCGGCAACGTGGTCGTGGCCGCGGGCGTGGAGCACTTCGCCCGGCTGCCCCGGCGCTATGCCGACCTGCCGGACGCCCTCTGCACCCACGCCTCGGCGCACACCGACCTGAGCACGTTCGCCGGCCAGCGGGTCATCGTGGTCGGCGCGGGCCAGTCGGCGCTGGAGAGCGCCGCGCTGCTGCACGAGTCGGGCGCCGAGGTCCAGATCGTGGCCCGGGCCAGCCAGGTGCGCTGGAACGGCGAGCCGCTGGACCCGGAGCGGCCGCTGCCGCAGCGCATGCGCGAGCCCGAGTCCGGGCTCGGCTCGGGCTGGTCGACCTGGTTCTACTCCCGGCACCCGGAGATCTTCCGGCACCTGCCCGAGCGGACCAGGATCTACCGGGCCCGCACCGCGCTCGGCCCGGCCGGCGCCTCCTGGCTGCGCGGCCGGGTGGAGGACCAGTTCCCTGTGCTGACCAGCCACGCCGTCCGCTCCGCCACCGCGACCGGATCCGGCGACGCGGTCCGGCTGGGGCTGGTGACCAGGGACGGGTCGGCCCAGGAGCTGGAAGCCGACCACGTCATCGCGGCCACCGGGTACCGGCCGGACCTGAGCCGGCTGACGTTCCTGTCGGCCGGGCTGCGCGCGCGGCTGGGCACCGTGGACTCATCCCCGGCCGTCGGCCGCAACTACCAGACCGCGGTGCCGGGCCTGTTCGTGATCGGCCCGGCCGTGGCGCCCACCTACGGACCGGTCATGCGGTTCGTGTACGGCAGCGCGCACGCCGCCCCGGCCGTCGCCCGCGAGCTGGCCGGCTCGGCCCGCGCGGTCACTCGGCGTCCGGCGCTGGCCGGCCGCTGACCACTCCCGGCTACCAACGAGAAAGGCGCACCAGGTGACCCGTTACTCCCCGCCCGGACCGGCCGTCGGCCGGCGGCCGGCCGTGCCCGGGCAGGCGGGCAGGCGGACAGCCGAGCTGGCCGTCAGCCCGCCCCGCCGCGGGCCGGGGCAGGCGGGTCACCTGGCCGCGCTGGCCGCGCTGCCGGTCGCCGACGCGCTGGCCCTGACCGCGGCCGGGGCGGCCTCGCCCGAGGGCGCGTCGGCCGCGCTGTACGGGCTGGCCGTGCTGGTCGGCCTGTCCGCCGCCGGGCTGCACCGGCTGCGGATCTGCCTGCGGGTCTCGGACCAGATCTCCCGGATCCTGGCCGCGGTCGCGCTGCCGGTGCTGCTTCTGCTGCCGATCTTGCCCGCCCCCCGTGCGGCCCGGCTGGCGCTGCTGTCGGCCGGGCTGGTCGTCTTGTTTCGACTCGGGACCTGCGCGCTGCTGCGGGCCGCGCACCGTCGCGGACTGCTCACCGAGGCGGCCCTGGTCCTTGGCTGCGGCACCTTCGGCGCCTACCTGGCCGGGCAGCTGCGCCAGCATCCCGAGCTGGGCCTGCGGGTGCGGGGCTTCCTGGACACCGGGCGGCCGCGCCTGGACCTGCCCGAGCCGACGCTGGGCCGGCCCGAGGACCTGGGCCGGCTGGTGGCCGAGCTGGGCATCCGGCGGGTGATCGTGTGCTACGGGGACTGGCGCGACGAGGACCTGGTGACCGTGCTGCGGGCCTGCCGGGGCATCCGGGCCGACGTCTGCGTGGTGCCGCGGCTGCACGAGGTCGGCCTGGCCATCCCGCGCGGCTGCCTGGACGAGATCTGGGGCATCCCGCTGATCCCGCTGCGCCAGCTCGGCCGCGGCCGGGCCGCGGCGGCGCTCAAGCGCGGCTTCGACGTGACCGTGGCCGCCGTCCTGCTGGCCGTGACGCTGCCGCTGATGCTGGTGCTGGCCGGGCTGATCCGGCTGCAGAGCGGGCAGCCGGCGCTGTTCCGGCAGTCGCGGGTGACCGGGCCGGGCCGGGACGGACGGCGCCGGGAGACCAGCATCCTCAAGCTGCGCACCATCACCCAGGCCGGCGACACCGGCACCAGCTGGGCAGTGGACCCGCGGCAGTGCACCCGGCTGGGCCGCTGGCTGCGGGCCACCCACCTGGACGAGCTGCCGCAGCTCATCAACGTGCTGCGCGGCGACATGTCACTGGTCGGGCCGCGGCCCGAGCGGGCCTACTTCGCCGAGCGGTTCGCCCGGCAGATCCCGCGCTACGCCGACCGCGACCGGATGCGGACCGGGCTGACCGGCTGGGCCCAGGTGCACGGGCTGCACGGCGACACCTCGATCGCCGAGCGCAGCCGCTTCGACAACCTCTACATCGAGTACTGGTCGCCGTGGCTGGACGTGGCCATCCTGATCCGCACCGTCGGGTCGGCGCTGGCCGGGCTGGGGGCGGGCCGATGACCGGACAGGGAGCGAACTCTATGACCAGGGTCGGGGGAGGTGCCGGGACCGGCGGGCGGGTCGCCGCCGGTCCCGGACACCGGCTGAGGGACGCACCGATGATCTTCATGTACCACGCCGTGGCCGACGTGGCCGACGACCCCAACCAGCTGGCGGTGTCGCCGGGCCGGTTCGCCGAGCAGATGGACTGGCTGGCCCGCAGCGGGCTGCGCGGGGTCAGTGTTGGCGAGCTAGTCACCGCGATGGCCGCGGGCCGGGCCCGCGGACTGGTCGGGCTGACCTTCGACGACGGCTACACCAGCATGCTGGACGCCGCGCTGCCGGTGCTGGACCGGCACGGTTTCGGCGCTACCGCGTTCATCATCTCCGACCGGATGGGCGGCACCAACGAGTGGGACGCCGGGCCGGTCTGGCCGCTGCTGGACGCGGCCGGGGTACGCGAGCTGGCCGCGGCCGGGGTGGAGATCGGCTCGCACAGCGCCACCCACCCGCACCTGGCCGGGGTGGCCGCGCGCCGCCAGGCGGCCGAGGTCACCACCAGCCGCCAGCGCCTGGAGGACCTGCTGTCGGCGCCCGTGCCGGGGTTCGCCTACCCGTACGGGTCGATGGACGAGGCAGCCCGCTACGCGGTCGGCGCCGCGGGCTACCAGTACGCGTGCGCGGTCGAGACGTCGCTGGCCCACCTCGGCCCGCTGGCGCTGCCGCGGATCTACATCGGGCAGCGCGACAGCGCGGCCCGGATGACCGTCAAGCGGCGCCTGCACAAGGCCTACGTCGCGATAAAGGGGAGGAACTCATGAGGGTCCTGCACGTGATCACCGGCCTCGACGTCGGCGGCGCTGAGCTGCAGCTGGACGCGGTGCTGCAGCACACCAGGCACGAGGCCGACGTCGTCACGCTGTACAACCCCGGCCCCGTGGCCGAGCGGCTGACCGGGCACGGCGTGTCCGTACGAGACCTGGGCATGCAGCGCAACACGGAGCTGGGCGCCCTGCGGCGCCTGTACCGGATCATCAAGCAGGGCCGCTATGACGTGGTGCACGCGCACCTGTACCGGGCCCAGATCTACGCCCGGCCGGCCGCCCGGCTGGCCCGCATCCCGGTCATCGTGACCACCGAGCACTCCATCGGCGAGACGCACATCGAGCGGCGCAAGATGACCACCGCGGTCCGCGCCCTGTACCTGGCCTCCGAGCTGACCTCGGACGCCACCATCGCCGTGGCCGACGTGGTCCGCGACCGGCTGGTCCGCTGGGGCGTGCCCGAGCGGAAGATCACCGTCATCCCGAACGGCCTGGACTTCGGCGGGCTGCGCTTCGACCCGGCCAAGCGGACCGAGGTGCGGGCGCAGTTCGGCCTGGACCCCTCGGCGTTCGTGATCGGGACGCTGGGCCGCCTGGACCCCAACAAGCGGATCGACCTGGCCATCGAGGCCGCCGCCCCGCTGCTGAATGACCAGACCAAGATGCTGATCATCGGCCGCGGCGAGGAAATGGACCGGCTCCAGGACGTGGCGGCCAGGTTCGGCGTGGCCGACTACGTCATCTTCGGCGGCTACCAGGCCGACATGACCGCCATGCTGTCCGCCTTCGACCTGAACCTGACCACCTCGCGGCAGGAGACGTTCGGGCTGTCGGTGCTGGAGGCCCTGGCCAACGGGGTGCCGGTGCTGTACACCACCTGCCCGGCGCTGGACGGTATCAGCACCGACCGGGCCCGCCAGGTGGCCGGCAACGTCCGCGCGCTCCGCGACGAGCTGGCCAAGGAGATCGAGGCCGGCGTCCGGCCCCGGCAGCCGGTCGTCGAGGTCTTGAACCGGTACGGCATCGAGTCGGTCGCGACCCGCATCGACGACCTGTACGAGCGCCAGGCCGCGGGGCGCCGGCGATCCCAGCACGTGCTCGCCCGCCCGCCTTCGATGATGGGAGCGCCGCAGGTCCGGGCGTCGGGCCATGGCCGTTAATGGACATCGCTCTGGCGGCCGAGGGCACCTACCCGCACCAGTTCGGCGGGGTCAGCGTGTGGTGTGACCAGATGGTCCGGGGGCTGCGCGAGTACGACTTCGAGCTGGTCGCGCTGACCGCGACCGGGGGCGAGCCGGTGCGCTGGGAGCTGCCGCCCAACGTCAGCCGGGTGACGGAGATCCCGCTATGGGGCCCGTCGCCCCCGGCCGCGCCCGGCTCGTGGTGGCTGCGGCCGCGCACCGGGCCGCCCGTGGCCGAGCTCATCGACCTGCTGCTCAGCCCGCCGGACGAGGGCCAGGAGCGCTTCGCCGGCGTGCTGCGCGGGATGCTCAGCTACGCCCAGGTCGGGAATCTGTCGCGCGAGCTGGCCAGCGAGGAGTCGGTGTGGCTGCTCAGCGAGGCCTGGCGGCAGCGGTGGCCCGACCCGGACCTCACCCCGCCTACCCTGCACGACGCCACGGTGGCCATCAGCCTGCTGGAGCACGCGCTGCGGCCGCTGTGCTACCCGCCACCGCGGGCCGACGTGGTGCACTCGGTGACCAACGGCATCGGCGTGCTGCCCGCGCTGGCCGCCAAGTGGACCTATGGCACCCCGATCGTGGTCACCGAGCACGGCCTCTACATGCGCGAGCACTACATGCACAGCCGTCACGCCCCCTACCGCTGGCCGGTCAAGCAGTTCCACCTCCAGTTCCTGCGCCGCCTGTGCATGCTGGGCTACACCGAGGCGGCGATCATCACGCCGGGCAACGTGTTCAACAAGCGCTGGGAGGATCAGCTCGGCGCGGACATGAGCCGGGTCAGGACCGTGTACAACGGCGTCGACCCGGCCGAGTTCCCGGCCTTCGACGGCGAGCCCGAGGTGCCGACCATCTCCTGGGCCGGGCGGGTCGACCCGGTCAAGGACCTGGAGACCCTGCTGCGCGCGTTCGCGCTGGTCCGGGCCGAGCTGCCGGAGGCCAGGCTGCGGCTCTTCGGGTCTGCGCCGCGCGGCCGCGAGCAGTACCTGGAACGCTGCCAGACGCTGGCCGAGGAACTGGGCCTGGGCGAGTCGGCCAGCTTTGAGGGCCGGGTGCCGGAGATCCGCGACGCCTACGCGGCCGGCCAGATCGTCGTGCTGTGCAGCATCACCGAGGGCTTCCCCTACACCCTGATCGAGGCCATGACCTGCGGGCGGCCCTGCGTGGCCACCGACGTCGGCGGGGTGACCGAGGCGGCCGGGGACACCGGCCTGGTGGTGCCGCCGCGCGACCCCGGCCAGCTGGCCGAGGCCTGCCTGACCCTGCTGCGGGACGACGAGCTGCGCCACCGGCTCGGCGCCGCGGCCCGCAACCGGGCCCTGGAGTACTTCACCGTGGACCGGGCCATCAGCGCCTTCGACGAGATCTACATGTTCCTGGGCACCGGCCGCCCGCTGCCCATGGCCGGCCCTGGTCCCGAGCAGAGCGCCCAGCCTGAGCCCGCGGCCCCGCAACTGCGGGCGGTCCCGGATGAGGGGGCCCAGTGGGCGGCGGGGTGAGTCACATCGAGGAGCAGGCCCGCGCGGTCGGCCTGCGGACAAAGGCGCCCGCCGACGGCCTGGCCCGGCTGCGCGACATCATCGGCAGCCCCTCCGCCCCGCCGCTGACCGTGGCCGCGCTGTGCGAGGAGTACGGGGAGGTCTGCGAGTCGGCGGTGGACCCGCTGGAGATCGCCAGCGCCCTGGAGTTCGACGGCATGGGCGACCAGACGGTGCGCGAGCGCTACGGCTACCCCAGCGTCTTCGCGCTGGCCGCCGAGATGTACGTGCAGGTGCCGCGGCAGCCCGCCGAGCCGCCCCCGCCGCAGGACCCCTGGCACGTGGGCCGGCTACAGCCCGCCCTGCACGGCCTGCTGTACGGGCTGCCCGCGGTGTGCTTCCCGGCCGCCGCCGTGCTGCTGGGCGGGCCGTACGCGCACGCCATCCTGATCGTGGCCCTGCTGGCCTCCTGGTCGGCCAGCCAGAGCCTGGCCAGCCTGGGCTATCAGCGGCTGGGCCGGACCGCCGACCGGGACCAGGCCAAGCGGGTGCTGCGCGCCGGGCTGCTGACCGGTCTGGTGGTGGTGACCGGGGTCCTGGCCCTGGCCATGATGGTGCTGGGGGCCCGGCCTCCGGTGGCCCTGTTCGGCGCCGGCGAGAGCGCCTACATGCTGGGCGCCTGCGTCCTGCTGGTGCTGGGCGCCGAGCGCTGGCTGCTGGTCATCCTGGTGCCGGGCGTGCTGGGCAGCTCGCTGTTCCTGGCCCTGGGCCGCCCGCACAACCTGGACCACGCCTCCTGGGCCGCGCTGGCCGCCACCGCCGCGCTGGCGGTGGGCGTGGCCATCCTGGCTACCCGCGGCGGCCAGGGCCAGGCCGACGACCGCCCGCCGCTGGTCACGGCCAAGGAGCTGCGCAACGCCCTGCCCGCGGCGGCGTTCGGGCTGCTGGCCGCGGGCCTGCTGGCCTTCCCGGTGATCTCAGGCGTGCACGGCCGCGGCGGTATCAACGTCGGCGCGCTGCTGGCCACGCTGCCGCTATCGCTGTCCATGGGCGTGGCCGAGTGGTGCCTGCTGCGTTACCGGCGGCGGACCAGGGAGGCGCTGCGCACCACCAGCGACGTCAAGGCCTTCGGCCGCCGGGCCCGGCTGGCCCTGGTGGCCGCGGTGGCCCAGTACCTGGCCGCCGCGATCGCGCTGACCGCGGGCGCCACGTGGATCGCGTTCCGCACCGGCCTGGTCCATCCCGGCGCCCCGCTGATCTACCCGGAGCTGGTGGTCTACCTGGCCCTGGGCAGCGCGATGTTCGTCGCGCTGGCGCTGCAGGCCCTGGGCCTGCGGGCGGTGCCGGTGGCCGCCTGCGCCGCCGCCCTGGCCTTCGAGCTGACCTGGCACGACCTGGGGCTGATCGTGCAGCTCGCCGCCTGCGTCGGGCTGCTGCTGGTGCTGGGCGGATACGCGCTGAGCGTGCTGGCCGCCGCCATGAGGCACGCCTTTTAGATATCCGATTAACAAAGGGGGAGTTAGATGTCCGACATCGTTGCGGTGACGGGAGCCGAGGGCTTCATCGGATCGCACCTGACCGAGGCGCTGGTACGGCGCGGGTACCGGGTGCGGGCCATGGCCCTCTACAACATGTTCAGCTCGCGCGGCTGGCTGGACACCCTGGACCCGGACATCGCCGCCGAGGTCGACGTGGTGTTCGGCGACGTGCGCGACCCGGGCTCGGTGCTGTCGTTCGTCGAGGGGGCCAGCGCCGTCTATCACCTGGCCGCGCTGGGCTCGGTGCCGTACTCGTACTCGGCCCCGCGCTCGTTCGTCGACACCAACACCATCGGCACCATGCACGTGCTGGAGGCGGTGCGGGCCTGCCGCACGCCCCGGATGGTGCACACCTCGACCAGCGAGACCTACGGCACGGCCCGCACGGTGCCGATCAGCGAGGCTCACCCGCTGCAGGCCCAGTCGCCCTACGCGGCGTCCAAGGTCGGCGCGGACAAGCTGGTCGAGTCGTACTGCCTGAGCTTCGGGGTGCCGGCGGTGACCCTGCGGCCGTTCAACACCTTCGGCCCGCGGCAGTCCACCCGGGCGGTCATCCCGCAGGTGATCACCCAGCTGGCCAGCGGGTCGCGGGTGCTCAAGCTGGGCGCGCTCGACCCGACCAGGGACTTCAGCTACGTGACCGACACCGCCGAGGCGTTCATCGCGGTCGGCCAGGCGCCGGGCTCGGCGGTGCTGGGCGAGGTGTTCAACTGCGGGCCCGGCACCGACGTGGCCATCGGCCGGCTGGCCGAGGAGATCACCGAGCTGATGGGCGTGCAGGCCGACATCGTCGAGGACGCCCAGCGGATGCGGCCCAAGGAGTCCGAGGTCATGCGGCTGGTGTGCGACGCCACCCGGCTGCGCGAGCGCACCGGCTGGGCACCGCGGTTCACCCGCGCGGCGGGCCTGCGGGAGACGATCGACTGGTTCAGCGACCCGGCCAACCTGGCCTACTACACGGCCACGGGATACCAGCAGTGACCACGTCCGGGCCGGGGCGCCCGCAGCGCCTGATGGTGCTCGGGGCGAGCGGCTTCCTGGGCGGCCACGTGCGCCAGCAGGCCGGTGCCGCCGGCCTGGACGTGATCACGGCCGGGCGCTCGCCGCTGCCCGGCTCGCCCGCGCACTGCCTGGTCGACCTGGCCGCTCAGGACCCGGCCCGGCTGGCCGGCACGCTGACCACGCTGGCCCCTGATGTGGTGGTGAACTGCGCCGGGGTCACCTCGGGTCCGCCCGAGGCGCTGGCCCAGGTCAACGTGACCGGCACCTACGACCTGGTCCGGGCCATGCTGCTGGCCGGGTGCCCGGCCCGGCTGGTGCACCTGGGCTCGGCGGCCGAGTACGGTCCTGGCCGGCCGGGCACGGCGGTGGCCGAGTCGGCCCCGCCCCGGCCGGCCAGCGCCTACGGGGCGACCAAGCTGGCCGGCACCCACCTGGTCGAGCTGGGCCGGGCGGCCGGGCTCGACGCGGTGGTGCTGCGGGTGTTCAACCCGGTCGGGCCGGGGGCGCCGGACGGGATCCTGCCCGGCCGGCTGGTGGCCGAGTTCCGCCGGGCCCTGAGCGAGGGGTCGGAGGTCCGGCTCGGCCCGCTGGACGCGGTACGGGACTTCGTCGACGCGCGGGACGTGGCCGACGCGGTAATCGCCGCGGCGCTGACCCCGCGGGCCGGCGGGGTGATCAACGTGGCCAGCGGGCAGGGCCGGCGGGCCCGCGCGCTGGCCCGCGAGCTGGCCGCGATCAGCGGCTACGACGGCCCGGTCCACGAGGACCACGGTGGCTCGCCGCGCTCGGCGGTGCCGTCCTGGCAGCAGGCCGACATCGGGCTGGCCCGGCTGCTGCTGGGCTGGCAGCCCCGTCGCAGCCTGGGGGAGTCGCTGGCTGATCAGTGGGTCGCCGGAGGGGCGCCCTCAGGCGCTCTGGAGGCGACTATGGAAGGGAGGTGCCATGGCCCGGCATCCCCGTGAGCTGCGGCGGCACCGCCACCCGATGCCGGACCGCCACGGCGGCCAGGTCGCGCCGCCGGTGGTGCCCAAGATGATCGTGCCCGCCTACTTTCACCCGGCCGCGGCGCCCGATGAGTGGGACCGGATGGCCGCGCACGCGGACCAGATCCGGCTGGCGGTCCTCAACCCGGCCAGCGGGCCTGGCGACGGGCCCGACCCGGCCTTCCAGCCGGTCCTGCGCCGGCTGCACGGGCCGAGGGGCGTGCGGCTGATCGGGTACGTGGACACCAACTACGGCCAGCGGCCCTGGCGCGACGCGCTGGCCGACGTCCGCCGGTACCTGGCCTGGTACCAGGTCGCCGGGGTCATGTTCGACCGGGTCTCGGCCGGCCTGGCCGACCTGCGCTGCTACGCGCTGCTGGCCCGCCGGGCCCGCCAGGCGGGCGCCGAGGTGGTGGTGTTCAACCACGGCGTGCACCCGCACCCGGCCTACGCGCGGCACGCCGACGTGCTGGGCACCTTCGAGGGCCCGTGGGATGTGTACCTGGAGCAGGCCGTGCCCCAGTGGACCAGGGCCTGGCCCGCGGAACGCTTCTACCACGTGGTCTACTCGGTGCCGCCCGAGCAGCTGGCCAACGCGCTGCTGATGGCCGGGCACCGCCGGGCGGGCTGCGTCTACCTCACCGACCTGAGCGGCGGCAACCCTTACCGGCGACTGCCGGCCGTGGTCCCGGCCGCGCTGCCCTGGATGAGCACAGCGTGGATGAGCAGGCCCTGGATGAGCAGGGCCTGGATGGGCTCGTCGTGGGCCGGACCGTGACCGGATGGAGCACCGCACCCGGCCCGGGGGCCGGGGCCGACTTCCGCCGCCGCCCGCGCGCCCTGGTGATCGTGGCCGTCGTCCTGGTCCTGGTCACCGCATGCGGCCTGGCGGCCAGGATGGTGATCCGGCCCGGCCCGCCCTGCCAGGCCTCGTTCGTGCCCGCGTTCTTCCCGCCCGCCGACTGGAACCGGGTCTCGGTGGCCGGCGTCAGCCCGGCCGTCATGATCCTGAACCCGGCGTCCGGGCCCGGCGCCCGGCCCGACCCGGAGTTCCGCCAGGCCGTCAAGCAGGCCATGGCCAACGGCAGCCGGGTCATCGGCTACGTCGGCACCAACTACGGCCAGCGGCCCCTGTGGCAGTCCGAGCAGTACATCCGCGACTACCGCAAGTGGTACGGGGTGCGGGGGATATTCCTGGACCAGTCGCCCACCTCGGGCACCCAGCAGATCGGCTACTACCGGACGCTGGCCAAGTACATCCACACGCTGAGCCCCGGGGCCCCCATCTGGCTTAACCCCGGCGTGTACCCCGACCGCGCCTACCTGAAGATCGGCAGCGTGGTCATGGTGTTCGAGGGCTCCTACCAGAGCTACCTCGGCCTGCACGTGCCCAGGTGGGCCCGGCATTACCGGCCGGACCGGTTCGCGCACACCGTCTACGCCGCCACCAGGGCCGACCTGGCCGGGGCGATCAAGCTCTCCCGCGACCGGCGGGCCGGCTACCTCTACGTCACCGACGACGTGACGCCCAACCCCTACAGCGCGCTGCCCGCCTACTGGGGCCACGAGGAGCCCTCGGTGGCGGTCAACTGCTCGGCTCACTGACGTGCCTGCCCCCGGGAGTTGCTATGAGTATCCGACCAGTGACCATCAGTAGTCCCAATCTCGAAATAGTGTCACGTGCCCTGATCAGGGCAAGACTTCTCGTTCATCTGCATGAGGCACAACTAAGCGCGATCCGGCACAGTCGTGTGATGGACGTGCTGAGGCTGGTGCTGGTGGATGACTACCGCATGGTGACCGAGGCGCTGGCGTCACGACTGTCCGCCGCGCCCGACCTGTGGGTCGCAGGCTGCTGCCAGACCGATGACCCTCGGTTGCCGGAGGTTGTCCGCTGGCTGCGCCCCGATATCGTGCTCATTGACGTAGGGCCCCTGGGAATCGCGATCGCCGAGGTCCTGGGCCGGATCCGGGCCGCCTGGCCGGACGCCCGGATCATCGTGGTAAGCGCGGACGAGGATGTCACCCACGCGGTAGACGCGGCCAGGGCCGGCGCGGACGCCTGGGTATCCAAGAGCCAGGGCGCCGACCAGCTGGAGACCGTGCTGCGCGGGGTGGCCCGCGGCCACTCCTGGTTCCCGCCCGAGATGCTGGGCGAGGTCATCCGCAGCCTGCGCGACGACGTCGAGACCGCCAGGGAGAGCAGCAACCTGCTGGACACCCTGAGCCCGCGCGAGCTGGACGTCCTGACCAGCATGGCCAAGGGCAAGCGCGCCCGGCAGATCGCCGCCGAGCTGATGATCTCGGCCGACACGGTGCGTACTCACACCCGGAGCATCTTCGGCAAGCTCGAGGTGCACAGCCGGATCGAGGCCGTCAGCGTGGCCTGGGCCGCGGGCCTGCGGCCCGAGGAGTCCGGGCCGCCCGACGACAAGCCGGAGCCCGGAGAGGGCCAGCCCGCGCCGGGACGCGAGCACCGGCCGGGCTTGCCGGGCCGGCCAGGACCCGCCCGGCGTCGGGACCAGCCGGAGGGCGGTTCAAGCCCGGAGGGCTCAGGCACTGGTTCCGGCCGAGCCGGGCCGGGCCGGGGGGCGGCCGGAACGGGCTACCCCACCCGGCGAGGCGGCCTGGGCCGGGGCACCGAGCCGGGCCGGCGCGGCGAGCCCCGCCAGGGCGGCGGGCGTGGCCGGGATGGCGGGCCCTCGTCCGGCTTGTCCCGGCTCAACCCCGGTCCTGCGGCCTGGGTGGCCGGCCAGGACGCGGCCGGCCAGGACGCGGCCGGCCGGGCGGGCGGTGTCCGCCAGGACGGCGGCGCCGCGGGTGGCGAGGCGGCGACTGGCTCCGCAGGCGGCGGCGCGGCGGGCCGGTTTGCTGCGGATGGACTTTCCCCGCGGCCGGGACAGGCGTGATGCGGGCCCGGACGGCAGCCACCGCGGGCCGGCCCCTGCGGGTCGCCACCGTGATCACCAGGCTGGAGGGCGGGGCCGGGGTGCTGGCCCTGCGCGGGGCGCTGGCCCTGGACCCGGCCGTGTGCCGCCCCACGATCATTGCCGGCCAGGGAGACCGGCTGGTGGCCCAGGCCAGGGCGGCCGGGCTGGAGGTGGTCATCGAGCCCGCGCTGCGGGCCCCCATCCGCCCGGCCAGCGACCTGCGAGCGCTGCGGCAGCTCAGCTGGCTGCTGGGGACGCGCGGCTTCGACGTGGTCCACACCCACTGCGCCAAGGCGGGCGCGGTCGGCCGGGTGGCGGCCCGCCGCGCGGGCGTGGCCAGGGTCGTGCACACCTACCACGGGTTCCCGTTTCACGAGTTTCAGGCCGGGCCGCTGCGCCGGGCCTACGTGTCCGTCGAGCGGCGCCTGGGCCGGATCACCGACGTCGCGCTGTGCGTAGGCACCGGGGTGGCCGCGGAGGCCGTGCGGCGCGGGCTGATCGCCCCGGACCGGGTGCGCACCATCGGCGTCTGCGCCGACGAGCCGGGCCAGGCCCGCCGCCCGGCCACCTCGCCCGAGGCCCGTCGCCGAGCCCGGCTGGCCCTGGGCCTGCCTTCCGACGCCAAGGTGGTGGGCGCGGTCGGCCGCCTGACCTATCAGAAGGCGCCCGAGGACTTTGTCGCCGCGCTCGCTGAGCTAGGCCGGCCCGAGGTGGCCGGCGTGTGGGTGGGCGGCGGCGAGCTGGCCGGCCGGGTCCAGGCCCGGGCGGCCAAGCTGCCCGCCGGCCGGCTGGTGCTGGCCGGCGAACGGCAGGACGTGCCGGACCTGCTGCCCGCTTTCGACGTGTTTGCCCTGCCCAGCCGCTACGAGGGCCTGCCCACGGCCATCGTGGAGGCCATGATCTGCGGTGTCCCCGTGGTAGCCAGCGCCGTCAATGCGGTACCCGACCTCGTCATTCCGGGTGAGACCGGGCTGCTCGTGCCGCCCCGGCGGCCTGCCGTGCTGGCGGCCGCCATCGGGCACCTGCTGGACTCGCGGGCCGCGGCCGACCGGATGGCCGCCGCGGCCCGCGCCCACGTCTCCGGCCGGTACGGGGCCGCGGCCCTCCGAGACGCATTGATGGGGGCTTATGTCCGGGATACCTGGTCACCCAGCCGGATAGCCGAGGATTTCCTGGCCCGTCCGGCTTAACGCGGCGGAGTCTGGGTTAGCCCACCTGCGGAGCCTGGGTGAGCCCACCTCCCCCATATGGGTGAATTGAATGGAAATTGGGGGCAGTCAAAGTAAAGTCGCTGCTAAGTCTGACGCGCTAAACATGGTCGAGTGAATCAATCTGACGCGCTCGGTGTTTGTCTGTACGTTCAGTTATTTACGGTCGGACACATTCACGACTCAGGGTCAGCTGATCCGAAGCCAGGCCAGGCATCCGGTGCCTGCGGCTTCGGGGCTAGCGGGGGGAGACACAATGAGTTCAGCGTGGCCGACGCAGCCCAGACGCTGCGAGGAAAAGGCCAGGCGAGCCGAGACCCGATTGGGCTCGCCGCCAGTTAAGTTTTGCCAGCCGGCATTCACCCTCATGGTGAATGGGGCGATATCGCTCGCCCGGCTCCCGGTGTCCGGGAGGTCCCGATGAGACTAGTTCTGGGAGACGATCAGGCAATATTCCTTGATGCCCTGTCCACGGTGCTCACCCAGCGCGGCTACGAGGTCGGCGCGGTCGCGCGCAGCCCCGAGGAGATGATCGCCTACGTGCGGCATCAGCGGCCCGATGCCTGCCTCATCGACTGCAACCTGGCCGTAGACGAGGGCATCCGGACCATCCAGCGGGTCATCCAGGCCAGCGAGTCCACCACCGTCGTGGTCCTCGGCGCCGACCCGGACGCCGACGCGGCCGAACAGGCCATGGACGCCGGCGCCTCGGGCTACCTGCACCAGTCGCGCGGGGTCGAGGTCCTGGTATCGGCCCTGGAGCGGATGCCCAGCGGCGATCGGGTCATTGACCTCCCCGAGGCCAACCCGTCCCGCCGCCTGCGCCGCCCGTCGCTCGTCGACACCGCGGCCGCCACCCTGACCGGTCGCGAGCGCGAGTGCCTGAGCCTGCTGGTGGCCGGGCTGGACACCGCGGCGATCGTGGACCGCATGGGGGTGTCCCGGACCACCGTCCGCACCCACCTCCAGTCGGTGCTGACCAAGCTGGGGGTCCACTCGCGGCTCGAAGCAGCCTCATTCGCGGTCCGCCACCAGCTGGTCGACGCCTGGGCCGACCCGGCCCAGTCGGGCGCCACGCCCAGCCACGGCCGCCGTGCCGTAGCCGGCGCCGCCTAGCACCGTCATGATCACTTAGACGAGCCCCATGATCACGGTCACCTGTCAGGGATATTGA
>Ga0102924_1002104_pt1 | contig 22126 bp, 18 predicted proteins | sample PaiPotPPM11metaG_FD_80116 | JGI IMG/M metagenome (GOLD analysis project Ga0102924, IMG submission 80116) | Iron sulfur acid spring bacterial and archeal communities from Banff, Canada, to study Microbial Dark Matter (Phase II) - Paint Pots PPM... ...
GGCCTCCGCGGCCGGGTCGAGCACCTGGCCGAGATCATTCATGGCGTAGGTCGCCTCCCCCACCTGCAGGACCGCCGACGGCTTCCACTCGGTGATCTTCGCCGTGACCCGGTCGGGCAGGGCGAGGCTGACGCTCGCCGATCGGACCCACGGCATGGCCATCAGGCGCTGCTCGAGCTCGCTGTGGTTGAGAAAGAAGATGCTGCGGTCGGGCGGGAGCGCAAGAGCGGCGATGATCTGCGCCGGCGTGAGGTGGGTCGTCCCGAGCACCTCCACCTGCTGGGGTCGAAAGGCCGGCTGCGCCAGCAGGAAAAGCGCGGCAAAGACTTCAGCACCGAGGATCGCGATCTGCGCTACCGACCAGATCCAGCCGCGCGCGGAGGTGGTGGGCTTCGCCGGCGCCGGGGCGGTCCGCCGCCGTCGTTTCTCGATGGTGCCGACCGTCATTCACCAGCCTCGGGCGGAAGCAGGCGGCTGTCGATCGCCGTTTGCGAGCGCTGCCGGTCATCGAACCGTTCGATGGCGAGCTCGACCAGGCGCTCGATCAGCTTCGGGTAGGGCAAACCCGAGGCTTCCCAGAGCTTGGGATACATGCTGATCCGCGTAAAGCCAGGGATGGTGTTGAGCTCGTTCAAGAGGAGCCGGCCGGTGGTGCGCTCCATGAAGAAGTCCACCCGAGCCATGCCGGCAGCATCGACGGCCTGGAAGGCGCGCACGGCCATGGTCCGAGCTTCCTGCGCGACCGCGTCGTCGACCGGCGCCGGGATCAGCAGCCGCGAGCCCTCGTCGAGGTATTTCGCGTCGTAGTCGTAGAACTCGTGCGCCGGCACCACCTCGCCAACGACCGAGGCTACGGGCTCATCATTGCCGAGCACGCTGATCTCGAGCTCGCGGGCATCGATCGCCCGCTCCACCAGCAGCTTGCGGTCAAAGGTACTGGCGAGGCGAAGCCCCTCGACCAGCTCAGCCCGGTTGTGCGCCTTGGTCGTACCGACGCTCGAGCCCGAGTTCGCGAACTTCGTGAAACACGGGTATCCGATCCGCTTTTCGACGAGCGCGATGAAGGCGTCCGGGTCGCGCTCGTACTGGCGGCGCGTCGTCGGCAGATAGTCGACCACCGGAAGACCGGCGGCGGCGAAGGCGCGCTTCATGTAGATCTTGTCGAGCCCGAGCGCAGATCCGAGCACCCCGGCGCCGACGTAAGGCAGATTGGCCAGCTCGAGGACCCCCTGGATGGTGCCGTCCTCGCCATTGAGCCCGTGAAAGACCGGGAAGACGACATCGAGTGGGGGCACACCCCCACCCCGACCCTCCCCCGCAAGGGGGGAGGGAGAATTCCCGCCATCCTGCGCGGGAACCAACGAGTGTTGGGTTGGGTCGGGTGGCAAGTAGACGTACTTGCGGGCCGCGGCGTTGCTGACGAGCCGCTTGAGCGACTCGCCGGTCAACCAGCGGCCTTCCTTGTCGATGTAGAGCGGCACCGCCTCGAAGCGTTGCGGATCCATGGCGGCGATGATCGACTGGGCGGAAAGGATGGAGACCTCGTGCTCCGTCGACCGCCCCCCGAATAGGACCCCGACCCGCAGCCGCTTCACGCGCGCGGCGCCCGGCCGAAGACGCGGATCTCCGGTTCCAGCTCGATGCCGAACCGTTCTTTGACGCGATCCCGCATCTCGGCCATTAAGGCTAGCACGTCATCGGCGCTCGCCCCGCCCAGGTTGACGATGAAATTCGCGTGTTTCGGTGAGACCTGCGCGCCCCCGATTTGCAGGCCTTTGAGGCCGCACGCATCGATCAGCCGGCCGGCGGAATCGCCCGGTGGATTCTTGAAGGTGCTGCCCAGGCTGCGCTGCTCGATCGGCTGGGTCGCGCGCCGGTGCTTCTGGACCTCCAGCAGCCGCGCGCGCACCGTGGCCGGCGGTTCGCTGGTTGTCGAGAATGTCGCCGACGTGATCACCCATCGACCGAGCGATCGTTTGAAAACCGAATCGCGATAGGCGAAGGCGCACTCCGCCGCCGTCATTACCTGGCGCTTGCCCTGCGGGTCGACCACCTCGGCGCGCCGCAGCCGGTCCTTGACCTCGCCGCCGAACGCGCCCGCGTTGCCAAACACCGAACCGCCCACGGTGCCCGGGACGCCCGCCGCAAACTCCAGCCCGGCGCGGCCCGCCCTGGCCATCTCCGCCGCCAGCTTCGGCATCAGGGTCCCCGCGGAAACGGACACAGCATCGCCGTCGACGGAAATTCCAGTAGTGCTCAGCTTGATCGTGACGCCAGGCAGTTCGTCGGTCGCGAACAGGGTATTGGTCGCCGCACCGATGACGAGGTACGGGACGTGGTCGCGATTCAGCCGCCCGATCAGCTCGGGCAAGGCCGTGTCGTCAGCCAGCTCGATGAAGTACCGTGCGCTCCCGCCGATCCCATACCAGCTATGCGGTCCAAGCGGCTCATGCTCCCGGACGCCGGGATATGACGCCAGCCACGCGTCAGGCAACCGGCGAGCGCTCCAGCACCTCAGCGGTCTTGCCGACGGCATCGTCGAAGCCGCGCACCGACATGAAGACGATGACGTCGCCCGGCCGGGCGGCCGACGCCAACTTGTATGCCGCGGAACGCGCCGAATCGACCGTCACGACTTCATCGACACCCCGGATCCGGTTGGCCAGGTCCCGCGAGGTGACGGTGTGAGCGAGGTGTCGCTCGCGGGCGGGTTCGATCGGACCGATGACGACGAGCGCGCAGCCCTGAAACGCGTCGGCGTACCCGTCCATCAGGGCCAGCGTCCTCGAGTAGGTGTGGGGAACGAAGCAGGCGAGCACCCTGCCCGGATGAAAGCGTTCCTGTGCCGCCTGCAGGGTGGCCCGTACCTTCGCCGGGTGGTGCGCGTAATCGTCGACCAGGGTGACGCCCCGCACCTGGCCGCGAATCTCGAAGCGGCGGGAGACGCCCTGGAAGCGGCCGATGGCATCCACCGCGACCGGCACCGGCACGCCGAGCCGCACGCTGGCCGCCAGCGCCGCGAGGGCGTTGGTCGCATTGTGCTCTCCCGGAAGTCTGGTGCTGACGACGGCCAGCACTTTGCCCTCGTGCCACGCGGTGAACCGCATCCCATCGCCGTCGATCTGGACGTCGCGCCCCTGCCAGTCGGCGCCACCGCGCAGCCCGTAGGTCTCGACATTGGCGCGGGTCCGATTGAGAAGCCGCCGCACCGTCGGATCATCGGCGTTGGCGATCAGGCGGTCTTCCTGGCCGAGGTACTCGAGGAACTGACGGAACACTGCCTCATAGGCCGCGGGGTCCGGAAACACGTCGGGATGGTCCCAATCGATGTTGGTCAGCACCGCCAGCTGCGGAGAGAAATGCAGGAACTTGGGCCGGGGATCGAAGACCGCCGAGGTGTACTCATCACCTTCGAAGACGAATTCCCGGCCGCTGCCCCAGGCGGCCGCCGAGCCGAGGTCTTTGACGGCCATCCCCAGGCGAAACCCCGGATTGCGGCCCGCCGATCGCAGGATCCAGGCGATCAGGCTGGACGTGGTTGTCTTGCCGGCCGAGCCCGCAACCACGATTCGATATCGATCCGCGGTCAGCTCGCCCCAGTATTCCGCCTCGCTGACCAGCCGGATGTGATGCCGGCGCGCGGCCTCGGTTTCGGGGTTGCCCTCGCGCACCTGGTTGCCCTGCACGACGAGGTCCGGCTTCCCCCAGCGCGTGAGGTTGCCGGCGGCGTGGCCATCGACCCACTTGATGCCGGCCTTGGTCAGGATGTCCGTGGTGGGCGGATAGGCGTCCTCATCCGAGCCGGTCACGTCATGGCCCAGTTGCTTGGCGACCACCGCCAGCCCCGACACCGCGTAGCCGCAGATGCCGATGAAATGGATGCGCATCAGGACTTGACGGCGGCTTGGAGCAAGCCTGCCACCTCCTCGGCAGCCCGCGGTCGACCCAACCCGCGCATGGCGATCACCATCTTGCTATACCCGGCCGGGTCGTCGACGATGGCTGCGATTTCCCGCACGAGTCGGGGGCCGTCACATTCCTCGTTCGCAATCACGCGCGCCGCCCCCGCGCGTTCGAACGGCTCCGCGTTGAGCCGTTGATGACCGCCGGCAAAAGGACCGGGGACGAGCAGCATGGGAATGCCTGCCGCACTGACTTCGCTGATACTCCCGGCGCCGGCACGGCTCAGGACGAGGTCGGCCGCGTACACCTTCTCGGCCAGGTCATCGGCAAACGCGAACGGATGGTAGCGTCCACCCGACGACGATCCAAGACTCTCCAACCCGCGAAAGTCGCGCTCGCCGGTTTGGTGCCAGACGTCCAACCCCAGCCGACCGGTGAGCTCCGGCACGGCGGCGGCCACCGCCTCGTTGATGCGGTGGGCTCCCTGGCTGCCACCCAGGATCAAGAGTCGCCGCGGGCGAACAGGGAAGTCCTCGCGCCGCTTCCAGAATTCGCGGCGGACCGGCGTACCGGTGACGACCGACTTCGCGTGGAGATGGGGGGCCGACTCCGGATAGGCGGTCGCCACCACCCTGGCGACGCGAGAGAGGAGCCGGGTCGCTCGGCCGGGCACGGCGTTCTGTTCCTGGAGCACCACCGGCACCCGGGCCGCAGCAGCCGCGAGAACGACCGGGGCGCTGACGTAGCCGCCGGTGCCCAGCACGACGTCGGGGCGAAACCGGCGCACGATGCGCGCCGACTGCAAAAGCGCCTGTGGGGCAACGAAGGGGAACGACCAGTTGCGCCAGAGGTTCTCCATGTCGAGCTTGGTGGCAACGATCGTTTGCAGCGGGATGCCGTAGCGCGGCACGACCTGCTCCTCCATCCCGCCGCGCCGTCCGACGTAGAGCAGTTGCGTGTCAGGTGCGTTCCGCGACAGCGCTTGCGCGACGGCGATCGCCGGGAACAAGTGTCCGCCCGTTCCGCCGCCCGAGATCAATACTCGCATGCCGGATCCATCCCACCTTCTCGCTCTGGGTCGAAACGTTGATCAGTATGCCGACTGCCAGCAGCGTGATGGCCAGCGATGAGCCACCATAGCTGATGAAGGGCAGCGGGATGCCGGTGGTGGGCAAGGTCACAGTGACGGCGGCGATGTTGATCAAAGCCTGCAACGCGATCCAGGTGGTGACGCCGCAGGCGAGCAGCGACCCAAAGGCGTCCGGGGCTTTCAGCGCGACGCGGTAGCCCCGATAGGCAAAGAGACCAAACAGGGCGAGCACCGCGCTCGTGCCGAGTAGCCCGGTCTCCTCGCCGACGATGGCGAAGATGAAGTCAGTGTGGGCGAAGGGTAACCACTGGTACTTCTGAATGCTGTGACCCAGGCCAAGGCCGGCGAAGCCGCCCGACCCGAGCGCCACCACCGACTGGATCGCCTGGAAGCCGGTATTGAGCGGATCCGACCAGGGATCGACGAAGGCCAGGATCCGATGCAATCGATAGGGCTCCATCCGAATGAAGAGGTAGACACAGAGCGCCATGATCAGCGCCAACAGGAGCACGTGACGCTTGCGCCCACCGGCCACCAGGAACTGGGCAAGCAGGATACCGGCGACGATCAGAGTGGTGCCGAGGTCGCGCTCGAGGATGACCAGCAGGATCGTGAATCCGAGCAGCGCGAGAAAAGGTACGACGCCGTTTTCCAATGACGACAGCCGATCCCGGTGGCGCTCCAACCAGAGCGCCATGAAGACGATCGCGGCAATCTTCGCTAGCTCGGCGGGCTGCATCTGCAGCGGTCCCAAGCGCAGCCAGCGGCGGGCGCCGTTGACCTCGATGCCGAAATGCGGCAACAGCACCAGCACCATCAGAACCACCGTCACCAGGCCAAGCGGCCAGGCGAGCGGGCGAAGGCGGTGATAGTCGAGGTTAGCTCCGGCAAACAGCAGGATCACGCCCAGCGCCAGCCACATCAGCTGGTGCTCGAAGTAGTACGCGGGATTGTGAAACCACAACCACCCCTGCACCTCAGAGGCGGAGAAGACCATGACCAACCCGAAGGCGGTCAGCGCCCCCACCGCGAGCAGCAAGGCCCGGTCGCCGCGACGCCACAGCCGGCTCGATGCCAGCGTGCGGGGCGCGGCCGGAAGCTCCAACGCGGCCCGCGCCCTCATCGACGCAGTTCCTCGAGGACCGTCGCCTTGAAGCGTCGCCCCCGGTCCTCGTAGTCGCGGAACATGTCGTAGCTGGTGAAGGCGGGCGACAGCAGCACCACCGAACCCGGCGCGGCCAGCGCCGCCGCCTTGCGCACCGCATCCTTAAGGTCGGCGGCGCGCTCGACGCGCGCCAGTCCAGCCTCGCGGGTGCGACGGGCCAGTTCCTCGCCGGTCTCCCCCATCGCCACCAACGCCACCACGCGCTGCGCAATCGCCTGCGCCAGCGGCTCGATGTCGATCCCCTTGTTGCGGCCACCGGCGATCAAGACGATCGGCTCGCTGAACGCGGCCAGGGCTTTATAGGTCGAATCGGGGTTGGTCGCTTTCGAGTCGTTGTACCAGCGCACGCCGTTGAAGGTGCCGATCGGCTCCAGCCGGTGCTCGACCGCCTTGAAGTGCCGGACCGCGTCGGCCATCCGCTCGACATCAACACCGGCGGCGTGGCCGGCGCCGATGGCGGCCATCACGTTACTCAGGTTGTGCTCGCCCGGAAGCGGCACGTCGGCGGCACGCAGCACACGCCGCCGGCCGCCTGCCTCCGCGATCGTGACCCAGTCGTCGCTGACCGTGACGCCTCGATCGACCGGTTGCCTGATCCCAAAGCCGATGACCTGGCCATGGGTCTGCGATCGCATGGCGGCGCAGGCAGGGTCGTCGACATTCAGCACCGCGTGGTCGTCCTCCTGCATAAAGCTGACCGCCCGTGCCTTGATGTCCCGATAGCGCTCGAACGACTTGTGTCGATCGAGATGGTCGGGGGTTACGTTCAGCACCACACCGATGTGAAGTCGTGGTCTCGCAATCGATTCCAGTTGAAAGCTGCTCAACTCCAGCACCACCCAGTCGTCCGGCTGCAGCTGGTCGATGCGGTCGAGCACGGGTTCGCCGATGTTGCCGCCCCGCATCACGCGCAGGCCGCCGGCCCGCAGCACCTCGGCCGTCAGCGCCGTGGTCGTCGTCTTGCCATTGGTCCCGGTGATGCCGGCGATGCGGCTCTTGCACGCCCTGAAGAACAAGTCGATCTCGCTCGTCACCTCGATGCCACGCTGTCGCGCCGTCTCGAGCAGCGGCTCGTCCCACGCCACGCCAGGGCTAACGACGAGAAGGTCGGTGCCATTGAGATCCTCGATGCCGTAGCCGCCAAGTCGTGCGGGGATCCCTGCCTTCGCCAGTTCCGCGCGCAGCTCTGGCGTATCGGCGCGGTCCACGACCCGCACGGACCCGCCTCGTTGCGCGATGAAGGACGCCGCCGCACGGCCGCTGCGCCCATAACCAACGACCAGGGCATGGCGGCCGTTCGTGTCGATCACGCCGCATGCCCGGGTCGCGCCAGCGCCAGCGCCAGCACGGCGGCGACCAGTGAGCCGGCCCAGAAATAGAGGGCGATCGGCATCTCGCGCCATCCCGAGACGATGAAATGGTTGTGGAGCGGCGACATGCGGATGATTCGCTTGCCCGTCATCTTGAAACTCGCCACCTGGGCGATCACTGAGATCGTCTCGACCACGAAGACCAGCGCGAGCAGCGGGAGATACCAGAGAAAGCCGGTGGTGATGGCGGCCGCTACCATCGCGGTCCCCAGCGCAAGGCTGCCGGTGTCACCCATGAAGATCCGCGCGGGAAAGAGGTTGTAGAAAAGGAAGCCGCAAAGGCAGCCCGCCAGGATCGCCGGCATCAGTCCGACGCTCGGGTGATGCTGCAGCAGCGCGACCAGGGCGAGGGCGCCGAAGCTGATGGCCCCGGCTCCGGCGGCCAGGCCGTCGCTGCCGTCCGTCAGGTTGAAGGCGTTGGATCCTGCGGCGACCGCGAGCGCGCTGACCAGGATCATCCAGGCGCCGATCGCGTGCCGGCCATCGAAGGGAACGAGTTGCGAGGTCAGACCCCATCGCAGCGCGAGGAGGCCGAGCAGCGCGCCGGTTAAGAGCTGGATGACGATCTTGTAGCGCGCCTTGAGCCCGAGGTTGCGACCGCCACGGATCGCGGCGAAGTCGTCGACGAAGCCGAGCGCCCCGCCCAGCCCGAGCGCGATCAGCACGAAGCCACCGGCGAGTGAGCGGTCGGCAACCAGGTAAAGAACGAAGGCCACGACCAGGAACACGAGCCCGCCCGCCGTCGGCGTCCCTGCTTTTGCATGGTGGGCCGCCGGGCCTTCCTCACGAATTGGCTGGCCCATCCGAGCGCGGGCCAGCCGGCCGATCGCCGCCGGGAACACGAGCGCGCTGACGATGAGGGCCGCGACAAAAACGATCAGGGGCGTCATGACCCCTCGCGAATTTGATCGACCACCCGTTCCAACCGCATGCCGCGCGAGCCTTTGACCAGGACCTGGGTCTGCGGCGTGAGCAGCGGACCTAGCGCCTCCACGACCTGGTCGGCTCCCTCGACAACGTACGCCCGGTCCTTGGCCAGGCCCGCGCGTCGCGCGGATTCGACGACCCGCGGGGCGAACTCCCCCACCGCGATCACGACGTCGGCGGCTTTGCCGGCCAGCGATCCGATCTCGTCGTGCGCGCGCCCGGCATGGTCGCCCAGCTCCAGCATGTCGCCCAGCACCGCGACCTTCAGGGAGCCTTTGGGCGCCAGCTCGAGGACATGGAGCGCGGCCTGCATCGAACCAGGACTGGCGTTGTAGGAATCGTCGATCACGGTAGCGCCGTTGCGCCCGGTCACGATGTTCATTCGCCGGGCGGGCGGGGTGAAGCCATGGAGGGCCGAGGCGATCGCGGGACCGTCGAACTCGAACTCCAGGGCGACGGCCGCGGCGGCCAGCGCATTCGAGATGCTGTGTTCGCCGGGGAGGCGGAGATAGACCTCGGCTTTGCCTCGCGGCGTGATCATCGTGAAGGTGCTGCCTTGCAGGCCGTGCAGCCGGATCCGCTCGGCTCGCACACCGGCGTCGCTCGCCAGGCCATACAGCGTGAAGCGTCGCGCCACCGCCGACATCGCCCGTACCCGGGGATCGTCGCCATTCAGCACCGCCAACCCGCCGGGCGCCAGTCCCTCGACCAACTCGCGCTTGGCGGCGGCAACCCCGTCGATCGATCCCAGGAAGCCGACGTGGGCCAGTCCGACGTTGAGCACGACCCCGATCGTCGGCGGGGCGACCAGGGCCAGCTCGCGGATTTCGCCTGCCCGCGACATCGCGTACTCGACGACCAGCGCTCGATCGCGCGGGTCCATCTGGAAGATCGTCATCGGGATCCCGGTGTAGGTATTCAGGTTGCCTTCGCTCTTGTGCACGCGTAGCCGGCGCCCGAGCACATGGGCGATCAGGTCCTTGGTCGTCGTTTTTCCGGCACTGCCGGTGATCGCGACAATGGGCAGCGCCTGGCGACGCAAGCGATCGGCGGTGATGTCGAACAGGGCTTGGCGAGTGTCCTCGACCAGGATTACCGCCGCGTCATCGATGGCCTGCGGTGGCCGCTCGCACAGGATGCCGGCGGCGCCGCGCTCGATCGCCTGGGGAATGAACCCATGGCCGTCCTGCTGCGCGCCGCGCAAGGCCACGAAGAGGCCGCCAGGCTTCACCTCACGCGAATCGATGAACAGCGCGCTCAACGACACGTCCGGCGAACCACTGAGGAGGCGGCCGCGTGTTGCCTGGACCACGTCCTTTACCGACATCGCCATTGCCCCCCTATTGTCGCTGGCCGTACTTGCCACCACCTCACGGGGCGATCTGCCACTGGGTGATCAGCGCACTGGCGACGGTTTTCCAGATCGGGGCCGCGACATAGGCGCCTTCGAAGAGCACCTTGGGCTTGCGGGTGATCACCAGCATGATGAACTGCGGGTGATCGGCGGGCACGAAGCCGATGAAGGAACCGATCGTCTGGTCCTTCGCGTAGCTCCCGTTTTCCGGGATGCTGGCCGTCCCGGTCTTGCCGGCGATCCGGTTCTTGAAGCCATCGATGCGCGCGGCAAAGCCGGAGCCGTGCTCGACCACGCCGACCATCATCTGCTGCATCTGCTGCGCCGCTTTGGGGCTGATGACCTGGCGGATGACCCGAGGCGCGACCGGGTGGCGGGTCCCGTTGCTGTCGATCACCTGGTCGACGACGTGCGGCCAGACCAGGTTGCCACCGGTCGCCACCACGTTCACGGCGGCCAGCATCTCGATCGCGGTCGTGTCCACCCCCTGGCCGAACGAGGCGGTGGCCAGCTCGACCGGTTTCCACTTCGCCAGATCGCGGAGCGGCTCCGCCGTCTCGGCCGCGACGTCGATCCCGGTTGGCGAGCCAATGCCGAACTTTTGCAGGTATTGATAGAAGGGGCCCGCGCCCTCGAGCTGCTGCGCCTTGATGGCACCGACGTTGAGCGAGTTCTGCAGCACCTGCGTCATGGTGACGTTCCCGTGTGCTCGGTTGTCCCAGTTGCGGATGGCCACCCCGCCGACCACGGCGACGCCGGTCTCGTTGAATCGGGTGTCGGGCGTGATGGCGTGGTCATCGAGCGCGCCGCCCAGGGTCACGACCTTCATGACCGACCCGGGTTCGTAGAGGTTGGAGACGATCGGGTCGATGAACTGGGAGGTCGGCGTCGTCGCAAACTGGTTGGCGTTGTAGCTGGGCACGTCGGCCCAGGCGACGATCCGGCCCGTGGTCGGCTCCATGATGATCAGCGAACCGCTTTCCGCCTGGTACTTCTGCACGCCGTCGGCGAGCGCGCGCTCGGCGACCACCTGGATAGTCCCGTCCAGAGAAAGTTGCAGCGAGGCGCCGTCGACCGGATCACGGCGCTGACGGTCGCTGAGCACGATGGGCCGGTTCGCCAGGTCGCGCACCGTCGCCTCGAAGCCATCCTGGCCATGCAGAATTTTGTCGTAGTAGCCCTCGATCCCGTAGTTGCCGACGCCTTCATCGTTGGCGAAGCCCAAGAGATTGGAAGCCAGGGTGAAGCCCGACACCCCACCGTCGACGTAGGACCGCTGCGTTTCGGCCACCTTGCCGATGCCCGGCAAGCGAAGCTTGTCCAGCTGCTGGGCGACAGATGCGGGCACCCGCCGCGCCAGGTAGATGAACTTTCGCGTGGTGGCCAGCTTGGCCTGGATCGCATCCGGGGTGGCCTCCAGCAGGGGGGCAAGCTTGGCGGCGATATCCTGGCGCTCCCGCGCCGAAATCTGGTCCGGCGAGGCGAAGATCGAAAAGACGGGCGTGTTGGTCACGAGCAGCGCGCCGTTTCGATCCAGGATGTTGCCGCGGACGGCGGGCAACGTGATGGTGTCGTCGTGGTAGGCGGCGGCCAGGCGGGCCATATCGTCGTGCCGCCACACCTGCCAGTAGGTCAACCGGCCGAGCAGCACGAGGTAAGCGCTCAGGATGAGCGCCATCAATGTAAGGATGCGGCTGCGGGGCTCGAGTTCCTGGACGCCCCTCACCGTCGCCGCCCGCTTAGTGCGTTGGTTGCGAGTTCAGGGGGCGGCCAATCACGGCGCCCAGCACCGCCAGCACACCGTCCCAGACGCCGGACCGGCCCTCGTTTTGCGGACGGGGCCCGAGTGCAATCGGTGATTGCGTGGAATGGACGTACTGCCACCGGCTGGGGTGCGAGAGGCCGAGTTGCACAGCCGCGGTGGCGACGCGGTTGGCGGCGCGATCGCCGGCGAGCTGGGCCAGGAGCTGGTCGTGTTCGGCGGTGAGGCGCGCTTGTTCCTGCTTCAGGGTCGCGATCTGGTAGCTCGCTTGGGTGGCGGCGGCCGATTGCCCCACCAACAGCAGCGCGGCCGCGATCAGTGCGGTCGCGCCGACGAGCGGCGAGATCGATGGCCGGCCGCGACTCCGGCGCGCGCGCGAAGGGGGGAACGCGCGCGCCGGAGGGGTCGGATCGGGCCGGCGGGGCCGCAAGACTAGTAGATGCCCAGGAGGGAGGGGTTCCACCATGCGGCCGCTCAGGTATTGACTTGTGGAAAGACATAGGTTGGGTTCATAACTTCTCCGCAACTCGTAATTTCGCCGACCGGGCGCGGGGGTTTTCCCGCACTTCGGCCTCAGCGGGGGTGATCGGTTTGCGCGTCAAAACGCGCACCGAACGCTGGTGCCCGCAGATACAAACGGGCGCTTGGGGCGGACAAATACAGTCTGTTGCTTCGACGTTGAAAAGGTTCTTTGCAATCTTGTCCTCGAGGGAGTGGAAAGAGACGACCCCGACGCGCCCACCGCTTGCAAGCACTTGGATGGCAGCCTTCAACCCTTTTTCGATCGCCTCGAGCTCGCGGTTGACCGCGATCCGGAATGCCTGGAAGGTGCGGGTCGCGACGTGAATGTCGCGGGGCCAGGCGCCCCGCGGGATGGCCCCGGCCACCACGTCGACGAGGTCCGCTGTGGTCGTGAACGGCGTCCGGTGTCGACGCTCCACGATCCGACTCGCGATCCGCGCAGCCCACCGCTCCTGGCCGTAGTCATAAAGGATGCGCCGCAGCTCGCTCTCCGATTCGCGATTGAGCAGGTCGGCGGCGGTCCACGGTTCGCTGCGATCCATTCGCATGTCGAGCGGTCCCTCCGTCTGGAAGCTGAAACCTCGCTCCGGGTCATCGAGCTGCGCTGAGGAAAGACCGAAGTCGAAGACGATGCCATTTGGTGGGCGGCCGATCCGCTCGGCCGCCCGATCGAGCTGCGCAAAGTTGGTGTGCTCCAGCATCACGGTGATGTCCGGAGGCACCGGTTCCCGGCTGAAGCGCTCGAGGGCGGAGGTGTCGCGATCGATGCCGAGCAGCACGCCGCCCGGCCGCAGGCGCTCCATCAGCGCCCGCGCATATCCCCCACCCCCCAGCGTGGCGTCGATGAACGCCTGCCCGGGAGTTGGTTGAAGGCTCGCTATTAGCTCTTGTAAAAGTACGGGTCGGTGTCCGGACGGCCCGGACGGTCGATCGAGTCGAGGGCGGCCGCGTCGGTCACGTGCGCGGGGCACGTCGCCGCTCGGCCACCTGGTCCTGAATGCGCGTGTATTCCTCGGGCGTCGCCTCGCCGATCCGGCGCCACCCCTCGTCGTTCCAGATCTCGATCAAGTTGTTGACGCCGACAATCCAGGCCACGCCCGTGATGCCGGCATATTGCCGCTGGTCGGCGGACAGGACGATTCGTCCCTGGGCGTCGAATTCGCACTCCCGGGCGGCGCCGAACATCATGCGGGCGAGCCGCCGCTCCTCCGCCGGCGTCGTCGAGCCCAGCCGCAAGCCCTGTTCCTGCGCCCATTCCTGGGGCGGATAGACCTGCAGGCAACCCTCGGCGCCCTTGGAGATGACGGTGCCACTGGGAAGTTGTTCCCGATAACGGGCGGGGATCGCGACTCGTCCCTTGGCGTCGACCGAGTGCCGGTACGTGCCCAGGAACATTAGAAGTCGTCACCGGCTGCCTCACTCTCCCCACTTTTCCCCACTTTGTGCCACCAGCACGCCGAACGCTACCACTGCGACAGGTGCCTGTCAATAAATTCGGACTAAATCTTGTGGGCTTGTGGCGGCATAGAAAATCGGCCCCTAGATGTTGTGTCTGCGCATTCTGCCCCGGGCCATGAGGCGGGTCGGTGAGGCGGCCTCAAGAACGGCCTTGACACCGGATGTCGGGCAGGGTAGACATTTGTTCACAACCAATAACGCCGCCCTAAGGAGGGGATATGGCAACCACCAGCGTCCTCAGCGCACCCGCGAAACCGGGCGAGCTGCTCTCGGAGCGGATCGCGCCCGGCATCCTACCCAAAGTCCTCGGCCGCTTCGACATGGTCGCGATCTTCGTCGCAATCGTCCTCTTCGCCGTCCAGGGCTCGGTCGTCCAGCAGGCCGGCGCCTCCGCCTTCGTCTACTGGATCCTTGGCTTTCTTACGTTCCTCATCCCCGGTGCCATCGTCACCGGCCAGCTCGGCCTGATGTTCCCTGGCGAAGGCTCGATCTACGTCTGGACCAACAAGGCGCTCGGTGCCTTCTGGGGCTTCTTCGCCGGCTTCTGCGCCTGGTGGCCGGGTGCCCTCGTCATGGTCGCCACCGCCGACCTCGTCGTCACCCTGCTGCAGTTCCTGCTCACGCTACCGCCCTTCAATCTGCAGAGTCCGCTCGCCGGCCTCTGGCAGCAGGGCATCATCATCCTGGCCGTCATCTGGTTCTCGTCGGCGCTCTCCATCCTCCGATTCCGCGTCACCCAGAACATGGTCAACGGCGTCTTCGTGATCTACGGCGCGGCGATCCTCACGGTCGCCCTGGCCGGCCTCGCCTGGCTGCTCGGCGGCCACCCGGCGGCCAACGACTTCTCGCGCCCGGCCTTCGGCCTGAACTCGGGCAATGCCACGTTCTACGGCCTGGTGATCCTCGCCCTGCTCGGTATCGAGGTACCGCTGAACATGGGCGTCGAGATCCGGGATCGCAAGGCGATCACCAGCTATCTCATCTGGGGCTCCGTCGTCGTCATGGCCGCCTACCTGCTGCTCACCTTCGGCGCCATGGTGGTCGTCCCGATGAAGAACGCCAACTCCACGTATGCCATCCTGCAGGCGGTGCAGACATCACTGGGCGCGGGCGTCGCGGTGGTCGTGACCCTCGTCATGATCGCCTTCTTCGTCTTCAACACCACGGTCTACAACTACTCGTTCGCGCGTCTGCTCTTCGTCAGCGGGCTCGACCGCCGGCTGCCGGCGATCATGGGCCGCGTCAACAAGAACAAGGTTCCGCACGTCGCCGTGCTGACCCAGGCGGTGATCACCACCATCATCACCGCCATCGCGTTCTTCATCTTCGGCGGCAATGCGAACCTCTCGACCGGCATCTACCTGGTGTTGCAGGCCGCGGTCACCGTCATCTGGTGCCTCTCGATGGTGTTCCTCTTCACTGACGTCTTGATCATCCGGTCGAAATACCCGGAGGAGTTCAAGCGCGAGCAGCTCGTTCCGGTGGGCGTCTTCTGGGCCGCGTCGATCGCCGGCGCCATCGCGAGCGCGGTCGGCGTGCTCGTCACCCTGACGGGCGGTTGGGTCTTCACCGGCCAGCTTGGCGGCTCCTGGAACCCGTCGATCATCGACAACGGTCCCTGGATTTTGATTGTCGGCGGCGTCGGCATCGCGTCGCTCGCCGTGGCAGTGGTCGTCTACCTCCTCGGCGTCAACACCGCGCGCCGCGCCCTCGCGATTGCCGGCACAACCGGCGCGGGCGGGGCGAGCTAGTCGAGCGACTGATGGCGACCACGCTCACCGACACGGCCACAACGGTTGATCTCGACGCTCGACGGCGCGAGGTCGTCGCACAGGCGGAGGCATCGGGCCTCCGCCTCGTGCGCTTCCTCTACTGCGACAACGACGGCATCATCCGTGGCAAGAGCGCCGGCATCGCCAACCTGAAAGAGCGACTCGAAACCGGCATCGGTTTGACGGTCGCCATGCAGGCCTTCACCATGCTCGATCACCTGGCCAGCGTCGACGGCATGGGTCCGGTCGGCGAGATCCGGCTGGTGCCTGACCCGACCACTTTCGCCATCGCCCCCTACGCCCCGCACACCGGCATGGTCCTCGTCGACATGCAAACGCTGGACGGCCAGCCCTACGCCGCCGACGGCCGCGGCTTCCTCAAGCGCATGATCGCGCGCGCCGCCGAAGATCACGACCTCTCGCTGGTTGCGGCCTTCGAACCCGAATGGTCGCTCGCCGTCAAAAACGGCGAACTCTTCTCCCCCATCGATGACAGCGGCTGCTTCACCTCGACCGGCATGAACATGGCCGCCGCCGTGATCGACGAAATCGTTGCGGCGCTCGAGTCTCAGGGGATGACGGTCGAGCAGTACTACGCCGAGCTCGGCTGGGGCCAGCAGGAACTGTCCATCCGTCACGCGCCCGCCCTACAGGCGGCCGACCATCACATCCTGTACCGAGAGACGGTCCGCGGTGTCGCGCTGAAGCACGGCCGCTATGCCTCCTTTGCGCCCAAGCCGTGGGGCGACCAGGCGGGCAACGGCTGCCACCTGCACTTCTCGGGCTGGAATCCCGATCAGAGCGTCAACCGCTTCTACGAGGCCGACGCCGAATACAACATCTCACCCCTGGCCCGCCAGTTCATGGCAGGCATCCTCGACCATCTTCCGGCTCTCGTGGCCCTCACCTGCGCCTCGGTCAACTCCTACCGTCGGTTGCAACCCCAGATGTGGGCGTCGGCGTTCCGCGCCTGGGGTCCGGACAATCGTGAAGGCGCCCTGCGCGTCGCGTCGCCGTTCAAAGGCCATGAGGCAGAGTCGACCAACGTTGAGCTGAAGTCGTCCGATTCCAGCGCCAACCCCTACATCTCGCTCGGGGGGGTGATGGCGGCTGGGCTCGACGGCATCGAGCGCGGGCTCAAGCTTCCCCCGCCCGTCACGGTCGACCCCTACAACCTGAGCGACAAGGAGCGCCAGGCCATCGGTGTCGACCGCCTGCCCCAGAGCCTCAAGGAGGCGATTGCAAACCTCAGGCGCGATGAGATTTTGCTCAAGGCCCTCGGCGAGCGTCTGGCCACGTCGTACATCGCCGTCAAAGAACTCGACATCGATGCCTTTGCGGCCGCCGACGAGGCCTTTGAGTTCAGACAACATATCTATAAGTACTGACACCGCAGGCGAACTACTGCACGCGTGGGCGGACCAGCCCGCCATCGATCATCACTGCCATCCGTTGCGCCGCTGGCCGTTTCAACTGTCGGCGGTCGAGCTGCGCGGGGCCTTCACCGAAGCGCTCGATGCCCAACTGGCCGAACGCCATGTCGCCCATACGGTCGCCTACCAGGACGCCATCGGCCGCGTTGCCGGCGAGTTGCCCTCCGCGGCGACGGAAGCCGCCGTGCTCGCGTACCGCAACGCCGCCGACCAGGCCGGCTACGCCCGGCGCCTGATGGCGCGCACTGCGACCGGCGTCATGCTCGTCGACAACGGCTTCGCCACCGCCGAGTCATTCACCCTCCCGGAACAGGAGCTCGCCATCGGCATCACGCAGCGCGAGATCATCCGGCTCGAGACCGTCGCCGAGAACCTCATTCACTACGCGACCGATCCGCGCGAATGGTTCGACGCGGTCCGCGCCGCGCTGCGAGCCGATGTCGGGCGCGGAGCCGTGGGCGTGAAAACCATTTGCGCCTACCGCGCCACCCTCAGGCTCCAGCCGGTCGATACCGATGCCCTCGGTGTCGCCTTCAGCGCGACGCGGCTCCGCGCCCAGCGCGGTGAGCACCCGCGTCTTTCCGGCAGCGCCCTGTGCCACGCCCTGCTCTTCGAGGCCGCGCTCGAATGCCGCGAGCTCGACGTCCCACTCCAGGTCCACTGCGGCTTCGGCGACCCCGACGAAGACCTCGCCGAAACCTCGCCCCTCGGCCTGCGACCACTCTTTACGGATCCCGCTTATCGCGGGCTTCGGATCGCGCTGCTCCACTGTTACCCCTACCATCGCGAGGCGGCCTATCTCTGCTCGGTATTCCCCGACGTCTACATGGACCTATCGCTGACGATTCCGTTCGCTGGTCTCGAGGGCGGCCGCTCCATGCGCGAGGCGCTTGGTTTGTGCCCGACCAGCAAACTGCTCTACGCCAGCGACGCGAGTCGGTATCCGGAAGTCTTCCTGGTTGCCGCCACCGCCCACCGCGAGGCTCTCGCCGACGCGCTGGGTGAGCTGGTCGACCGCCGGATCGTGGACAAGACCACAGCGGCGTCCGCCGGCCGCCAGGTCCTGGCCGACAATGCGAAGCGCATCTATCGCCTCGATGAAAGAGGAAAGTGAGTCCGCCGATAAGCCGAGTTCTGTTCCCCGCTTCAGCCGGCGAGGCCGGCGCGCCGTGGGGCGGCAGTCATCCGTCTTCGTCGCCGGTTACCCGACGACTCTAGCGACCTTACCCGAGGACCGGCCGAGCCAGCCGTATCGTCCTCCTATTCGGTCTTGCTCCGGGTGGGGTTTACCGAGCCAGCCGGTCTCCCGGCTGCTGGTGGGCTCTTACCCGCACCATTTCACCTTCGCCGCCGCTTGCGCGACGGCTGTGTCTTTTCTGTGGCACTCTCCTTCGGGTCACCCCGACCGGGCGTTACCCGGCACCCTGCTCTGCGGAGCTCGGACTTTCCTCGACGGGACGATCCCGCCGCGACTGCCTGGCGGACTCGGTCGCTATTCTACCCGCGGGTTCGCCGGGGATAACCCACGGCACCAGGCCGGCCGCCACAAGCATCAGTCCGGCAGCCACGAGGAAGGCGATCGTCAGGCCGATGTGGATGAGCGGACCGGATATTGCCGAGCCAATCGGCTGACCAGCCCAGTTGAGCCCCATCGAGACGGCGAACGCGCGGCCATACCAGGCGCGATCGGTTCGCCGCTGGCGCATCGAGAACATGCTGACGTCGAAGGGGCCGTTCGACAGCCCCGCGATGAGCAAGGCCCCTGCCACCAGCCAGGCATTGCCGGCGAAGGCGATGAGCGCGACGGCGAGCGCGGCCACCACGTCGCAGCCGATCATGACCACGCGCTCCCGCCCCTCGCTGCGGATCCGTCCGGCGATCAGCGCTGACGGAACGGATGCGAGGCCGAAGACGGCCCAGAGCCCGCCCACCACGGCCGCGTTGGCGTGCAGCCGCTGCAGCACCATTACCGGCAGCGCAACCACGAGGATGCCAAAGCTGAGATTCATGATCGACACGATGAGGGCGATTCCCCGGAGCGCGGCGTTGCGGCGCAGCACGTAGGTAAGACCGGCCCACGCGTCAGCCATGACGGAGCGGGATGCGCCGGCGGCGGCCGGTTCGGGGAGGGGCATGATGAGCACAGCCGCCAGAAGAAACGCGGCGGCGGTAACCGTGAGCGCGAGCCGGGGGCCGGCCCAGGCAGTCAACGCCCCGGCCAAGGCCGGACCAGCACCCATGGTCAGCGCGTAGCCAATGCTGTCGAGCGCGTTGACGCGATCCCAGAGCCGCGTTGGAACGATCAACGGCAGCAAGGAACGCGCCCCACTGTTGCTGAGCGAGTAGGTCACCGAGCTGATGGTGACGATGGGCAGCAGCACCCAGGGGGTCAGCCGCCCGCTAAGGTCGAAGCCCACCAGCAACGCCAGTGTCAAGAAACCGACCAGGTAGTCGAGCGTGATCAATCGCACGCGGCCGTGGCGATCGAGCAATGCGCCCGCGATCGGGCTCAGGGCGACGCCCGGTGCGATCGAGAGGAAGACCGTGATGCCGGCCAACGATGGCGAGTGAAACCGCTGCAGCACGAAGAGCACCAGCGTGAGCAGCATCATCTGGGTGGCGGTGCGCGCTACCATGACGCTGGTCGCGAGCCGGGGAAAGCTCGGGATCGAAAACAGCTCGCGGTAGGTCACGGCGTCTTGGCTAGGACCTTGTCCATCGTCTTGAAGGACACCTTTGCGTACTCCTTCAAAGCGTCAGCCCCGAGACGGGTGACCAGCAACCGGCCGGTCTCGATCACCTTGGGCGATGCCCCCTTGGGGATGGTCAGCCCCAGCGCTTTACCCGCCTGCTCGAGCCATCGCAGAAAGGCATCGCGGGCAAGGATCGAGGCCGCGGCGACCGCCACGTCGGCCTCGGCTCGGTGCATCTGGATCACCGGGACACCGCTGAGACGGGTGTCGACCAACAAACGACTCTCGATGTACCGCTTGTCGCCAAATTGATCGCTCAGGATGAACTTGGGCTGGAGCCCGTGACGGATCAGGTCTTCGATCACGCGCGTGTGCGTCCACGCCAGCAGCGCGTTGAGGTTTTTCCCCTCGCTCCGCATCTGCCGGTAGAGCTCGTTGTAGCGTTTGGGGGCGAGCACGATCACCGCCCGCTTTGGCTCCTCGACCACGTCCCGAATGTTGCCCGCCAGGACTCGCAATTCCCGATCGCCGACGGTCTTGCTGTCGCGGACGCTGAGCGCGCGCAGCAGCTTCGCGACCCGGTCATCCACAAAGACGCCGGCCGTCACCAGCGGGCCAAAGAAATCGCCCTTCCCGGCTTCGTCCGTCCCAATGTGGGGCTCGTTCTCCGGCGGCGCCTCGGCCGCTGCGGAGGCCGTCGGGTGTGACGGCACAGGCTTTTTCGCAACCGGTTTCGCAACGGCCTCGACGATGGCCACGGCCTGGTCGAACGCCGGCGCGCGACCGGAGATCACGAGCTTGCCGGATTGGTACATGATCGCCACCGCCTGGCTCGTCCCGTCGGATAGCTTCACGCGCCAGGATTCGTACGGACCGGGTGGGAGCTCAGCCACGGAGAGGCGGCGAAACTCTTCCAGCAGGCTCGGCTGATCAGCCTTCGCCACCGAATAGGTTGCGGTTGGACGGACTTCGCGTTGTGCCAAGTCGATTTACTTGGTGGTCGACTCGCGGTGCAGCAGTTCGTCCTCCCTGCGGGCAACGAATTTGATCGCTGCCTGTACCTCTCTGACGGCCTGCTTCCAAAACCGGTCTGCCGCATAGTAGAGCCCAAGCAGGGCCGCGACAATGATGGCGAGGTCGATGCTGCTCCGGCCCTCGCGCAACCAGTAGACATCGCGGAGGTTGAGCCAGAGAGCGAACTCGTCGATGACCAGCGCGGCGCCGACTCCAAAGAAAGTTCCCAGCCACGGGTGCAGCCGTTCGGACCAGAGCGTGGTGCCCAGAAAGCCGACGACGAGCAGGATGAGAATGCCCCAGACGAAGTGATGGATGTGGAGACCGCCGCCGGTCACGACGTTGCCGACCGGGAGGAGATGATAACGGATGCCGAAGGTGAGCGCCCGAAGGAAGACAAAGGTTGCGATGAACGCGATCCACATCCGGAGCGCGGCCTCCCTCCGGTAATCAACGTGTTGCTGGTAGGCAACAACGATCTTCCTACGAAGGTGGAAGCCCCGGAAGACGTTCAGGCTCGCGATGTTCATGTGCTTCGCGGGAGGGGTCGACAATATAACTCCGGTATAGGATATTCCCGGCAATGGCGGACGTGGTTCGGGTCGTCGCAGCGGACGACCCGGTGCGCCCCTTGTTTTCGCCCGCCGGCGAGCTGACGCCTGAAGCAAGGAGCCGCCTGGGTCTCGACGCCGCGGCGCTGCGTGACCTGTACCGAAACATGGTGCTGATCCGCCGCGCCGACCAGGAGGCGTTGAACCTGCAGCGACAGGGCGAGCTGGGCCTCTGGGGCCAGTACCTTGGCCAGGAGGCGATCCATGTCGGGGCCATCACCGCGCTTCGGACCGAGGATTGGATCTTTCCCAGTTATCGCGAGTTCGGCATGGCGATGGTCCGCGGGGTCGACCCCGCCGACATGCTGACGCTGTTCCGTGGGCTTTCGCACGGACCGTGGGATCCGCACAAGTACCACTTCGCGCCGCTCGCTATTCCGGTGGCGACCCAGGTTCCCCACGCGGTCGGATTCGCCATGGGGTGCCGCCTCAAGCACACCGACGAGGTGGTGCTGTCTACCTTCGGGGACGGCGCCACCTCAGAGGGTGATTGGCACGAAGCCATGAATTTCGCCGGCGTCTTCAAGTCGCCGGTCGTCTTCCTCTGTCAGAACAACCATTGGGCGATCTCGGTCCCGCTGTCGAGGCAGACGGCGGGCTCCATCGTCGACCGCGCCAAGGGTTATGGCTTTCCCGGGGTCCGGATCGACGGCAACGACGTCCTCGGCGTCTACGCCGCGGTCCGGGCGGCCGCGACGCGCGCCCGTCAGGGCGAGGGCCCCTACCTGATCGAAGCCGTCACGTACCGGATGGGGGCGCACACGAGTTCCGACGACCCCACGCGCTACCGGCTCGACAGCGACCTGGAGGCCTGGGGAGCCAGGGACCCCATTGCGCGCTATCAGGCCTGGCTCAAAGACCAGGGCGTCATCGATGATGGCCTCATCGCGGCGATGGCGGCGGAGGCTGAGTCGGCGGCCCAGGCGATGCGCGCACGGCTGACTTCCCTCCCCACCCCGCCCCCCGGCGAAGCGATGTTCGGCCGGGTCTATTCGAACCCGCCGGCGACGTTCGTCCAGGAGCGGGAGGACTTCGAAGCCTCACTGGAGGAC
>Ga0102924_1002105_pt1 | contig 22126 bp, 19 predicted proteins | sample PaiPotPPM11metaG_FD_80116 | JGI IMG/M metagenome (GOLD analysis project Ga0102924, IMG submission 80116) | Iron sulfur acid spring bacterial and archeal communities from Banff, Canada, to study Microbial Dark Matter (Phase II) - Paint Pots PPM... ...
ACGACCAGCCCGTTCCCTACCAGTTGGAGCGACCAGCGGCTGCGCGTGTTGAGTCTCCTGCGCCAGGGAGATTTCGGTGTGGTCGACGCGATGGATGGCTACGTGTTGCTGCGCCGCGGCGCACCGACGATGAACCTGCCAGCGGACGCGCTCGGCTTTTTCGAGGGTCCCTTCGATGAGCGCTCTCGGGCGCCGCTCGCGACATTTGACGGCAACATCAAGCTGGTGAGCGCCTCCAGCCGGGTGGATGCGGTGTTAGGAGCGGGCTGGAGCGAGTCGGTGACGCTGGACTGGGTGGCCGATGGGCCGGTGTTAGACGACCTGGCCCTTGCAGTGTGGGCAGACGGCACACCGCGCCCGGTGTCGCCCGACTTTGCCGGCGAGACGCCCTCGCTGGTCTGGCGTCCGACGAGTAGCTGGCAGCCTGAGATGGTGATCCGTGTCACCGTACCCGCCGTCGCGGTGGCGCGTCCCGGGCCATTGCAGGTTGGCTGGGTCCACACCGACGCCCAAGGACACCTCTCAGACTGGTCGATCTGTACCGACGCTGCCGGCCAATCCTGCCCGCTGGGGAGCCACTTCGTCCTGCCCCCGCCCCAGGGCTACGCTCAGTCCGGCGGCAACCTGGTCGTCGACCTGCGATTCCTGTTGCACCGGTGGGCGGGAGGGTTCGCGGCGCTGGCCGGGGAGGCGCGGCACCTGTTCGGCGGAGCGCGTGATGGCCTGTCGTAGCGTCGCGCCTCAGTCTGCCATCGAGCGGCTCCATGGTCCACCGCTCGGATCTGCCGCCTCGTTCGGCTGTGGATGCCGTGTCTGCCGTAGAGGAGGTGTATGACCACGACTCGACGCGCGCTGCTTGCGGGTCTGGCGACAGGCGCCGCGTTGTGTCTCGCAGGTTGTGCCGGCACGCAACGTCGCGGAGAGGGTACTGGGCGCGGCTTCGGTGGGCATGCTGCCGTACCGGTGACGGCGAAGCCTGATCGTCCGGCCCATCAAGCGTCCGATGAAGGATCGCTGCCCTCGCCTTCGGGAACGGGCAGGGGCGCGCCCCAGCCCAGCACGGTCGAGGTCGCGGCGGGGGACCTGACCGTCCGCGTGCGGCTGCAACCCTGGTCGATCGAGGCCGCGCGCAATGGTGTGACGGTCGTTCGAGAATTCGCAGGGTCCGCTCCGGATACGTATTACGGAACGCTCTCCTACCGGCGATATGGCTACGGCGAGTGGCGTCATCTGGTCGCCGTTTCGGATGTCGCAGCGATTCGCAATGGGCAGCGGTTCCTGGCGACGACCACTGAGCCGGGCGCCTGGCTGGCCACGGTCGACGTCACGGCGCACGGCCCCGGGGTGATACGGGTGGAGTTTCGGCCGCCGCCCGGCGAGGAGGTGGTCTGGACCTTTGCCACCATGGCCTCGGATAATGCGGAGACGCTGCTGGGCCTCGGTGAGCGCTTCGACGGCGTGTCGCTCGCCGGACGGCAGCTTGACGTGTGGGCGGAGGACCGGCGCGCGGCGGGCTACGGCAGCGCGACGTACCTGCCGGCCCCTTGGCTGCTGTCGAGTCGGGGCTTCGGTTTCTTGCTGGACGGCGCCCGTCCCTCCTCCTGGGAGCTGCGATCGGCTCGTCCCGACGCCTGGACCGTGGGAGCCTACGGGCCGACCCTGGCCTATTACCTGATCAGCGGGCAACCGGCGCAGGCGATCGACCGCTATACGGCGCTCACCGGCCGGCCGCCAATGCCGCCGCCATTAGGGTTCGGCGTGGTGAAAACCTTGATCGGGGGGACGCGGCGCGTGCTGGCCGACGCGGCGCGGCTGCGGCGCGACGACATCCCGGTCGACGGCATCTACGTCTACGACGCGATTGACGACGAGGCCAATCTGGGCTGGCCCGGCGGCGGCTACGATGCCATCCCCAAGGGGGCCTATCCAAGCGTGCGGGAGTTGACGGACCAGCTTCGCGCGATGGGCTACCGGCCGCTGGCCTATTTCAGCCCTGACTTCCGGCCGGACCGGCGGAGCTTTCAAGAGGCGGCGGCGCGCGGGTATCTCGTCCGCGCTGACGGCGGCAAGCCCTGGGTCAGCCCGTTGTACGGCATCAGCAAGCTCGACTTCACCAACCCCGAGGCCGTGCGGTGGTGGCAGCAGGGTCCACTGAGGCGGGCGCTGATTGATCTGGGCTTCGACGGCGGCATGTTCGACCTGGGCGACTCAGCACCGCCCGATGGCCGCTTCTACGGTGGCGCCACGGGGACGGGCATCCACAACGCCTTTCCCGTCGCGATCGCGAGGGCGGTCGAGTCGGGCCTGAAGCTGCACAAGCCGGATGCCCTGTTCTGGATGCGTTCGGGCTTCACCGGCGGCCAACAGTTCAGCAAAGGAGTGTGGTCGGGCGATCCCGTGCATAACTGGATGCCGGTGACCGGCTTTCAGTCCATTGTGCCCGCCGCGATCAGCGCAGGCATGGCCGGCTACGCCTCCTGGCACACGGAGGCCGGCGGCTACGTCGACGGAGGCTTGGATCCCTCGAGCGATCGCGAGCTCTACTTGCGCTGGCTCCAGCTCGGCGCCTTCACGACGATGTTGCGCGACAACTATGGCGACCGGCGCGGCCAGCCGGCAGACATCTGGACAGACCAGGAGACGCTGCGCTTGTGGCGTCGCTATGCTCGCATCCACCAGGCGCTCCGGCCTTACCTGCAGCTCGCGGCAGTGCAGGCGCGACAGACCGGGCTGCCCCTGCTGCGCCACATGGCGATTTCCTATCCAGACGATCCGCGCGCCTGGACCGAGCAACAGCAATACCTCCTTGGCGACGACCTGCTCATCGCACCGGTGATCGAGCCTGGCGCGCGAGCGCGGACGGTGTATCTCCCCCAGGGAGAGTGGAAGGACTGGTGGAGCGGCGTGCGCTGGATGGGGCCGGCCTACGTCGTGACGCCGGCCCCGCTTGACCAGATTCCCGTCTTCGTGCGTGGAGGCGTCGTTTCCCCGTTGCCTCCGCCGTCCACGTTCGATGTCTAATGGCGACGCAAACGCCTTTCACATGGTCGGGAGCGTTACTGTACGATACGTCGGGTCAAGCCGGCCGGATCGGCAGGGAGGAGCAGTATGACGACGGACAAGCTCGGGGTGGCGATTCAAGGCGCCGGCTGGGTTTCCACCGAACACATTCGCGCCTATCAGAAGAACGCGCACGTCCGTGTGGTGGCTATTGGGAGCCGGACGCGGGAGGGCGCGCAACGCAAGGCCGACGAGTTCGGACTCGCCGTGCCCGTCTTCGATCGTTATGAGGACCTGCTGGCGCAGCGGGGCGTGGACATTGTCTCGCTCTGTACGCCGCCTGCGCGCCACAGCGCCGAGACGGTGCTGGCGGCACAGGCCGGCAAGCACATCTTGATCGAGAAGCCGGCGGCCACGAACCAGGAAGATCTCCGAGCGATGCACGAGGCTGTGCGACGGGCGGGTGTGCGCACGGTGGTGAGCTTCGTGCTGCGCTGGAATCTGGCCGTCATGAATTTCAAGGCGCTCACTGCTGATGGAGCGCTGGGAACACCCTTCTTCGTGCAGACGGACTACTGGCACAATCTGGAGCAGGCCGGTCTGGTCGGGAAGGGCGGCGGTGTGAGCGCCATGCTCGGCGGCGGCTGCCACGCTATGGACGCCGCGCGCTACCTGATGAATAGCGATGTCGTCGAGGTCAGCGCGCAGGACTGGTCGCCGGAAGAGACCGATGGCGTGGCAGCCGGTCACGCGGGGTCGGCGAACACGGTGGCTATCGTGCGCTTCGCCAACGGCGGAATGGGCAAGGTATCGGCCTGTACGTCCCAATGGATGCCCTACAACTTCAACATCGACCTGTTTGGGACCGATGGTGTCGTGCGCGGCAACCGCCTATACACCAAGAAGCTGCCGGGCCTGACCGGCTTCGCCGAGCTGCCGACCGTGTTGCCCGACAGCGGCGACGTAGCGCACCATCCTTTCCAGGGAGAGATCGATCACTTCGTCGATTGCATCCTGGCCGGGCGCGAGTCGCACGTCAGTCTCGCCGATGCCGTGAACACGCACGAGGCCTGCTTCGCGGCCGACATGAGCGCCGCCGATGGGGGCCGCGCGATCAAGCTGCCGCTACATTAGGGTATCGCGCGGCGACGCACGCCCCACACGCTGCCGGCTCTGCCGCTCGGTAGATGGCTGGCAGCCTGCCCCGATTCACACCATAGCCCCGCCTCAGGCGGCAATCGCCGCCAGCAGCGGCGCAAACAGGTGGCGTCGCAGCGCGCCCCAGAAGGTTTCCTACCGGTCTGCCGAGAGAGACTCGCCCGCGGCGCCGCTCATTCCACGTTGTAGGTACTATCTCTTGCGCGCCTTCCATGCACTATGTGCCATCGTAGACAGGAATCGCTGCCGCTGCCGTGCGCTCCCTCGTCCTCTGGCGTTCAGCCCTGTCTGTTGAAGTGGTTCACGCCAACCATCCGCGCTGCTGCGCTCGAAGCTGGAGCGTGCCGGCTGCACCAGTTCGTCGGAGAGAGCTGAGTCGGGCGTGGCTCGTCAGGCGTCGAGGATCACCGGATCGAGCAGGCGCAGGTGCTCGGGGTCGGCGATGAAGTCGATCGCCACGATCTTCCCGTCTGTGATCGTGAACACGAAAGCGACGCGCGGCTGCCCGCCTGGAGCCCACACGGCTCCCACGGCGCCGCTCATGCGCGCCGGACGTGCGCCCCGAACACCGGCGAACCGCCTGGCGACGTCCTGCGCGCCACGGACCCCGCTCCACGCGCCCACAGCCACGCCTGCGTCGTCGGCGCGGAGCACGACCTCAGGATCGAGCAGCGCGAGCAGCGCCTCGAAGTCACCGGCGCGCGAGGCGGCGAGGAAGGCGTCGACCACGGCTCGCTGGCGGGTGAGATCAACGTCGGAGTCCAGCGCCGCGCTCTGTCCGCGCACCCGGCGGCGCGCGCGGCTCGCGAGCTGCCGGGTCGCGGTCGGCGAGCGCCCCACGATGGGCGCGATCTCGTCGAAGGACACGGCGAACACGTCGTGCAGCACGAAGGCGAGCCGTTCGGCAGGGGCCAGCGTGTCGAGGACCACGAGCAGCGCGGGACCGACCGCGTCGGCCATGAGTGCTTCTTGCTCGGGGTTAGTCTCGCCTGCACGGCTCGTGACCGGCTCGGACCACTGCTGTGCATCCAGCGGCTCCTCACGCCGCGACTCGCGCGAGCGGAGCATGTCGAGGCAGACCCGCGCGACGACCGTCGTCAGCCACCCGCCGAGGTTCTCGACGCTGCTCCTGTCGGCGCGGCTGAGGTGCAGCCAGGCTTCCTGGACGGCGTCGTCCGCCTCACTCAGCGAGCCGAGCATGCGGTAGGCCACCGCCCGCAGGTGGCTCCGGGTGGCCTCGAATTGCTCTGCCAGCCAGTCGCGTTCGTCCATCGGTCACATTCCTTCGTTGAGGTCCGTCATAGTAGTGACGGGCGAAACCCAACCGATGTGACAGGGCCTGCGGAACGCGGGTGGCCGGCACGTCAGGTTCGTCGTTCGTCATGCGTGGCGAACCGGGAAATTCGGCGTCTCGGTCCGGTAAAAACCTTGAGGAGGCGGAACCATGAGCACGATATAATTAGCGCCGTATGTCACGTCCAGCGCTCACATTTCTTTGCGCTGGTTCGTCAGAGGAGTGACGAAGACCACACCGCGGGAGTCTGGCTCAAAGAGCTGACCGCGGTGAACACCTGAAAGGGAGGGTATGGCAATGGCTTATGAAAAAATTCTGATGGTGATGATGGCAGTCACCGACATGGCGAAGGCCAAAGCGTTCTACGCGGAGCAATTGGGCTTTCAGGTCACCACAGACGTCGGGCAGGGCAATCAGCACTGGGTCACTCTTGAACCCCCAGGAGGAGGCCCCTCGCTGTCTTTGTCGACGATGCATGGGAACATGAGACCTGGGACGATGAGGCTCTATCTCTCGACGTCAGATATTGAAGCGGCGTATAACGAGTTCAAAGCAAAGGGCGTCAAGGTCAACGAAGTTAAGGATGACCTGTATGGCCCGGGCTCTGGCGTCAAGTGGTTTGACCTCCGCGATCCCGATGGCAACGTCTGGCAGGTGGCTCAGTCCTAATCGCCTCCGCCTCGGCTGGCGATCGTCATTCCCATGATCGCTGTGCCCAACTGACCGACCGCTTCAACCGTCAACGCTCCCGCCAGACAGGGAGCAGGTTAGAACGCATCAGACGACTGGAGACGGGCACATCGGCGCGACGCTGGATCATGCGAGGCGTCGCGCCGATGGCCTTGCCACCTATTGTATTGTACGGCTAGGAGCGGGGACGCGAAGGGCCTGAACCAAGGCGTTCCGACCGCGGAAGCCAGGTAACGCCTGGGTAAGAGATCCGGAGGGAACATCTATCGGCATGGCGCAAGAATACATCGAGATTCGTGGCGCCCGCGAGAACAACCTCAAGGACGTCTCGCTGAGGTTGCCCAAGCGCAAGATCACCATTTTTACCGGCGTGTCCGGTTCGGGGAAGTCCTCAATGGTGTTTGACACCATTGCCAACGAAGCGCAACGGCTGTTGTTCGAGAATTTCAGCATGTTCATTCGCAACTTCCTGCCGCGCCATCCTCAACCGGACGCCGATGCGATTGAGCACCTGAGCATGGCGGTGCTGGTTGACCAGAAGCGCCTGGGCGGCGGCTCGCACTCGACGGTGGGGACCGTGACAGACATCGCGTCGGTGCTGCGCCTGCTCTTTGCGCGGATCGGTACACCCTACGTGGGCTATGCCAATGCGTTTTCCTTCAACGATCCCCAGGGCATGTGCCTGGAATGCAATGGGCTCGGCCGCAAGATCGGCATCGACCCCGAGGCGCTGATTGACAAAACAAGATCGCTGAACGAGGGAGCGGTCATCGCCCCGGGACTGGCCGGCTGGGAACGCGAGCTCTATGTGCGTGCTGGCTTCTTCGACAACGACAAGAAGGTAGCCGATTACACCACAGAGGAACTGGACCTGCTGCTCTACAGCGAACCGCGCAAACATCAGGGGCTGGCGTACAACACCTATGAGGGTCTGGTGTACAAGTTCAATCGCAAGTTCGTTGCGCGGGACATCCGGACGCTCTCGTCTCGCCTACGGCAACAGGTCGAGCCTTTTTTGCAGCTCGGCCCCTGTCCGCGCTGCAAGGGCGCCCGGCTCAACCAGGCGGCGCTGAACTGCAAGATCAACGGCTACAATATCGCGCAACTGGCGGCGCTGGAAATCGATGACCTGATCGAGGTCGTCAGGGTGATCGACGATCCCGCGGCGGCCCCGCTGGTCAACACGCTGGTCGAACGGCTCCAGCACCTGGTGGATATCGGCCTGGAGTACCTGAGCCTGGAGCGCGCCACCGACACCCTCTCCGGCGGCGAGTCCCAGCGCGTCAAGATGGTCAAGCACCTCAACGGCAGCCTCGTCGATGTCATGTACATCTTCGACGAACCCAGCGTCGGCCTGCACCCGCGGGACGTGCACCGTCTGAACGAACTCCTGGTGAAACTGCGTGATCAAGGCAACACCGTCATTGTGGTAGAACACGATCCCGATGTCATCAGGGTCGCCGACTACGTGGTCGACATGGGGCCGTACGCCGGCAGCGAGGGCGGCCAGGTCGTGTATGCAGGCAGCTACGCCGGTCTGCTGCAAGCCGACACCCTCACCGGCAACCATTTGCTGCGTAAGAGGCCGCTCAAGGAGACCGTTCGCCAGGCGAGCGGCAACCTGCCGATTGTGCGCGCCACCGTCAACAACCTCAAAAACGTCAGCGTGAACCTCCCCACCGGCGTGCTGACGGTCGTCACCGGCGTGGCCGGTTCGGGCAAGAGCTCGCTCATCAACGAAGCCTTCCTGCGCCAGCACCGCGCGGCGGTCGTGATCGACCAGGGCCCTCTGGGCGCCTCCACCCGCTCCAATCCCGCCACCTACACCGGCATCATGGACGACGTGCGCAAGGCCTTCGCCGCCGCCAACAACGCCGATGCCGGTCTGTTCAGCTTTAACTCCAAGGGCGCCTGCCCCAACTGTCAGGGCCTTGGCGTCACCTACACCGACCTCGGCTTCCTTGAGGGCGTCAAACTCCCCTGCGAGGTGTGCGGCGGCAAGCGCTTTAAGGACGACGTGCTGGCCTATACGCTGAACGGGATGTCCATCGCCGACGTGCTGGGCATGACCGTGCGCCAGGCGCTGGAGTTCTTCACCATCAAAGAAGTGCGGCCCAAACTCCAGGCGCTGAGCGATGTTGGCCTGGACTACCTGACCCTCGGCCAGCCCCTGAGCACCCTCTCAGGCGGCGAGTGCCAGCGCATCAAACTGGCCAGCGAGCTCCACAAGCGGGGCAGCATCTACGTCATGGACGAGCCCACCACCGGCCTGCACCTCTCGGATATTGGTCGGCTGCTCACCATCATGAACCGGCTGGTCGATGGCGGGAACACCGTGATCGTGATTGAGCACCATCTCGATGTGATTCGCAACGCGGACTGGATCATCGATATGGGTCCAGAAGGCGGCAATAAGGGCGGCATGGTCATCTTCGAGGGTACGCCGCGAGAACTACTCGGCGCCAAGCATTCGCTGACGAGCCAGCATTTGGGATAGCTGCTGGCTGACAGCTCATGGCTCGAAGTGTTGCCGTTGGCAGCCCGTTGCGCAGTCGCACGTTTCAGCGACTCTGGCTTGGCTTGAGCGTCTCCTACCTGGGCGATCAATTCACCACCATCGCCCTGCTCTGGTTCGTGCTGCAATTGACTGGCTCGGGCGCGGCGGTGGGGCTCGTCATCCTCTGCTTCCAGTTGCCAGGCGTCGTCACCGGGGCGTTTCTGGGACGCCTGCTGGATCGCTTTCAGCCGCGCCTGGTCATGGGCATCGACAATCTCACCCGCGCGGCGCTCATCGCGGCGATGCCTACGCTCTACGCGCTAGGTGTGTTGCAGCTCTGGCATGTCTTCGTGCTGGCGCTGCTGGCTGGAGCGCTCTCGCCCGCCACGACTGCCGGGGTGCGCATGTTCCTGCCATATCTGGTGCGCGATGCCGCCCTTGTTCGCGCCAACGCGCTGACCGCGGCCAGCATGCAACTCTCGTATCTCGTCGGCCCGGTCGCCGCGGGCTTCGCCGTATCCGCCCTGGGTGGTCCCTGGGCGCTACTGATCGACGCCGCCAGCTTCCTGCTAATGGGCCTCCTCGTCCTCACGCTGCCCACCATCGCCCATGCGCAACGGGCCGCACAGCCCAAGGGAGGAAATCGCTGGCTGGGCTTCGGGACGCTTTTCGGTCTGCGCTACGTTCCGGCGCTGACGCTTCTCGCACTGGTGTTCTTCTTCTCCTATGGACCCTTGGAGGCAGCGTTGCCGGTCTACAGCAGCCAGACACTACACGCCAATGCCGACGGCTACGGGCTGTTGTGGACCGGCTTCGGCATCGGCGCCTTCCTGGGCGTAATAACGCTGACGCGCCACTCCACGCGCTGGCGACCCAGCATCGCCCTCCCGCTGATCGCCGTGCTCTGGGGTGCACTGCTCTGCCCGCTCTTCTTCATCTCCCAGCTCGTGCCAGCGATGACCTTTTTGGGCCTGGCGGGAGCGGCCTGGGCGCCCTATACCCCGATGGAGACCTCACTGCTGCAGCGGCTCGTCCCAGCCGAGGTACGTGGTCAGGTGTTCGGCGCACGCCTGGCGCTGGTGGTCGCGGCGGCGCCGCTGGGGGCCGCGCTCGGCGGCGTGCTGCTGCACTATCTCTCGGCGCCGGCGGTGATCGCTATCTCCGGTGTCGCCTGCATCCTTGCCGGGCTGGGCGGCCTGGCCTCGCCGTCGCTGCGCCGCTTGCAATAGAGTGACCGTAGAGAAGCCACCTCCTAGCGGCTCGATGCGCCTCCGCCTCGGCTGGGCTTTGGCGAATCGGTCGCATGCCTCACACGGCCGGGCCCCAGCGGGTATGTGCCGTCAGCATGGTGTACGATTATTCCCACCGAGTCGCGACAGAAAGGTGACGTAGCGGATGGCGCACAACATCACCGGGCGCCGGTTGAGCCGCCGGTTCGTGCTGTCGGGGGTGGCCGGAGTGGCCGCCTGGGGCGGTCTGGCCTTGCTCACGGCCTGTGGGAGCGGGACCGCGGCGACGCCAGCGGTTACGGCCACGGCGGCCACGAGCGCTGTCGCCTCCACCGGTACCACGCCGGCAAGCAGCGCCGCGACGTCCGCTAGCGCAGCGACGGCGGCCTCGTCCGCCGAGACGTCCGCGGCGTCCAGCACCGCCGCGACTGCCAGCGCGGCGCCGGCCACGGCCGGCGCGACCACGGTCTCCTACTGGTTCTGGGGCGATGCGACCTACCTTCCCCCCGAGCAGCGCGTCGCCCGTGCCTTCGAGCAGGCCCACCCGGGCGTCCACATCGAGCTGTCGATCATGGCCTACGGCGACCTGGAGAACAAGCTCACGGCGACCTTCGCCAGCGGCGCCCCGCCCGACACGCACCACCTCGACATGCCGCTCGTCCAGTCCTACGGCAAGCGGGATGTGCTGGTCGATCTCAATCCCTTCCTGGGGCGCGACGCCGTCATCAACACCGCCTTCTACCAGAAGGCCGCCTACAGCAAGATCGCCCTGGACATCATGAGCTACCAGAGCCACGTGCTCGGCTTGCCCAACGGTGCCGCGCCCAACCTGTACTACTACAACGCCGACATGTTCCGCGCCCATGGGCTCCAGACACCGTACGACCTCTGGAAAGCCGATGGCTGGACCTGGGAGGCCTTCGCCGACGCCGCCACGCACATCGCCAAGAAGACCGGCGCCGCCTGGGCGCCGGCCGGCACGGACATGGGGCTGCCACGGCTGTGGATGAACGCCGCTGGTGGCAAGGAGTTCGACGACATCAAGGCGCCCAAGCAATGCCTCTACGACGACCCCGCCTCCCTGGACGGCCTCAGCTTCCTGCACGACCTGATGTACAAGGATCAGGTGTTGCCGGTCAGTTTTAGCAAAGAAGTGGGGACCGACAGCACCACGGGATTCGCCGCCGGCAAGGTGGCGATGATGGCGCGCTGGACCTCGGGGATCCTGACCTACAACAAGGTCACCAGCTTCAAGTGGGGCATGGTCCCCTATCCCAAGCGCAAGACCTACGCCCACGACTTCGCCACCTCGGGCGACGCCATCGCCAAAGCGAGCAAGGTCCAGGACGCCGCCTGGGAGTGGGTCAAGTACGGCGTCGGGCCGGAGGGCAGCGCCGTGTCGGCCGCCGACGGCACCAACGTCTACTTCCATCCCGACGCGCAGAAGATCGCCCAGCAGGCGCTGCAGAAGATCCCCTCGCTGGAGACGCCCAACGCCGTGGTCGAGATCATGGCGGATGGCCCCGGCAGCTTTATCCGCCTGCTGTCGGTCAACCAGGACAAGATCAACGCCTTGATCAGCCCGGACCTGGGCAAGATCTGGAGCAACAGCATGGCCCCGGCCGACGCTGGCAAAGCGATCGCGCAGGCAGTGGACGCGTTCTTGCAGGCCACCCCGCAGTAGGGCGTGAACGTCTCCCGGCCGTCATGTGCGCGGTGGTCCGCTACCAATACTGCCCCAAGCATGGCCAGCGGAGCCGGGGAGGAGCATTCACTGGACGGGTATGTGCTACGCTCTCGGTTGGGAAATAGTATCGCTCATTCGAGCTTGCTCCGGAAGGGTGGTGGCTGAGCAATGACCCGACACAGGGAGTACAACCATGGCTGCTAAGCATCCGCGCTTCGGCCTAGGCGCCCACACACTCCCCTATCGTAAGGAGTCACTCGATCGTGCCCTCCAGGGCATTGCCGGGGCGGGTTTCAAGGTCGTCGGTCTGTTCACCGAGCACGGCGGTAGCCCGATCGTCCCCCTGGCGCCGTCGTCGGGCGACATCGCGGCGCTCCGGCGCACCGTCGAAGGATTTGGGCTGACGCCCGTCACCATGTTCGCCCGCCGTGGCGCGATGGAGCAGATGGACGCCCTGCGAGCCGACCTCGACCTCTGCGCGGCGCTCGGACTCCCCTTGCTGCAGGCGGCCGGTCCATGGCCCTACGTCAAGGGCATAGACCAGCGTAAGGCGGAGATGCGCTGGTATGGCGAGTTGGAGCGTTTCTTGAAGCACCTGGCCGCGGCGGCGCCCGAAGCCGAGCGCCGCGGCGTCACCATCGTCCTCAAGCCGCACACCGGCGCCACGGCGACTGGCGGCGACCTGGTCGACCTGATCGGGCGCATTGGCTCGCCCGCGGTGCGTGCCTGCTGGGACGCCGGCAACGTGCGTTACTACGAGGGGCTGGACTCCGAGGATGACCTGGAGCAGTCGGGCGTAGCGCCGCTCGTGAAGAGCGTCTGCATCAAGGACCACACTGGGGCGCGGGGCGTGGCCAACTTCCCGGTGGCCGGTGACGGTGAAGTCGATCACCCTCGCATGCTGCGCATCCTGGCGGCGGCAGGTTTCGACGGTCCACTGCTGGTAGAGCGGGTGGATCAGCCCACGACGGAGGCGACCGACGCCGCGCTGGCCCGCGCGTACAATTCTCTGCAACGTGTCGTCAATGAAATGCCGGAAGGGTAATTGATGGCTCTGCTAAACATCGCCGTCGTCGGCACGGGCGCGCGTGCTCAGGCGCACCTTGGCACAATCGCGCGACTGACAGACCTGTATTCGCTGGTCGGTGTCGCCGACGCCGACGCCGCTCGACGCGACGCTGTGGCTGGACAGTATCACGTACCCGGCCACGCGGCGGTTGATGAGCTGCTGGATTCCACGAAGCCTGACGTGCTCTACGTCATCGTCCCGCCGGACGGCCACCACGCCATGACGGAGGCGGCGGCGCGTCGTGGCATCCACGTCATCAGCGAGGTGCCGATCGCCACCACGCTGCCCATGGCCGACGCCATGATCGCCACGGCCAGACAACACGGTGTGAAGCTGGAGATTGCCGAGAACGTCTGGCGCTGGCCCAACGAGCGGCTGAAGCGGCAGATCGTCGAGGCCGGCCTGATCGGGCGGGTGACGCAGTTCCACCTCTGGTATACCTCCGGCTCCTACCACGGCCTGAGCGCCGTGCGCAACGTCATCCATGCGGCGCCGGCGCGTGTGCTGGGAGTGGCGCACGATGTGGAGACGCCGGAGCGCCGAGACCTCCAGGGACGGCCAAGGAGGATGCAGTCCTGGGAGCTCGGCGTGATCGAGTTTGCCGATGGCAGCACCTGCGTCTATCAGCAGCCAATCCATCGCGCCCGCGGCAACTATTGGGAGATCGTCGGCACCGAGGGCTACATCGCCGGCAACGAGCTGGTGATCGAGCGCGGTGACCCGCGGCGCTACTCCATCGAGACGGTGACCGAGCAGGGGGAAAGCGGCAACGTGTTGGTCAGTGTCCGGGTGGCCACCGACCCGCCAATCGTTTGGGAGAATCCCTACCGGCGCTACGGGCTGCCGAGCGCCGACGACGTGTCCCGAGCCGACGTACTGGCCGGCATGCATCGGGCCATCGTGGACAACGTCGAGCCGGGCTACGGCGCGGAAAACGCGCGCACCGACCAGGCAATCCTGCTGGCGCTGCGCGAGTCGGCGCGCCGTGGCTCCGTCTGGATCGACCTACCCCTCACGGACATCACCGGCATCGAGCGCACGATCCACGACGAATACCGCGCTCGGTACGGCCGCGACCCGCTGGAGGGGGTAGCCGCGCTGGCTGCGACCACCTATCCGCGGCAGGGGATCAGCCAGTATGTACGAGGGGGCCGGGGCGATGAGGCGAGGGGGCGATGAGGCGAACCGGCGACGGCGGGCGCGGCTCTGTAACCTGTGGCAGACATCGAGACTGCCAAAGCAGAAACGGGACTGTCCGTCACCAATTCTCCTCATCGCCTCATCGCCCCGGCCCCGACCCCGCGAACGGAGTGAGCATGATCATCGACGTCCACACGCACGCACCATTGCGGCAGGCGCCGGAGCCGGCGGAGGCGCGGGTCAGCACGATCTCGCGACCGGATAAGGCGGTGGCCTGGGCGCAGGGGCCCGAGGCCTATCTCAAGGCGATGGAGGCAGTCGATCGAGCCATTTGCTTCAACATCGCTGGCGATCCGCGGCCCGGAGCCGTGGGTGACTGGCGCACTCCCGCCCGCCAGGTCAACGACGACACGGCCGCCTTTGTTCGTGAGCAGGGGCCGAAATTCATCGGCTACATGACGCTGCACCCCTATGAGCCGGACGCGCTGGAAGAGCTGGAGCGGGCGTGCACGGACCTGGGACTGCGCGGCATCAAGCTCGGCCCGAACTACCAGCACTTCGACCCGCTCTGCGATGAGGCCATGCGGCTGTATCGTCGGGCCGAAGAGCTGGGGTTGCCCATGCTGTTCCACACCGGCACCTCGCCAGAGCAGTTCGCGGAGCTGGACTGGGCCCACCCGCGGCATCTGGATCGCATCGCTATCGCCTTCCCAAAGTTGCGGATCGTCCTGGCCCACATGTCGCACCCCTGGCAGCGCGACTGCATCGCCGTGATTCGCAAGCACCCCAACCTCTACGCCGACATCTCGGCGCTGTTCTATCGGCCCTGGTCCTGGTATGACTGCATGCGACTGGCCACCGAGTGGAGCGTGCTGCCCAAGCTGCTCTTCGGCTCCGACTTCGCGGCTGCTACGCCGCAAGAGACGATCGATGGCCTGCGCGCCGTCAACGACATCCCGCGCAAGACGGGTCTGCCGCACATACCGGAGGATGAGGTCGAGCGCATCATCAGCCGCGACAGCCTGGAGCTGCTGGGGCTGGGGTGATTGCCGGACGCGGGCTAGCCTTACTCCTGTAGTTCGGCCGCGTAATGCTGGTTGAGTAGCTGCTGCGCTTGCTCACGAGAAGTCGCGGCGATCTGCTCATCGGAATAGCGAAGGGTGTGTTCGAGGAATCGGACGAGGTAGGCGGGGAGCGGCGTAGCCGGTCCGGAAATGGGCGAGGACGCAAAGCCGACCGCGGCCCCTGCCAGCCCGCGCCAGAACTCCCCTTCATCACGGAGACGAAGCTGGCGACTCCATACCCGTGTCCATAGCTCGGGAGGTACTTCCTGGCGCTCCTTGCCGAACGAGACCTTGGTTCCCGACGAGGATCCGTCCGGTAACACTTTGTCGTGGTAGTAGTGGTCCGTACGCGTCTCGGTATATCCCTGCAGCAGACAGAACCGGCGTACCTGCTCCCAGCGTGGCCGAGGCATTACCGCGCTGGCGGTGCGGAAGAGAGGGCGGGCGCCGTCGCACGGCTACCAAACAGCATCTCCGCAAGTTCGTGGTCATCCGTAGCCAGACTGAGCCGGTAGACATACGGTTCTTGAGCAACCCTGTCCGGCAGATGTTGGAACAGATCCCACCGAAGGAAGAAGTAGCGAACGTAGGACCGAACGCTGTCGAGCAAGGCGGCGCGGGCCTCGGCCAGCGTGACGCCGTGCTCACCCAGGTCCAGTTCACGTACCCAGAGGGTATAGCCTCCAGATTCATCTTCTGGAATAACATCGACGAGCAATTCATACGGCGCCAACAACCGTAGCTGCTGCTCACGAGACGACAACACTCCACGTTCGCGTCGACCACGCCGGATGATCACCGGGTGCTCATCACGGACGGCTTCGTCGTACAGCGGACTTAGGTTACGCGCCGTGGTGAGGTTAACCTCACGGATCATGTGCTGCGACTCCGGGGTGCCCACTGGCTGCCCCCTCCAATAAAACGTACAGTCTGTACAGCGTACGACATACTATACCATGGCAAGGCTCCTGGTGTTGCTAGCGCCTCTGGCCCTTGACCTTCGTTCGCGCCTGGGTGAGCTTGAATAGCACGGCTGCCAGGCTGGCGGCTGGTGCATGCTCCTTACCCAGCGCCGTCAGCCGGCGGGTTGCCTCTTGGTAGCACTGCGCATCTTCTCGGTCACCAATCACCCACACCGTGGCAACCGTCTCCGCGGCGTTCATCGTGAACACGATCCGCCAGTCGCGGTCGCCGACAACGATCTTTCTCCACCCGGCGAGGCTCCCGCCCAGAGGTAGTCCCGCATCCTTACCGATATCCTCCAGGCGGATGAGCTTCGCCAGAAACTGGCGCAGATTGCCACTATGCGCGTACCGAAGTAGGTCGTCGACCGCCTCGTCGATGAGCTCGACGCGAATCGGCACCTAGCTGCCGGCCTCACGGAGTTGCTCTCGCGTATAGCCCAGGTGGCTGAGCACCTCATCGAGGCTAGTCCGATGGCTGCCGGTAGTCAACTGCCGCGCTGCCGCCAACGAGATATCGCTCAGGTCGTCTTGGAGCTGTTGCAACTCCTCCAGACGCTGCATGCTCATGACGGCGGCTACTGGCTTGTTATTCCTGAGCACTACGTGATCGTGCCCAGCCTCCGCCTCGCGAATCAACGCGGAGAGGCCCATCTTGTTTGCGTCCGACACCGAGATGAGCGCCGCGGTATCAATTCGGGCCATTCCAACCCCCGTCATCACCTAGAATCCTAGATTGAATTCTACCCCATATCCGATGCCCTTGTGCCCGGTGTTGAACGGTCGATGCTAGCTTGCCGACGCCGCGCCAACCTGCTCAACCACCGGGACGATCTGGCCCGCCCACTGCAGCTTCTGAATGACCTCCTGCCACTGTTGCGGGTGCATGGGGTGTCGGTACACGGGCTGGTAGCCAAGCTCCAGGTAGACCTTGACGGCGCCCAGCCGCCAGTCGTTGGTACTCAGGGTGACGCGGCGGAAGCCGCGCTGCCGGAAGCGATGCAACACGGCCAGGCAGACGGCGTAGCTCAACCGCTTGCCGCGATGGTCGGGCAGCACGCAGACCATGTGCAGGATGCCGGTTTCGGTCTCGGCGTAGTCGGGCAGCCAGGCGCAGGCGGACCCGACTGCCTGCTCGTCGGGCCCGACGGTGATGAGGAACAGGCCGTCGCGATCGAACTGGGGCCGGCCGGTGAGCTCATCCAGCGTCCGTTCCACGGTCCAGGTCCCCATCTCGCCGGTGTTCATCAGCGTAGTCCAGCCGGCCTCGTCACCCGGCCGGTAGGTCCGGAAGGTGTAGCCGGCGGGCAGGGCGGCGAGTACCGGCTCCATCGGGGGGAGTCGCTCCAGGTCCGGTCGCATCATTCTCAAGCTGGGCCGTTGCTCTGACACACTATCCTCCCTGGCCCAGACTCATGCCTGACTCGCGGCGATGGCCGGCCGACGCTGCTGATACTGCGGGATCGCCACTGGCCGGCCGGTGCGGGCTGATTCGGTTGCACACAGGCCGGGCAGACTATACATGATGGCGTCGTACACGTCGACGGGTGGTCTGCTGTTCGCCCTGATGCTATCAAGGAAGTCCCGCACCATGCGCCACTCGGCGGTGCCGTGGCCGCCCAGGCGAGCGGCCGCTGCCAGGCCGGGCGCGTCGGTTCCGATGGGAAGGTGGATCGGCGCCTGAAGGTGCGGAATATCCTTGGACCAGAAGCGCGGCTCGTCGCGCCCGATCCAGCCTGTGTCGAGGGAGGCCCGCGTGCCGAACAGGGTGAGGCGATGCCCGGTCCAGTGGGCGTTGGCGAAGGAGCAGGTGATGCGGACCATGTTGCCGTCGGTGAGCTTGATCAGCGCCGTCTGCAGGTCCGGCGCCGCCGTGTCGAAGTGCGCGCCGCTGCTGTAGCAGGTGACTTCCACCGGATATTGGCCCCCGATCCACAGCAGCGGCCCCAGGCTATGCGTGCAATAGACGATCGGTTCCAGCGTCGCTCGCCAGGTCGGATCGCCCGCGGCGTCGCGCCGGAGCTGGGGGATGTCGTGGATGTACTCGGCCTCGCCGTAGAAGAGCTGGCCGAACGCCCCGCGCTCGAATAAGGTCCGCGCGGTGTCGACGAAGGCCCAGTAGCAGCAGTTCTCGGCCAACATGTACTGCGCGCTGTTGCGCTCGACCGCGCTGATGAGCGTGTCGCACTCCTCCGCGTTGCCAAGGGCGGGGACCTCGGAGAGCACGTGGACTCCGGCGTCCAGTGCAATGACCGCCTGCGGCACGTGGAGCGCGGGCGGCGTCGCAATGACGACGAGGTCCAGGTTGGTGTCGAGCAGCTCGCCCAGCGAGCCGCAGCCTCGCTGCACTTGATGGTCGCGGCACATGCGGTTGACGAGGTCACCGTCGAGGTCGGCGATGGCCACAAGGTCGACATCGTCCATGGCGCGCAGCAGCCGGACAAAGCCGGCGCCGCGGCGGAGACCGATGACGCCGGCGCGCAACGGGGTGGTCTGTCCTACCATTCGATGAGCGTCTTGAGGTGCTGGGCTGGCTGCGCTTGTAACGCTTCGATTGCCGCGACGAACTCGCCCAGTGGCCGTCGGTCGGTGACGATCGGCGACGGGTCGAAGCGCCCTTCCGCCATCCAGCGGGCGATCAGGAGCTGGCTCTCACGGCCCGTCCAGCGCAGGTAGGGCGAGCGGTGGCTGTGGCTGGGGCCAGTAGCGCGTGTGGCGATGATTTCCAGCTCCTTGTGGTAGAAGTCCTTGGTGATGTCCTCGATGGTGATGGGCTGGGTGTGCCAGCTTAGCACGACCACCTTGCCCTGGCTGCGCGCCTGGTCTAGGGCGAGTGGGAAGGTAGCGGCGGTATTGCCGGCGTCGAACACAACGTCGGGACCGTTGCCCTCGGTGATCTCCTGTACCGCCGTCTTGAGGTCGGTTTCCTTCGGGTTGATGGTGTGGGTCGCACCCAGCTTGCGAGCGATCTCCAGGCGGAGCGGGTAGAGGTCCGCCACGATGATGCGGCCGGCCCCGGCCAGCCGCGTCCAGGGTGCCAGCAGCGCACCCATCGGCCCGGCGCCGATGATGAGCACGTCGTCGCCGAGCTCCAGGTGGGCACGCCGGACCGCGTGCAGCGTCGTGCCCGAAAAGGCCTGCGAGATGGCGGCTTCCGGTGCGACGCCGGGCGGGACTTTGGTCCAGGCGTCGGGCGCGATGACCTGGACCTCGCGATAGGAGGTGTAGCTGGCGTAGCGATCGCCAAGCTGGACCCCCCGGACATCCGGCCCGACCTCGACCACCTCACCAACGACCTCGCCGGCCTGGTACTGTGGGAAGCCACGATACAGTGGGTTGCCCGGCTGTCGCAGACGGGGATCCGCGCCGGTGTAGAGCCCGACGTTCTCCATCACCACCGAGCTATAGCGCAGGCGGACCTTGATGCGCCCATGCGCGACGCTTGGCTCGGGCTCTTCCTCGATCCGGCAGTCCTTCGGACCCTTCATGACGATGCTGCGCATGCGTTCTCCCCTTCCGCGCGCCGCTCTTGGCGCGCATACCCGTTTCAGTTATAATCATTTTACTTTACCGGCGCGCGCACATGTGCTGCGCGCCCTTAAGCGCGCGACTGGCTGAACGGTCGGGAGGCCCGGCGGTGAACGACCTGACCGCGGTCGCGGCAGTACCGCGTTCCTTCCAACGCATCGCCCCTGACTATAGCTTCCAGAAGGTGGCGGCGGCCATTCGCGCCGCCATTGTCCGTGGTGAGCTGAGGCCCGGCGATCGGCTGCCGGCGCAGCGGGAGCTGCAGGAGGTCTTCGGCGTCAGCAAAGTGACCATTCTGGGCGCCCTCCGCATCTTGGAGACCGACGGCTTGATCGAGGTCCAGGTGGGCCGCAACGGCGGGGCCGTGGTGGTGGATGGCGCCAATCACTCGCTGAACCGGGCTATTGGCCTGCTGCTGGATATGGAACAGGTCAACCTGGCGGAGGTCGCGGAGTTGCGCGACACGGTCGAGCTGCAGATTGCGCGACTGGCGGCGCGACGGGCCAGTCCCGAGCAGGTGGTACGTCTGGAGGATTTGTTGGCACGTCTGGAGGCAAACTCCCAGGAGACTGCTCCCGTGCCCGATGGCGAGCCCTACGTCGTGCATGATCTGCGATTCCACAGCGCCCTCGCCGATGCTTCCGGCAACCGCCTGCTCAGCGCCTGCATGCAGGTGCTCTACCATCATCTGGTCCGCCACCCGGTGCCGGTCACTCCGTGGCAGCGAGTAGAGTTGAATCGATCGCTCCGCGCGTTGCTTGATCAGGGTATCAAGGCCGGACGTCCTGCCGTCGCGGCCGAAGCCATGGCGACGCATCTGGCCGACAGTTATCGCATCAGCAAAAGCGCCCAAGATGGGCAATGACAATGGCAATGTGGTTTCCATCGAAGGAGCACCGAACCATGAATGGTCCGGCTAACAGGACAAAGCCCCTTCGGGGCTCTTCAAACGGCATTATCGTCCAAATAGATGCACCTGCTGTCAACTAAAGAGCCCCGAAGGGGCTTTGTCCTGTTAGCCTGCCGCTTTAGCGGCAGGTGTTATTCGAAAGGAGATTCGCTCATGTCAAAACAATCTCACCTGGCGCGGTTGAGCCGCAGGTTCCTATTGTCGCGGGCGGCGGGGCTGGCCGCGCTGAGCACGTTAGCCGGCGTTGGCATACTCGCAGCCTGCGGCGGGACAACCAGTCAAGCGACCTCGACGACAGCCGGCAGCAGTGCCGCGGCATCGTCGGCTGGCGCTGCGACATCCGCGGCATCGACGAGTGCATCGGCTCCGGTGGTATCGTCCGCTGCCTCAGTAGCGTCGGCGGCTACCTCAACCGCCGCGCCGACACCGGCGCCTGCGGCCGCCGGGCCGGCCGCGACGCCGACGACTGGCATCGTCGGTACGGGCAGCAAAGCGGCGGTGAAGTTGCAGTGGATGTCCTATTTCAACCCGCAGGACATTAGCCGGCTGAGCGGACAGTTCCTTCCTGATTATGAGCAGTCGCATCCTGGTGTGGCGGTGGAGGTCATCATCGGACCAGGTGGGATCATCGACAGCCAGCAAAAGTACCTGGCGCTCACCGCGGCCGGCGTGCCGCCGGACCTGTTCGGCAACACACGACCCGCCACCAACCTGGCGCAGCAGGGGCTTTTCGCCGACCTCAGTCCGCTCCTTGCCAAGGACAAGTTTGACGTCAGCAAGTACAACCAGCGGCTGTTCAACTATCAGGCCGGCTATAAAGGCGACATCTACGGCTTGCCCCTCTCTGTCCACGCCGAGGCGCCGGCTATGATCTACAACCGAGACCTGTTCCAGAAGGCGAGCGTGCCGGAGCCGCCTGCTGCGTGGGGCGACGACGCCTGGACCTGGGACGCCTTCGTCGAGGCCGCCCGCAAGCTGACTGTGACGGGAACGGACGGCAACCTGAGCCAGGTCGGCGTGAACTCGCTGGCCTACAGCGTCCACATCCCCGTGCTCTGGCAGGGCAACTGGGTATCGTCGGACCTGAGCCAAGCCGTCTGCGACTCCCAAGCCATGCAAGACGCCTACACCAGCTACTTCGACCTGAGCCTCAAGTACAAGGTGATGCCCGGCCCCAACTTGAAGGCTCCGCCGGGCGGGTTCCAGGGCGGCACCGTGGCGATGTCGACCATGGGATCCTGGGAATTCGGACCCTACCAGAAGCTGGACACGGTCAACTGGGCGTTCATGCCCTTCCCCAAGGCGACGCGCTCCGTCTATGCCTTCGATCCCAATATGGCCTATGTCGCCCACACATCCAAGCACGTCGACGAGACCTGGACCTTCCTCAAGTGGCTGGACGACGGTTCACGTTACGCCTTCTTCTTCAACTTCATGCCGATGATCGCGACGGACACGGCCACCTGGTCGAAGACCTTCTTCCAGGGCAAGCCCAACGCGCGCACCCAGGTGCTGGTGGACTCGTTGGTGCTGGCCCAATCCATTGACCCGATCTTCCGTGTCAAGGGCGCGGACGCCTTCGTCCGCCAGACCGTCGAGCCGGCGCTGAGCAGCATTGGGGCGGGCAAGGCAGAGGTGCGCAGCACGTTGCAGAATATCAAGGGGCCGCTGCAGCAGCTCGTGGACGCGGCGCCGAAGTGAGATACCGTCAGCAAATGGTGTATCACGTCCGATGGCGGCTCACCTGGGGCTCAAGCCCCAGGCTAAGCTTACGAAGCCGGCTTATGGAAGTTGTTTATTTGATCCAGTGTTTGCCGAGGCGGGATGCCTGGCGGACGCCGCCGCCCTCCACGGAGCGCGGGCGTCTCGCCCGCCCGGTCGCTTGCTTCACGAAACCA
>Ga0102924_1002107_pt1 | contig 22120 bp, 24 predicted proteins | sample PaiPotPPM11metaG_FD_80116 | JGI IMG/M metagenome (GOLD analysis project Ga0102924, IMG submission 80116) | Iron sulfur acid spring bacterial and archeal communities from Banff, Canada, to study Microbial Dark Matter (Phase II) - Paint Pots PPM... ...
CTACCGGGCCTCCTGACAGCTACCCGGACGGGACTCACACCCGCTGGTGACGATGAGCTTATGTTGGATCAGCTACTCAATAAGCACCTCCAACTCTGGGCGCACGCAAGATCCGGGCTAGATTTCGACGGCTTCAATCGCCCACATATCCACAGTCTCATCATCCCACTGTTCCCAAGTCATTTGCACGGTTTTACCCCAAGTCACAAGGAGAGGACCAGCCGGAGTGAAACCATCGACCACCGCATCGTGATATCCGGCTTCCGTTTCTTCAGTGCCTAGATAATCACCCTTCACGAACTGGAGCATGACGAGTACGGCTTGCTGCTGTTCAACGAGCGCGCGTACATCTTCCGATTCGAGCTTGTAGCTCTGATGTTTCACCAGCCTGTAGCCCTCGATTCCGCCTTCGCCTTCCCAAAACTTCCAGACCTTTGCCTGAGACAATCCCGATTCGCCGCCTCCCGCTTCTGTAAACTGGACACCCAGGAGCGTCGGGTCAGGTTCAATGCTGTACTTGATCTGCTCAAGGTCAGCCACGGCCGCAAAGGAACAGTCTCCCAAGTTGACGGGCGCTGCATTCCCGAACAACTGGTAGGTGCCGAGAACCGGCCCATAGTCGCATTCTTGCCCCCGTTCGCATTCGGTGATTTCAGCGACCGGCAACTGGTAGCCGAGCTGTTTGACGGACGCTTCTCGCGTCGTGGAGGATCGTCCTACAGCGACTATCCGCAACCGTACTATGCGGGGGTACACGGAGTTATTGCTCGGCACACTGATCTGTCCGGTTTCCCACTGTCCCGGTTCGCCGCAAGCGAACCGTTCGGTACGGAGTGTGTGGGCGCCAGCAGACCAGGTTAGCCGGCAATACCGAGCATGAGAGAGCGTGAAGTGCGCTTTGAGGGAACCTCCCGCCTGCGGCACAAGGGATTTGCTCAGCCGCAGGCGCGCCAGAGAAGGCGCTTGCGCCGACGCCACGGCAGGAAGCAACAGCGCGCCAAGAGAGATCAGGGAGAGAGCTGCGAAGCTGAGCAAGCGACGGTATGGCATAGCGCGGGGGAACACAGGCGGAATTATGTCGATTCGTGGGCCACACGAAGACTGGGCAGCGCCGAGGCTACGCGCTTCCGATACGCCATGCCGCCTGTCCGATGTTCGGGAGCTGTGCGTGCGGACGGCGCATATTGCTACCAAAATGCTACTAAGTGCGCCCGTCTTAACCGCAGAGATTCCACCGTGAGGCCAAATCCTGCGATGGGCGACACTGGGCTCGAACCCTCAACCTCCTGCATGCAAACCGCCGCAGCACCGGAGCTGGCGTTGGGGCCCGATGCAAGTGCCCCACGACGCACCCCTCGAACACTTCAGGGACGGCCTCCGCCTCTCAGCCACCATCGACGGCTTCGGGCTCGGTTGAGGACTTCTGTCCACCCCCAGCCTCCTCAACCAGGCCCCGCGCCCACTGGACCGCGGCGGTCGCCCATCTCGACGCCGTCTCACGCTCGACGGCGTGCACCGTGTCATCGTCGTAGCGAAGTTCCGCCGCGTAGGGCGAGAGCAAGTCCACCTCGACAAGCTCCTCCGGCAGCCGCACGCCCGCGTTCTCGCATTGCCCTATGAGCACTCGCAGATCATGCCGGTGGGCAAACTCCACTCCCCGCGCGGCCAACACGGCCTTGAGCGCCTTCTCGACGGCCTGCTGGGCGTGAAAGCAGACGAGCACGTCCGCCACTCCGTCGATCGGCAGCATCTCCTTGGCCCCGGCCGCGTCCTCGTCGGCGCGGCGTAGAAGTTGCTCTGCGAGATCCTGCTCGCTCGCCATCAGGCGACGAGCTCCCGGCCGCCGGTCAGTGCAGCGTGAATGAGACTGCCGCGCACCCCGCGCCACTCCTGCACCCTGTGCTCGCTCGCGACGATGATGTCCATCGGGACCAGCACATCCGCCAGCACCCTACGCAGCCGCACCGACTCCAAGGCGGGATTCTCGACCTCCGGCTCGATCACCAAGAAGTCCAGATCGCTGTCCCGCGTCAGCTCCCCACGCGCGGCGGAGCCAAACAGGATCACCCGTGAGCTCGGTGGCGCCGCCGCTGACAACCGACGGCCAGCCTCAGCTATCAACGCATCGTCAAGCACGAGCTCACGATATCCGCTCCGGCGCACTCGGCCAGGCTGCGATCGCACGACTGGCCCAAATCCTGGCCCAAGCACCCCCCTGAAACGCGAAGCGCCCCGTAAACACGGGGCGCAACGGTACTCCGGGACAGGGACTCGAACCCCAATCTCCCGGACCAGAACCGGGCGTCACTGCCAATTGGACTATCCCGGACAGTGTCCCGGAGAGGATAGCCAAACGCCCGGCCGCAATACCGGCAACACACCTCTCTAGGGCGGCCTAGAGCGCTGCGGCCCGCCCGTTCGGCGCGAAATAGTCCGTGATCGCCCCCTCCAGGCCGGGGTCGAGCACGAGCAGGACCTCGTCGCCGGCCTGGATGACGGTGTCGGGCTTGGGCACGAAACCGGTGCCGTCGCGCAGCACCGAGATGACCAGGCTGCCTTCCGGCAGCGTGATGTCGCTGACGTTCATGCCGACCGTGGGCGCGTCGGCGCTGACCTCCAGCTCGATGATCTCCAGGCGCTCCTCTTCGAGCGCGAGCAGGTGCACGAGGCCATAGCGCGGGACCTCGTGCTCGATCAGACGCAGGATCAGGTCGGTGGCGGACACTGCCGGCATGATCCCCAGCAGCCTGAAGTGGTCGTGGTTGCGGGGGTTGTTGACGCGCGCGATGATCCTGTCGCACAGGTATTTCTCCTTGGCGACCTGGCAGACGACGATGTTGTCCTCGTCATCGCCGGTCACCGCGATGACGAGGTCGGCGCGCTGGATGCCCGCGCGCTCGAGCACCCACAACTCGGTCGCGTCGCCGTATTGGATGGCGTGCTCGAACTCCTCCTCGTTGGCCAGGTAGCACGTGCGCGAGGACTCGATCAGCGTGACTTCATGATCCTTGCTGATCAGCTCGCGTGCGAGGTTGCGCCCCACCTTGCCGGCCCCGGCGATGATCGCGTACATGCCCTCAGACCGTCTCGTGCTCGGGCGCCATCTCGCGTTCGAACATCTCTATGGCGTGCTTGGTCGGGGATATCGTGTGCAGGCCCTGCTCTTCATACCAGCTGGCCCGCGCCGGGTCCATCACCCGCACAATCACCTTGCCCACGCCGAAGCGCTTCTGGGCGATCTGGGCGATGACCACGTTGGTGTTGTCGCCGGCCGTGGACGCGATGAACACGTCCGCGCGCTCTATCCCGGCCTCGATCAGGGCGTCCACCTCCAGCGCGGTCCCCACGGTGAACTGGCCGTGGACGTCCTCCCAGCTGTCGCTCTGGCCCGCATCCAGGCGCTCGTGCGAAAGCGGATCCATGTCCAGCACCGATACTTCATGGCCGGCCGCCAGCGCCCGCTTGGCCACTGCTGAGCCCACGCGTCCGGCACCCACGATCAAGACAAACATAGCTCGCACATTAGACGATCGAGGCGTCCGCCTTGTCCGCCCGCCGGGCGGCCCTGCGCTCCTGCTCCCCGGCGGGCGCGGCGGTCACGATCACGCGACAGGTCGCCTTGCCGACGACGTACTTTGTGATGTCTCCCACGAAACCTTCCAGCCCACCGCGGCCTCCCAGGCGGGCGCCGCCGCGGATCAGCGACGGCTCCTCGGCGCCGAGCACGATCGCTTCCACGCCACGCCTGCGCGCCTCGTCGACGATCGCATACCCGGCCCGGCGCGTGCGCACGGTGGCCGTCGCGACGTGCACGCCGGTGTACTCCTCGCCGATCGCCTTGGCCCGCGCGAGCACCTGGCGAGCGTGCTTTACCTGGCCTTCCGGCAGCCGCGCGTCGAGCGGCAACGACATCGGCATCACGAACACCCACAGCGCCTCGATCGTGGCCGTGTCGATCGCCGCCTCGTCGGTCGGCTCGCCGGAGACCAGCAGCGCTGCGGTTTGCACGATGTCGTCATCGAGAGCCGTGCCGAACAGGGGCACGAGGATCGAGCCGTAGTCGCGCTCGGGAGCCTGCTCGGCGCGCAGCACCTGTGCGGGCACGGTCACCCGGCGCAACAGCGAGGTTTCATCAGCGCGCCGGTAGATCACATACAGCGCGATCCCCACGGCCATCCAACCGAGCCCGACTGCGCGGGCGTCCGCGTGCAAGACCATCACCGCCACCCATCCGGCCGCCGACACGAGCGCGCCGAAGGCCGCGGGCAACGGCAGTGAGCCGCCGCCTAGCTTGATCGACAGCGGCACCCGGTAGGGGCGGTCGCGGTCGGGCTCTGTGTAGCGCAGACGGCAAATCGACAGATGCGCGATCGTGAAGGCCAGCATCGCCCCGAACGCGTAGATGCCGATCAAGAAGTCGAGGTTCTCCGATGCCGCCAGCGCAGCTGCGAGCACGCCTGCGAGGATGATCAGCACGTAGGGAGTCGAGCGCTGCGGGTGCAGGCGCCCAAGGCCGCTGGGGATCTGGCGGTTGGTCGATAGCGAGTAGGCCAGGCGCGACAGGCCGAGCATCGCCGAGTTGGCGGCCGCCACGAGGGTGACCGCGGCAACGGCGGCCACCACGTACATGAGCGTCTTGCCCAGCCAGTGCGGATGCACCTGCGCGACGATCCCGATCATCGGCGCGTCCAGATAACGGGTGGCCAACTGCGTGTGGCCGTCGCGCACCGGCAGCGCCGTCACGGCGACCAGCGCGATGCCGACGTACAGGAAGGCCACGGTCGCTGTCGTGCTCGCCACGAAGCGCTTGAGCCCGGCGCGGCTGATCCGCACCTCGCCGGCCAGCCCCGACGCCGACTCCAGGCTGGTGAACGCGACCACGGCGATCGTCAGCGCGAAGATGAGATGCGACCAGGTCGGCGCGCTGCCGAGATGGATCGGATTCAGCAGCGTGTGCGGATTGAAGAACAGCGCCAGCCCGAGCACGACGATGAAGCCCTGCAGGGCCAGGTCGCCGGCCATCAGCATGCCCACGCGCCGCGCCCGGCGCCCACCGAAGCCGCGGATGTTGCTCAGCACCACCACCGCGATGAACACGAACGCCATCCCCAGCGCCTCGTCGCTGTCGCCCAGCGGGCTCCAGAACGTCTTCAGGTACTGCGTGGCCGAGTAGGCCGTTATGGCGATCAGGATGATGTAGTCGAGCAGGATCGCCCAGCCGGCGATGAAGCTGACCATCTCGTTGAACGCGTAACGCGCGAACACCGTCGAGCCGGCCCGGTCCTGGTGCAGGGACGCCCCCTCCACATAGGTCATCGCGGTCAGCGTGAACAGGACGGCCGCGACCAGGAACACCAGGGGGGTGAGCCCGAGCGCGTGGCCGGCGATCACCCCAAGCGAGAAGTAGATCGCGCTGGCCAGCGACGAGTAGATGATCGTGAACAGGATCGGCGAGCCGATGCTACGACGCGCTATCACCCGCGAGCGCGCCGCCGCGGTGGGCCTGCCGTCCGCACCCCCGGGTGTGCTCATTCCCCCCTGCTCCGCCTGATCTCCAGGTAGGAGCGCCCGGCGCCGGCCGCCACGAACAGCGCGCCCAGCAGCAGTCGCGGCGAGATCGCGCTGCCGTGTCCGGCGAGCGCCTGCACGATCAGGGCCACGCCGATCACACCCATGAGCAGGCAGAGCACGAACGTGCCCGCGCGGTGGACCTGTCGCCCGATCATCTCACGCTGAGCTTAGGCCCTTCACGGACGGGCGCGCACCCCGTCCGCGGCGGCCTCCCTGGCGCGAGCGCCAACGCCACATGAAGCGTTCCCGAACTCCTATCAGGTGATCAGCGGAATGATCAGGATGGCCACGATGTTGGCAACCTTGATCATCGGGTTGATGGCCGGTCCGGCCGTGTCCTTAAACGGATCGCCGACCGTGTCGCCCGTGACCGAGGCGGCATGCGCGTCTGAGCCCTTGCCGCCGAAGGCGCCGTCCTCGATGAGCTTCTTGGCGTTGTCCCACGCGCCACCGCCCGCGGTCATCAGCACGGCGAAGAAGAAGCCGACCACGATCACCCCGATCAACAGGCCGCCGAGCGCCTTGGTGTCGATCAGCCCGACGATCAGCGGCAGCAGGATCGGCAGCATCGAGGGGATGATCATCTCGCGCTGGGCGGTCTTGGTGACGATGTCCACGCAGGTCGCGTAGTCGGGCTCTTCGGTGCCCTCCATGATCCCGGGGTGCTCGCGGAACTGGCGGCGCACCTCCTCGACGACCGCCCCGCCCGCGCGCCCGACCGCCTCGATCGACAGCGAGGCGAACAGGCACACCATCAGTCCGCCCAGCAGCAGGCCGATCAGCACCGGCGGTTCGTTGATGGAGAACACGAGCGATTCGATCGACACGTGCTTATGGTTGGCCAGTTCCTGGCGGAAGCCCGCGAACAGCACGACCGCCGCCAGCACCGCCGAGCCGATCGCGTAACCCTTGGTGACCGCCTTGGTCGTGTTGCCGACCGCGTCCAGCGGGTCGGTCACGTTACGCACCTCCTCGGGCAGCTCGGCCATCTCGGCGATCCCGCCGGCGTTGTCGGTGATCGGTCCGAACGCGTCGAGCGCGACGATCAGGCCAGTCAGCGACAGCTGACCCATGACCGCGACGCCGATGCCGTAGATGCCGGTCGTGCCGCCGCCCGCGAGCTTCCAGGCGCCGAAGATGCCAAAGACGAGCACGAGCGCCGGCAGCGCCGTCGCCTGCAGGCCCGAGCCGAAGCCCTGGATGATGTTGGTGGCGTGACCGGTGATCGACGCTTTCGCGGTCTTCTTCACCGGCGAGAAGCGCGTCGAGGTGTAGTAATCGGTGATCACGAACAGCAGCGCCGTCACCCCGATCCCGATCAGCGCGCACAGGTAGAACTTGCCCCACGACGGCGTGTTGACCGCGGTTCCGACTTCCTTGAAGTTGAGGTCCTTCATCATCCAGTAGGTGATCGGCGCGAACGCCGCGGCCGCGATCGCCCCCGACAGGATCAGGCCCTGATAGAGCGCGCGCTCGACGTTGCCCGCCCGCGAGCGCACCGCGAACGTGCCGATGATCGACGCGATGATCGCAACGCCGCCGAGCACCAGCGGGAACAGCACCACGCGCGTGGCGTCATAGCTTTTGAACGTCAGAACCCCCAGCAGCATCACGGCGACCGCGGTGACCGCGTAGGTCTCGAACAGGTCAGCGGCCATGCCCGCGCAGTCGCCCACGTTGTCGCCGACGTTGTCGGCGATCACGGCCGGGTTGCGCGGGTCGTCCTCGGGGATGCCGGCCTCGATCTTGCCAACGATGTCTGCGCCCACGTCGGCGGCCTTGGTGAAGATGCCGCCGCCGAGTCGGGCGAAGACCGAGATCAGCGAGCCGCCGAAGCCGAGGCCGATGAGCGCATCGACGGCCGTCTTCTGGCTGTCGTTGAACACGGCGGTGAGCAGTCCGTAGTAGCCGGCCAGCCCGAGCAGCGCCAGCCCGGCGACGAGCATGCCGGTGATCGCGCCGCCACGGAAGGCGGCGGTGAGAGCCGGCGAGACGCCGCCCCGGGCCGCCTCGGCGACCCGCGCGTTGGCGCGCACGGACACGTTCATGCCGATGTAGCCGGCCGAGCCCGAGAGCGTCCCGCCGATCGCAAAGCCGCAGGCCACGGCGATGTTCTGCACGAAGATCAGCGCGACGAACAGCACCACGCCCACGCCCGCGATCGTCGTGTACTGGCGGTTCAGGTACGCGCGCGCGCCCTGCTGAATGGCCAGCGAGATCGACTGCATGCGCTCGTTGCCCGGCGAGAGCGCGAGCAGGGAGCGCGCGGTCAATAGGCCGTACGCGACGGCACAGGCTGCACATACGAGGGCGACGACGACCCCATGGTTCGTCAGAAAGCTGCTCAACAGAAATCCTCCGCGGTCTGATTTGCGTGCCGCGCGAGGATGGTTCGCGCGCACGTTCGACGCCCGGATCGCCCAAAAAGGGCGCTCGTCGGGTGCAAACGCGGCGGGAGTCTATCGTGCCGGCCCGCGGAAGGCCGGCCGGCTGCCCTGCGACGTCAGTGCAGCGTCACCGTCCCGGCACCCACAGCCTGCCGCTCGACTCAGCCGGTCCGGGTCCACTGCCCGCCGGCGGCGGCTGCTCGGCGCCCGGGGGGACGCCCTGGCCGGAGGGCCCGCCGCCGGGCGCACCAGAGCCTCCCTGGCCTCTCCCGCCCTGCCCCGGCTCGCTCCCTGCGCCGGCAACCTGCACCTCGCGCGCGTAGGCCATCTGCAGCTGCGAGAGCGCGTCGCGCAGAGGGCCGAGCTCGCCGGCGATCCTGCGCTCGAGGATGGCCATCAGCGCACGCACGCCGTCGATCGCGTCGCGCACCTGCTCCAGATCGCGCCCCGCCGCAGCGTCTGCGCCACCCCGGCCGGCCTGCCCGGCGTCGGCGTCGGCGCCCTGTGCCTGCGGGCCTGGGGGCGCAGGACCCAGGCGCCGGGCGCCGAGGTTCAGCAACGAGATGGCCGTCTGGGCCATCATGTCGGTCGTCGTGATGCGGCTCAGTTCGGCCTCATAGGCCCTGCGAAGCTCCTCCTCGCTGGGAGCCTGTGGGCCGCCCGCCGCGTCCGCGGTCGCAGTGGGATCCCATCCCCCCTGAGCCGCGCCTGGATCTGCGCTCACACGGTCACCTTCTCTCTATAGGTCGCACTGGTCTCGGCCACAGATGCCGCGTAGACCTCCTGCGGCGTGGCGCCGGCGTCGATCATCCGGCGCTGGCGCTGGGCGCCGTTGGCCACGGGAAAGGAGGGCTCGATGCCCAGCTCGGCGCGCACCGGCGCCGTCCAGGCGGCCAGCCGCTCGATCGCGCCCGCCGCCGGATACTCCTGCGCGCGCTCCAGGTCGATCAGCCTGCCGTCCAGGCCGAAGCGGATCGCCCGCCACATGTTCTCCTCGATCATGCGCGGCGCGGGATCCGCGAAAGGAACCCCTTCGTCGACGTCGCGCATGGCCTGCGCGATGCACGCGACCATCAGGGCGGCCAGCGCGTCTGACTCCTGCGCGGTGGCCTGCACGTCGCAGATGCGCACCTCGACGGTGCCGAAGCTGAAGTGCGGGCGGACAGACCACCACACCTGGGTGAACTCGACGATCGACTTGGTCTTGAGCAAGAACTCGATGTAGTCGCGGTAGGCGCGCCAGCCGCCGAAGGCGTCGGGAGCCCCGCAGCGCGGAAAGCTCTTGGTGAAGCTCTGCGTGCGTGCGGACGCCAGCCCGCTGTCGCGGCCGTCCAGGAACGGCGAGTTGGCAGAGATCGCCAGCAGCAGCGGCAGCACAGGGCGCAGGCGGTCGCACACGCGCACTGCGCGGTCGATGTCGCGCACCCCCAGGTGCACGTGCACGCTGAAGGTGTTGTTGCGCCAGGCCACGTATTTCAGGCCCTCCTCGACGCGGCGGTAGTGCTCGGTATCGATCAGCGCCTGCTCGCGGTAGTCGGCCCAGGGATGGGTGCCCGTGGCGCCGAGCGCCACGCCCTGTGCGTCGGCCAGCGCGAACAGCCGCCTGCGACGCTCACGCTGGCGTGCCAGCGCGTCGTGCAGGTCGGCGCCGGTGCCCGAGATGATCTCGATCTCCGATTTGATCAGCTCGCCGGCGATGCTTGGCGCGAGAATCTCGTCGTCGGCGGCGACCGCGCGCATCTGCTCGAAGCGCGGCAGCAGGTCAAGCGTGTGCGGATCCAGGATCGCGAACTCCTCCTCGACCCCGACCGTGAGGTCGGTCGCCTCGGCAAATGTCTGCGCCGCGCGATCTAGATCCAGGCTGTTCATCTCGTGGCGTCTGCGATGCGGGGATGGCGGTCGGCGATCTGGCGGTCGGGCAGGGGCGCTCAGGTGAGGTAGAAGTACAGCGCGTAGAGCAGGTCGACGGCGGGGCTGGAAGTGTGGACGGTCACCTCGGGCGGCACGTCCAGCAGCGACTCGGAATAGTTGAAGATGATCTTCACGCCGCACTCCACCAGCTCGTCGGCCAGTCCCTGAGCCGCCTGCTTGGGCACGGCCAGCACGCCCACGACGATGTCCTCATCCTCGACCACCTGGCGCAGCGCGCGGATGTGGCTGACGACCTGGTTGCCGACTTTTGTTCCCACCTTGGCCTCGTCTGAGTCGAAGATGGCCACCACACGAAAGCCGTGGTCGGCGAAGATTTCCGAGGAGGCGATCGCCTTGCCCAGGTGCCCGGCGCCGATCAGCGCGATGTTGTGCTGTCCGGCGGTGCGCAGGATCTTGCGGATCTGCGAGACCAGCGCCTCGACGTTGTAGCCGACACCCCGCTTGCCGAACTTGCCAAAGCCGGACAGGTCGCGGCGTATCTGCGTGGAGTTGACGTGTGTGTAGTCGGCCAGCTCCTGGGATGAGATCGTCTCCTTGCCCATCTTCTTGGCCTGGGTCAACACCTGCAGGTAGCGCGACAGCCTCGCCGCCACGCCGAGCGAAAGCCGCTCGTTGGCCGAGACGGTCGCGCCTCGCGCGCCGCCCGGCGAACCAGCCATTGGTTCTCCGTAGCTCATCGCCGTGACTCTAGACGCTCGCGCAGGAGCGTCTCATCTACGACGTATTCGCACAGCTCCTCGCCGTCGATCGCAACGACCGGGATGCGCTCGAAATAAGCCCGGTGCAGGGACTCGTCAGAGGTTATGTCGCGCTCGTCTACGACGAAGCCCAGCTCGGCCTGCAGGCGGCCCAGTGCCGCGAGCGCGTCCTCGCACAGGTGGCAGCCGGGCGCGGTGTACACCGTCAGGACGGTCATCGAACCGGATGGGGATCCAAGGTGGGAGCGTTGATCGGGGTTGGACACGGGCGCGTTCATCGCGGTCGCTCGCCCGTGGCGTACGCATCGAGCGCCAGATAGCCCGGGTAGGCCAGATGCCGACCGTAGCGGGCGGCGCTGGCGATCATGGCGGCGTTGTCGGTGCACAGCGCGGGCGGTGGGATGTGCAGTGTCGCTCCGAGCGCCTGCAGGCGCCTGCGCAGTTCGCCGTTGACCGCCACGCCGCCGCCCACCGCCAGCCGGTCCAGGCCGCTGCGCTCGAGCGCGCGCTCGGCGTGGGCGAGCAGGCTGTCGACGATCGCCGCCTGGTATGACGCCGCCAGGTCCGACGCCTGTACGCGCACGTCCTGTGGCGAGAGCTCGCGCAACTTGTACAGCAGTGCCGTCTTCAGGCCGGCGAAGGAGAAGTCGAGCCCCTGCGCGAAGGCGCGGTGCGCGCGCCCGCGCCCGCCGCGTGCACGCTCGGAGCGCGATCCTGGGAACGAGAACGCCTGCGGGTCGCCGCCGACCGCCAAGCGCTCCAACGCAGGCCCGCCGGGGTATCCCAGCCCGAGCATCCGCGCCCCCTTGTCGAACGCCTCGCCGGCGGCATCGTCGAGGGTGCGTCCGAGCACGTTGAAGCCGTCGTGCTCGGCGACGTGCGCCAGCAGCGTGTGGCCTCCGCTCGCTATCAGGCACAAGAACGGCGGCGCAAAGCCCTCGCCGGGCCCGTCGGCCGCCAAGAAGTTGGCCGCTACGTGGCCCTGCAGATGGTCGACGCCCGCAAACGGCAGCTCGCGCGCGGCGGCAAGCGCCTTGGCGGTCGACAGCCCGACCAGCAGCGCGCCCACCAGCCCAGGGCCCTGCGTGGCGGCGACCAGCTCGACATCGTCGAGGGTGGCGCCCGCCTGCTCCAGCGCGCGCCCCACGATCAAGTTGACGAGCTCGAGGTGGTGGCGCGAGGCGATCTCCGGGACCACCCCGCCAAAGCGCGCATGGGCCTCCTGCGAGGAGATGACGTTGGCGCGCAGGCGCCCGTCGCCGTCCACGATCGCGGCGCAGGTGTCATCGCAGCTGGTCTCCAGCGCCAGGATCGTCATATAGATCAGATCCCGCCCACCCCGGGCACATCGTCCAGTGAGCCGTGCAGCGTGGCGGGCGTGCGCCACATCACGAGCGCGTCCTCGCCGTTGTCCTGGTAGTAGCGCCGGCGCATGCCCGCCGCGCGAAAGCCCTCGCGTTCGTAGAGGTGGATGGCGACCGCGTTTGAGCGGCGCACCTCCAGCGTGAAGCGCGCGTCGGGGTCTGCGACGCGCTCGTACAGCTGCGCGAGCATCGCCGAGGCCAACCCCAGGCGCTGGTAGTCGAGGTCCACGGCCACGTTCATGACGTGCCAGACCGTGTCGTAGCGCGAGCAGATCAGATAGCCGACCAGCCGCTCCTCGGCGTCGGCTGGCGTGGAGGTCGCGGCCAGGCATCTACCCGACTGCTTGGACAGCTCCAGCACGAACATCGCAAGCGACCACGGCGTGGGGAACACCCGCCGCTCGATCGCGATCACCTGTGGCAGATCGGGATAGGTGAGCGAGCGGATGCGCAGCGTCGGGGGCTCGCGCTGCAGCGAGTTCCCTGATGAGGCCCGCTCGCTCATGACGCGCCGGCGGGCGCGCCCGCCGCGGTCGCCAGCGCCAGCTCGGCGTCCGGGCGGCGACAGTATTCGGGCAGGACCTGCTCGGGCCCGGTAGCGGCCCGAGCACGCTCGCCCAGCTCGCAGATCGCGCCCGCGCTCACGCGATGCAGCGGCGAGGAGTCCTCGGCGCATGGCACGCTGGCCGTCGCCAGATCCGGGCGATAGCGCAGCGCCCCATCGCCGACCGCCAGCCAGCGCCGCGGCTGCCCGCTGCCCCCCTCGGCCGACGCCACGACGCCGCCGAGCTCCTGCGGGGCGAGCGCGCGCGGGACGGTCAGCCGGTGCGACTCGTAGGCGGCGCCGTCGCGCTCATAGGCCGCAGCGAACACCTCCCCGCGTCGTGCGTCGATCACGGCCAGGACGGCGTCCGGTATCGACGAACCATCCTCGCCCGTGCCAGCACCGTCTGAGAGCGCGACTGCGGCGAGCGCCTGCAGGCTGGAGACGCCCACCAGCTGCGCGGACAGCGATTGCGCGAGCCCGCGCGCCGTTGCAACGCCCACGCGCAGACCCGTGAACGTGCCGGGTCCGACGCCCACAGCTATACGCCCAACCTCGCTCCAGGCGACGCCAGCCTCCGCGAGCAGCTCGCGCGCCAGGTCCAGCAATCGGGTCGCGTGTCCGGGATGGTCGCCTGGAGAAGGATCGTCGCGCACCTGCAGCGTGCGTCCGTCGCTCAGGCGCAGAGCCACGGCGGTGGCTTGCGTGGCCGTGTCCAGGCCGAGCACGATCATGCCTTACCGCCATTCTCAGACGGCGATCGATGATCCTCTGACCCCGGTCCGTCGTCGTGCACCTCCACGCGCCGGCGGTCGCCGCCCTGGTGGCTGAGGGTCACGCGCAGGCGGGCGCCTGCGAGCTCGCCCTCGGCGTCCGGCGGCCACTCCACAAAGGCGATGCGCCCAGGGCCCAGATAGTCGGCGAGCAGCGCCGGATCCTCATCCTGCAGCCCGGCCAGCCGGTAGAGGTCGAGATGCGAGACGGTCACGCTGGCACCGCCATAGCGATGCCCGATGCTGAACGTGGGACTGGTCACCGGGTCGCTCACGCCCAGCGCGCGAGCGGCGCCTCGCACAAGCGTGGTCTTGCCCGAGCCGAGCTCCCCGCGGATGAGCACCACATCGCCCTCGCGCAGCGCGCCCGCCAGCTGCGCACCGAGCGATTCGGTCTCGGCGGGACCGTTGGTTTGGACGCTGCGCACGGCCACCCCCGTGACTCTAGCTACAGCCTGCGCAGGCTCGGACCATCGCGAGCGTCTCGCCACGGTCCGCCGTCATCGGCGACCGTCCCTCGAAAAAGGACCGGCCCGCGGGGGTATGGGGCGCGGGCCGGTCGTTACTCCTGGAGGGATGGAGACAGGACCTTCATCGGCATGGAACACAGCTGACTTTAGGGCCTGAGCCCCAGTCTTCAACACCATACGAAAAATCCCTTCAATTGCGGCGAAGTTGCGCCTAAATTCCGTCCAAATTGCCTGGACGCCGTGCAGACGGTGTCCACGACGACCTTCTAGAACAGCCCGAGCTGGTCGACCTCCGCGCGCTCGTGCTCAGACTGCGTCGGCGTGGCCTGCGGCGCAGCGTCGAGGGGCTCCTTGGGCTCGGGCACGTCGATCGGCTGCTCGGGCGCGCCCAGGGCCAGGAGCTCGGGCAAGCGCGCGAAGTCCTCGCGCAGCGTGGCCAGCATGCGCGGTGTGTACAGCGCGGCAGCTGGGTGGTAGATGGGGTACAGCCGCACCGCGCGCCGCCCCAGCGTCAGCACCTCGGGCTGGCCGTGCAGGCGAGTGATGCCGGTGGGATCGCCGCGCAGCAGCTTGGTGGAGAAGTTGCCCAGCGTGCAGATGACCGTCGGCTGGATCAGCTCGACCTTGCGCAGCAAGTACTCGTGGCAGTTCGACAGCTCTACCGGCAGTGGATCGCGGTTGCCAGGCGGGCGGCACATGAGCGTGTTGGCGATGAAGACATCGTCGCGGCTGAGACCGATCTCGCCGAGCAGCGTGTTGAGCAATTGACCGGCCCGTCCCACGAACGGCAGGCCCTGCTTATCCTCGCTGGCGCCGGGCGCCTCGCCGATGAACATGAGATCCGAGTCGGCGTTGCCCGCGCCGAACACGACCGTCTTGCGCGTGGACGCAAGCTCACTGCAGCGCACGCAGGCGCGCGCCTTGGCGAGCTCCTCCTTGAGGGCCTCGCGCCGTTCACTTGGCGAGAGCTCGTCTACGCCGGATGACACCGCTCGGCATGCTAAGCGATGATCACCTGATGGCCCAGCCCGCCGAGCTGTCTGTGACTGCGCCGTTCGCCGGCGTCGTCGTGTCGATCCCATATACGCGCCATGAGCAGGTCGGCGCGGGCGCACCGCTGGTGGTGCTGGAGGCGATGAAGATGGAGCACGAGGTGCTTGCCGAGACCGCCGGCGTGGTGGGCGCTCTGGCGGTGGCCGTGGGCGACGCGGTCGAGGAGGGTCAGCTGCTGATGACGCTGCAGCCGGGCGCTGACGAGAGCGCGGCGACGGTGACTACCATCGAGCGCGACCAGGATGGCGAGCGTGCGGACCTGCACGCAGTGCGCGAGCGACACGAGATCGGCCTCGATGGCGCTCGGCCGGAGGCCGTGGCCCAGCGGCGCGAGCGCGGCCGGCGCACCGCGCGCGAGAACCTGGCCGATCTACTCGACCCCGACAGCTTTGTGGAGTACGGTCCGCTGCTGTTCGCCGCGCAGGAGGCCAGGCGCCCACGCGAGGAGCTGATCGCGCGCACCCCCGCCGACGGCCTGGTCGGCGGTGTCGGAGCGGTCGCGGGTCGTCCGTGCGTGGCGATGTCCTATGACTACACCGTGCTGGCGGGCACGCAGGGCATGCGCAACCACGCCAAGAAGGACCGCCTGTTCGAGCTGGCCGAGCGCCGGCGCCTACCCGTGGTGCTGTTCGCGGAGGGCGGCGGCGGGCGCCCCGGCGACGTGGACATGCCGATCGTGGCCGGCCTGGATTGCCGGGCCTTTGCGCTGTTCGCCGGTCTGAGCGGTCTCGTGCCGCTGGTGGGCATCGCGTCGGGCTACTGCTTTGCCGGCAACGCCGCGCTGCTGGGCTGCTGCGACGTGGTGATCGCCACCGAGGACGCGAGCATCGGCATGGGCGGCCCGGCGATGATCGAGGGCGGCGGGCTGGGTGTGCACGCCCCCCAGGACGTCGGCCCAATCGACGTTCAGCACGCAAACGGCGTGGTCGACCTGCGCGCGAGCGACGACGCGCAGGCGGTGGCGTTGGCCAAGCGCTACCTGTCCTATTTCCAGGATCCCGCCCACCCCGACAGCGAGCCGGGTAAGGTCGGCGATCAGCGGTTGCTTCGCGATCTGATCCCCGAGCAGCGAAAGCGCGTCTATCAGGTGCGCAGCGTCGTGCAGGCGCTATTCGACGAGGGCTCGGTACTCGAGCTGCGCGACGGCTTTGGTGCGGGGATGGTCACCGCGCTCGCGCGCGTGGACGGACGCCCACTGGGCGTAGTGGCCAACGATCCGACACATCTGGGGGGCGCGATCGACGCTGACGGCGCGGACAAGGCCGCGCGCTTCATCGGCCTGTGCGACGCGTTCGATCTCCCCATCCTGTTCCTGTGCGACACGCCCGGCTTCATGGTCGGCCCCGCCGCCGAGCGCACGGCCACGGTGCGCCACTTCGCGCGGATGTTCCTGGGCGGCGCCAACCTGAGCGTGCCCACGGGAACGATCGTGCTGCGCAAGGGCTATGGGCTGGGCGCGCAGGCGATGGCCGGCGGCGGCTTCAAGGCGCCGCTATTTACCGTTGCGTGGCCGACGTCTGAGTTCGGCGGCATGGGCCTGGAGGGCGCGGTGCGCTTGGGCATGCGCCGCGAGCTCGACGCGATCGAGGACGAGCACGAGCGCGAGCGGCTGTTCGAGCAGATGGTCGCCGCCGCCTACGAGCGCGGGCGCGGCCTGAACATGGCCGCCTACGGCGAGATCGACGACGTGATCGACCCGGCCGACTCGCGCCGCTGGATTGCCACGCTGTTCGACGAGCACAGCGGGCAGTGGTCGCGCCGGGAGGGCAAGAAGCGCCCGTATGTGGACGCATGGTGACAGCCCGATTCCCCGCCCGCAGGGACCTGCGAGCGCTACCCTACGTTGGTGCTGCACGGAAAGCGCGATCCTGATCCTGCACTGAAGATCGTCACTACGGTCAACAGCAGGATGGAGGCTGAGATGGTCTGCGGCGACCTCAAGGCAGCTGGCATCCGAGCCATGCAGCAGGCAGCCAAGCAGTCCGGTCGCATGGGAGCCATCGGCAACGTTGGCAGCACCTGCGACATCTATGTCGAGCAGCAGGATCTCGAGCGGGCCCGGGAAGTCCTCGATGCCCCACCGATGAGCGAAGACGAACTCGTTCGGGCCGAGGAAGAAGCAGCCAGGCAGAGCAAAGCTCACGACCCTATGTGAGATTGCACACACAGGGGTGGTCCGAGGAGCCCCACCTGCCCACCCTGACGCCACGGCCTGTATCATCTGTTGCAGGCCGTCACCGACGATTCTCGGGATGGACCTCAGAAGACACGCCTGACTCGCATCTGTAGTCGCGCCGGTATCCGCAGGGAACTGGACCGAAAGCCGATGAGCTCACACCACCGAACCTCGCTGCGCGCATGAGGACCGTGCGCGCTGTGGCGCAGCTGCGCTCAACGCTCGAGCCGGTACGGCGTGCGGGGCTGACGATCGGCCTTGTGCCGACGATGGGTGCGCTACACGAGGGCCATCTGTCGCTGATCCGTCACGCCCGCTCGCACTGCGACGTAGTCGTCGTCTCCCTGTTCGTCAACCCTGCCCAGTTCAACGAGCGCGCCGACCTGGAGCGTTATCCGCGCCGCGAGTCCGACGACGCTGCGCTTGCGCAAGCAGCGGGCGCGGATGTTCTGTTCGCGCCGGCCGTAGATGAGATCTACCCAGCGGGGTTCGCCACGAGCGTCGAGGTGTTCGGGGTGACCGAGCGCCTGGAGGGTGCATCGCGCGGGCGCGAGCACTTCCGCGGCGTGGCCACGGTGGTCACCAAGCTGCTTTGCATGGCCATGCCCGACGTGGCCTTCTTCGGCCAGAAGGATGCCCAGCAGGTGGTCGTGATCCGCCGCCTGGTCGCCGACCTGAACCTCCCTATGGGTATCGAGGCGCTGCCAACTGTGCGCGAGCCCGATGGCGTGGCCATGTCCAGCCGCAACGCGCTGCTGAGTGCCGAAGAGCGTCCGCGCGCGGTGGCATTGCCCGCGGCGCTCACAGCCGCCGCACGGCTCGTCGGCGCGGGCGAGCGCTCGGCACAGGCGATCCTTGCGGCCGCGCGCGAGGCGATGCGGCCATATGGCGTGGAGCCCGAGTACCTGGCGCTGGTGGCGCCGGACACGCTCGAGCCGATCGACACGCTCGACGGCGAGGCGTTGCTGGCACTGGCAGCGCGCATCGGCGAGACCCGCCTGATCGACAACGCGATCTTGCATCCGGTCACAACCAACGCCGCGGCCGCCGCGCACGCCCCCAGTCAACCGGTCCCAGGAAAGGCGATGACCACATGCAGCGCGTGATGCTGAAGTCCAAGATCCACAGGGCCACGGTCACCGATTGCGACCTGCACTACGTCGGGTCGATCACGATCGACCCGGACCTGCTGGAGGCCGCCGACATCCTCGAGCACGAACAGGTCCACGTGGTCGATGTCGACAACGGCGCGCGCTTTGAGACCTACACGATTGCCGGTGCGCGCGGCTCGGGCGCGATGTGCGTCAACGGCGCCGCCGCCCGCCTGGTGCACCGCGGCGACACGATCATCGTGATCTCCTACGGCTCCTACGACGAGGTCGATCTGGAGCGCTACGAGCCGCGCGTAGTGCACGTCGCGGCTCACACCAACCGCATCATCACCGTCGACGAGCAGGTGGCGACCCTGCTCTCCTAGAGAGCTGGCGTCAACCAGGCCGTCAGAGAGGAGCACCGCCATGTCAAGCCACCCCGACCCGTACATCGGCTCCGCGTCACCCCACGCGGCCTCAAACCCCGTGCGCCTGCCGATGACCCTGCCGCTGCTGGCCGAAAAGAAGCGGCTGGGCGACCCGATCGTGATGGTCACCGCCTATGACTACCCGAGCGCCCGCGCGGCCGAGGCGGCCGGCGTGGATCTCGTCCTCGTGGGCGACTCAGCCGCCACGACAGTGCTCGGCTACAACGCCACGACGCCGGTCGAGCTGGAGGACATGCTCGTGCTCGCGCGCGCCGTGCGCCGCGGCCTGAGCACGCCGCTGATGATCGGCGACCTGCCGTTCGGCTCCTATGAGATCTCCGATGAGCAGGCGATCGCCACGGCGCTGCGGATGGTCAAGGAGGCGGGCTGCGAGGCGGTCAAGCTGGAGGGTGGTGGCGAGGCGTCGGCCAAACGTGCGCGTGCGATCGTTGGCGCGGGCATCCCGGTGATGGGCCATGTGGGCCTCACCCCGCAGACCTCGACCGCGCTCGGCGGCTGGAAGGCCCAGGGCCGCACCGCGCCGGCGGCCGCGCGCATCGCCTCCGAGGCGCTCGCGCTGCAAGAAGCGGGCTGCTTCGCGCTTGTCTTCGAGGCGATCCCGAGCGCGGTCAGCGAGGAGCTCATGCCTCTCATCGAAGTCCCCGTCATCGGCATCGGCGCGGGCCCGGCGACCGACGGGCAGGTGCTGGTCTTCCACGACCTGCTCGGCATCCGCGACGGCCTTGGGCCGCGCTTCGTCAAGCGCTACGCCAACCTCCAACAGGAGATGAACGAAGGCGTCACGGCCTACGCCGAGGACGTGCGCGCGCGGCGCTATCCGGGCCCCGAGCACGCCTACTCGATCGACCCTGGCGAGCTGGCCGAGCTGCACGCGCAGCTGCGCTAGCGGCGCTCAGCCGAGCGGCTCGCCGTAGCGCTCGGAGAAGGCGAACCCCACAACCGGGCGGCGTGACAGCTGCCCGGGCCAGGGGTCAACGCGATAGCCCACGCCGATGTGCGCCGCAAGAGCCACATCCTCGGGAATCTCCAGCAGGCGCTTGACCTCGGCCTCGGCCGGCACCAGCAGCGTCGTCATCGCAGCGCCCAGTCCCTCCCCGCGCAGTGCCAGCAGCAGATTCTGCACGAACGGGTAGATCGACGCGCCACCGACGATGCTCTGGCGCGGAAGCTGCGCGTCGGTCACCGCGAGGTCGCCCAAGCACACGCCCACGACCAGGTGCACCGGCACCTCATCGAGGCGCTCGGCGTACTCGTTGGCGCCCTGCACCCGACGCACGGTCGCCGCGTCGAAGGACTGCGGGTCGGCGAGCACGGCCGCGCCGCCGGTGCGCTCCATGTACGCGCGCCAGCCCGGCAGATACAGGTCGCGCAGCGCCACACGCGTCTTGGGGTCGCGTACAACCACCACGCGCCAGCCCTGGCGGTTGCCGCCACTGGGCGCAAAGCGAGCATTGTCGAGCGCGCGCACGAGCGCCTCCGTCGGCACCGGGTCGGGCTTGAAACGGCGGCTGGTCGGCGCGCAGCGCATCGCCTCATAGAGGTCCATGCGCCGGACGCTACCTCAATCGCGGGGGCCGCCGGTCGCCCCGGGCGTGCGGGTGCCGAGACCGCCGGTCGCCCCGGGCGTCTGGTCATACTCGACCCGGCGCAGCACGCGAGCGGGCGCCCCCGCGACGATCGAGAACGCCGGGATGTCCTGAGTGACCACGCTGTTGGCGCCGATCACGCAGCGCTCACCGATCGTCACCCCGCTGGTGACGACCACGTTGGCGCCCAGCCAGCAGTTGTCGCCGATGCGCGTCGGGCCCTTGCTGTCGAAGCCTTGCCAGGTGATCGGCTTCTCAGGATCGTCGTAGCGGTGGCTGGCGTCCGACACGAAGCAGCCGTTGGCGAGCATGCAGTGCTCGCCAATCTCCACCAGCTCCTGCGCGGCGACCATCACGCCCATGTTCAAAAACGTGCCCGCGCCGATGCGCACCCGGGCGGCGCCGGGCGCGGTGATCCACACGCCCGGCTCCAGCAGCACGCCCGGCCCTACCTCCAAGCGCCCCGCGCGCAGCGCCTCCAAGACGTTGCCGTGCACCGGCCAGCGCACGAACGCTTCGCGGCGCATGAGCTCCCAGTGGATGTGGGCGCGGTTCCACGGCAGCGAGTTGCGCTCATACCAGCGCCACTTCTGCGCCCACAGCCGCGCCTGGGCTCGCAGGGCCGCAGGACTGGCGGGGTCGCTCATCCGCTCACGCGGCGACTCTGGCCCGCCGTTTGCGCGGACCCGATTTCGCCGCGCCGCGCCTGAGCGTCGGCGTGAGCAGCTCCGCCAGGAACGCGCCCGTGTGCGAGGCCGGCTCGGCGGCGACCTCCTCGGGCGTGCCCACGGCGATCGCCATCCCCCCCTCCTCCCCGCCCTCGGGGCCCATGTCGATCAGGCGGTCGGCGCTCTTGATCACGTCGAGGTTGTGCTCGATCACGACCACGCTGTTGCCCTGGTCGACGAGTCTCTGCAGCACCTCCAGCAGGCGCTGCACGTCGGCGAAGTGCAGGCCGGTGGTGGGCTCGTCGAGGATGTACAGGGTCATGCCGGTGGCCACCTTGGACAGCTCGGTGGCGAGCTTCACGCGCTGGGCCTCGCCGCCCGACAGCGTAGTCGCGGGCTGGCCCAGGCGCACGTAGCCGAGGCCGACCGCCTCCAGCGTCTCCAGGCGCCGGCGCACCTTGGGGATGTGCTCGAAGAACTCAAGCGCCTCCTCGATCGGCATGTCGAGCACGTCGGCGATCGACTTGCCCTTGAAGCGCACCTCGAGCGTCTCGCGGTTGTAGCGCTTGCCGTGGCACTGCTCGCAGGGCACGTACACGTCTGGCAGGAAGTGCATCTCGATCTTGATCTGCCCATCGCCGCGGCAGACCTCGCAGCGCCCGCCCTTGACGTTGAAGCTGAAGCGCCCCGGCTTGTAGCCGCGCGCGCGCGCCTCCTGGGTCTTTGAGAACAGGTCGCGGATCACGTCGAACAGGCCCGTGTACGTGGCCGGGTTGCTGCGCGGCGTGCGCCCGATCGGCGACTGGTCGACCTGGATGATCTTGTCCAGCTGCTCCAGGCCGTGGATCGCGCGATGCGCGCCCGGGCGCTTGCGCGCTCGGTGCAGGCGGTTGGCGACCGCCTTGTACAGCACGTCGTTGACCAGCGTCGACTTGCCCGACCCCGACACTCCGGTCACGCACGTGAGCACACCCAGCGGCACGTGCACGTCGATGTCGCGCAGGTTGTACTCGCTGGCGCCAAGGATCTCGATGTAGCCGCTGGGGGTGCGCCGCCGCTTGGGCGTGTCGATCGTGCGCTCGCCCGACAGGAACTGCCCGGTCAGCGACTCCTTCACCCGCTGGACCTCGGTCGCGGTGCCCTGCGCGACGATCCGCCCGCCGTGCTCGCCCGCGCCCGGCCCCAGGTCGACGAGGTGGTCGGCCGCGCGCATCGTCTGCTCGTCGTGCTCGACCACGATCACCGTGTTGCCCAGGTCGCGCAGGGCACCGCGACCGAGGTCCAGCGGGTGAAGGAGTCGCTGACCGGGCAGTTCCTGTCGGGCGAGCGCACGATCGACACGCCCAAGCGGCGGCGCA
>Ga0102924_1002109_pt1 | contig 22108 bp, 21 predicted proteins | sample PaiPotPPM11metaG_FD_80116 | JGI IMG/M metagenome (GOLD analysis project Ga0102924, IMG submission 80116) | Iron sulfur acid spring bacterial and archeal communities from Banff, Canada, to study Microbial Dark Matter (Phase II) - Paint Pots PPM... ...
CCGTCACGGTCATGGCCGGCCACGCCCGCTCGACGCGGCCGGCGGCGGCGCGCAACCCGGGTGCCAGGCCGTCCCCCGATCCATGGTCGCCGAACAGGTAGGCGCGCAGGTCCTGTTCCTGTTCCCGGGCCAGCCGGGCGATGCCGGCGTCGTCCGAGCGGCGCTCGATGAGGGCGAGGGTCTGGAGGACGCCGTCGTGGAGGTCGCGGGCCATGGCCTCCCGGGCCGCGGCCTCCGACAGCCGGTCCTGGGTGCGCCGCAGGATGCCCATCATGACGCCGCAGACGGCGCCGACGGCGATCCAGAAGAGGGCGGTCGAGGCGGCGGCGACCACCGCCCGGCCCCCCTGGCCGGGACCGACGCCGGCGAGGGCGGTGGATGCAGCCCGGGCGGCGCCGAGGGCGGCGCCCACCAGGGCCCCCCACACCGGGCCGCCGGCGACCGCACTGACGAAGATGGCGGCGAGGGGCCAGGTGCCGGACAACGACTGGCCGGTGATCCGGCCCTGGCGCACCCATCCGTCGGCGCCGACGATGGCGATGGCGACGACGACCTCGGCGGCGACGCGGGGCGTCCGGACGGCGGCCCGCCCGTCCCCCCTCAGGCCGAGATGGGCGGCGACGGTGACCACACCGGCGGCCACGACGGCCGCCAGCGCCACCGCCGGATGGTGGACCCGGTGGAGGTTGGCGACGGCGACGACCGCCAGCCAGGCCCACGCCACCCACCGCAGCGCGGCGACGGCGATCAGAACGCCTCGCTCCATGCGCCCACCATGCCCCACGGCGGTGGTCGGTGCCGTGACCACGGTGACGATCCGTCCGGCGGCGGGCGGATCAGCGGGCGGGGCGACGGCGGTGGGTGGTCGGGGCGGTCGGGTCCTCGGCGTCGAAGCGATGGAGGAAGCCCCACGCCCACAGGCCGAGCGGCAAGGCGATGGCGACCACGACGGCGACGTTGAGCGCGCCCTCGGCGATGGCGGTGCCGGTGGTCGGACGGGCGCCCACCAGCACGGCCATGAGCTGGCCCACGTAGATCATCAGCCGGCCGATGCCCACGATCCCGGAGGCCCAGACGAGCACGAGGGCGAGTGTCCGGCGGGGCTCGGACCACACGGCCACGGGATCGTCACGGTCCACGGCGGCGGCCCACCAGTGGGCCCAGCCGGCGAACGGCAGCGAGCAGACCAGCACGGTCAGCCAGCCGGCCAGGGCGCGGCGGTGCACCGGTCCGGTCATGCCGGCGAGGAGGGTGTGGCCCACGCTCCCTGCGGCCAGGGCGGCCAGCCCGGTGGCCACCAGCAGCGCCGAGTAGCCGAGCGCGTGCTCGTTGAACCGCCGGCGGTATTCGGCTCCCACCGTCCCGGCGGGGTACGGGGCCCAGCCCGACCGTCGCAGGCGCTCCTCGACCAGGCGCGGATGCAGCAACTCGGCCTCGCACTGGTCGAGCCAGACCCGGAGGTCGATCGCCGGCGGGCCACCGGGCGGAGGCGGAAGCGGTGCCTGGGGCTGGGGCGGGGGTGACGTGGCGATCATGACGGGCTCCTCGTGTGGATGGATGCCGTCAGTGAACGCCACCGAGGGACGCCCCAGAAACCCCCCAGCCGGAAATGGGGGCTTGCCCCTACGCCGCCGTTTGTGGCGGTGCTCACGGGGAAAACCGGACCTATGGCACAGAACGCGATCTCGCTGCTGCGCGGCGATCATGGGAACATCGAGGACCTCTTCCGGCAGTTCGAGGCGCCTCGCCGGCGGCCTACCCCGAGAAGCGGCGCATCGTCGACCACGTCGTCGTCCAGCTCTCACGGCACGCATCGATCGAGGAGCAGGTGCTGTACCCCGCGCTGCGGGGGTTCCCCGACCTCCACGCCAAGGTCCTGGAGTCGCTGGAGGAGCATCACGCCACCAAGCTCGCCCTGTCCGAGCTGGAGAAGCTGCCCGCCAACGCCGAGCGCTTCGACGCCAAGGTCAAGGTGATGATGGAGAACGTCCGCCACCACATCAAGGAGGAGGAAGAGACCGTCTTCCCTCTCGTGGAGAAGCACGTCCCGTTCACCGAGCTGCAGACGATGGCCGGAGCCATGGAGGACCTGCGACGGACGGCGCCGACGCGGCCGCATCCGTTCGCCCCGGACCAGCCGCCGCTCAACGTGCTGGTCGGCATGCCGATGGCGGTGCTGGACGTCGGCGTGCGGGTGGGCCTGGGCGCAGCCCGCATGACCGGTGCCGCGCTGTTGCAGCTCACCGGACGCGACCGGGCCCATCGGGAAGAGGCCGCCAAGCAGACCCGCCGGCGCCTCGAGGACGAGCGCCGTTCGGCGTGACGATCGACGGGGGCGGACCCCCGGACGGCCGGTCCTCGTTGACCGGCCGTCTCCAGGGACCCGGGGGGATCAGGCAGCCATCCGGCGGGGCCCGCCGGCGGCGTGGCGCACCTCCGGTGCGTCGCCGTCGTTGGAGCCGAACCAGTGGAACAGCGCCCGCCAGGCGCTAGTGCTGCCGGCGATGACGAAGCCGGTCGCCCAGGCGCCCATCCATGCATCGCGGAGGTTGATCTTGAACCCCCTGAACATGGAGTAGTCGAGCGCGACGGCGGCGGCCACGCCGAGGACGATGGTGAGCAGGTTGTGGACTCGGGCCAACCCGGGGATGAAGTCCTCGAGAAGGTCGACGACCTTCCAGAGGGCCAGCCCCAGGAGGGCGACGATGGTGAAGTCGTGCATGTGGATTGCACCTCCTGACGGCACCGCGTTGTGCCGTCAGCAATAGGACCGCAGCCCACGGAAAAGGTGACATCGATGGGCGCTCGCGTCAGGGTCGGAGACGTCGGCCAAGGGGGCTGACAAGAACGTCAGGCGGGCAGACCCTGGGCGGCGATGGCGGCGCCGGCCTGGTTGGCGAGGGCCACGGCGGCGACGAGCTGGTCGGCGGTGACCCGCGCACCGGGGACGGCGACGAGCACGTAGCGGCCGAGCGGGCGCCCCTGGTGCTGCACGACGAGGCTGACGTCGTGGCTGGGCAGCCCGGTGGTGTCGAACCCCCAGCGGAGCGCTCCCCAGGTGAGCGCCCCGTGCCGCTCGATGAACGGGCCCGGGCGTTCGGCGAACTCCGGATCGAACCGGCACGAGCGGAGCCCCAGCAGATCGGTGAGCTCGTCGGCCACCGCCGCCACGACCTGGTCGACGGGTTCCCCGGAAGCGACCATCTCGGCGACGGCATGGACGCGGCCGAGGTCGTAGCTGGTCTCGGAGGCCACGAAGCGGTGGCGGCGGTTGCGGAAGGCGAGCTGCCCGACGATGAGGCTGACGGCGAGGAGCAGGACGGTGGACTGGGCGTCCTGGGCGCGGGTGATGGCCAGCGACCCGTAGGGGACGGTGTGGAAGAGGTCGAACCCGAGGCCGGCCGACACGGCGGCCAGGGCCGCCGTCGCCCGGGTGCCGACGGTGGCGAGCAGTGACACCAGCACCGCCAGCAGCAGGGCCACGCTGGCGCTGGGGACGCTGCGGCGCACCGGGGCGAGGGCGGCGGCCAGGCCGAACGGGGCGGCCAGGGCGGCCACCACGGCGATCACGTTGTGAGCGCGGTCCAGCAGGTCTCGCAGGCTCGCGCTCACGCGCTCACCGGCGCCCGAAGGTGAACCCCTCGTAGCCGTTGGCGGCCACCTGCTCGCAGCGCTGCCGGTACGGCGCGAACCCACCGACGTAAGGCATGAACACCCGCTTCTTGCCCGGGATGTTGGCTCCGACGTACCAGGAGTCGGCGCGCATGAACAGCGTGCTCTCGGCCACCTGGCGGACATGGTCGACCCACATCCCCTCCGCCTCCTCGGTGGCCTCGACCCGCGTGAGCCCGTGCTCGCCCAGAAAGGCAATGCAGTCGGCGATCCACTCCACGTGCTGCTCGATGGCGAGGGGCATGTTGGTGAGGACCGACGGGCTGCCGGGCCCGGTGATGACGAACATGTTGGGGAACCCGGCGACCTGGATGCCGAGGTAGGTCGTCGGACCGGACGCCCACTTGTCGCGCAGGCTGCGCCCACCCCGTCCCCGGACGTCGATCCTGAGGAGGGAGCCGGTCATGGCGTCGAAGCCGGTGGCGAAGACCAGGATGTCGAGGTCGTGCTCGGTGGTGGTGGTGCGCAGGCCCGTCGGGATGATCTCGGTGATGGGCGTCTCCCTCAAGTCGACGAGGGCCACGTTCTCCCGATTGAAGGTCTCGAAGTAGTGCGTGTCGACGGGCGGGCGCTTGGTGCCGTACGGGTAGCCGCGGGGCACGAGCCGCTCGGCGACGCCGGGATCCTTCACGATCTGGCGGATCTTGCCGCGGATGAACTCGGCCGCCGTCTCGTTGGCCTCCTCGTCGCGTAGGAGGTCCCAGTAGGAGCCGTAGATGAACTTGAAGCCGCCCTCCTCGGCCCAGAGCTGCTCGTAGGTCGCCTCCCGCGTCTCGGGATCGACCTCCAGCGCCGAGTGGGGGCTCACGTCGTAGGGGAAGCCCCCCCACGAGGCCCGCGCCTTGCGACGGATCTCCCCGTAGTCGGCCTTGATCTGTGCGGTCTGGGCCGGGGTCATGAAGAAGTTGCGGGCGGGCACGCTGTAGTTGGGGGTGCGCTGGAACACCGTGAGGTGATCGGCCTCGGCGGCGATCACGGGCGCCGCCTGGATGCCGGTCGAGCCCGTGCCGATCAGCCCCACCTGCCGTCCGGAGAAGTCGACGCCTTCGTGGGGCCAGGCGCCGGTGTGGTACCACGTGCCTTGGAAGCGGTCGAGGCCGGGGATGGCGGGGACGTTGGCCGCCGACAGGCAGCCCACGGCGCTGATGAAGTACCGGGCGGTCACCGCCTCGCCGTCATCGGTGTGGACCTCCCAGCAGTCGCCGTCCTCGTCGAACACGGCGGCGGTCACCCGGGTGTCGAGCCGGATGTCTCTGCGGAGGTCGAAGCGGTCGGCGACGTGCTCGAGGTAGCGGAGGATCTCGGGCTGCTCGGGGTACTTGCTGCTCCACACCCACTCCTGCTGGAGCTCCTCGGAGAACGAGTACGAGTAGTAGAAGCTCTCCGAGTCGCAGCGGGCGCCCGGGTAGCGGTTCCAGTACCAGGTGCCCCCGACCCCGCCGCCCGCCTCGTACACCCGGGCGGACAGGCCGCCCAAGTCCCGCAACCGGTGGAGCATGTACAGCCCGGAGAACCCGGCGCCGACGATGACCGCGTCGAGATCGGGAGTGGAGGGCATCGCGAGCGGCGATGGTACTGCGAGAGCCCGGCGTCCACCGCGGCGCGCCGGCATCCGGCCGGGGCAACATCAGGGCCGACAGATTCGAAGGGAGGGCAGGGCCTCAGGTCGGGGCCCGATGGACGGCGCCGCGGGCAGGACTGGTCACCGCTGGTCGATCTGGGCGTTGATCACGGCTCCGATCAGCACGACATAGGTCGCCAGGTAGGTGCCGGTCATCCCGATGACGGCGCCGGCCAGGGCCCCGTAGACGGCGGTGTAGCGGGTCGAGAACTGGAGGTAGGCCGTGAACCCTGCGGCCACCACGAGGAGGCCGACCGCGGCGGTGACGGCGCCCGGCATGACCCGCCGGCCACCCACCAGGCGACCGGTCGAGAACCGGTAGGCGGCGGCGATGACCCCGGCCACGATGGCCAGGAGGATCGGGACACCGAAGACGATCGCCACGACGATGGGAACGAGGCGTAAGGCGGCGGCGGCCGCTTCGGACAGTAGGGCGATGACGCCGAGGACCAGGACCACAACCAGGGCGCCCGCCAGTGCCCGTCCCCGGGCCCGGAGGTAGCGACTGGGCGGGAGACCGTAGGCGGTGCGGATGGCCCGGTCGAGGTTGTAGACGCCGGCCGACGCGCTCCACAGGGCGAAGATGACGGACACGCCGAGGCCCACGGAGAGGCCGACGTGATCGGCGGCGGCGACCTTGTGGAGCTGCTGGGTCAGGGTCGATCCCAACGAGTCGGGACCGTTGTTGGCGAGGCCTTCGAGGTCCTTGGCCACCTGTCGGGGATCGACGACGAGCCCGAACACGCTGACGGCGGCGATGGCGGCCGGGAAGGCGGCGATGACGAGCCAGAAGGCGGCGCCCGACGCCGCCAGTCCGACCTGCTCCGCCGACTGCTCCCGGATCACCCGCCCGAGGAGGCTGACGACGGGAGCGGCGCCGGGATGGTCGTCGAGGACCTCAGTGGCGCGGTGTTGGGCCGCTGCCTCGCCGACCTCCAGGTCGTGGCGGATGACGCCGAGGTCGTGGCGGGCCGTGTCGCGGGGATCGTCCGAGCCGGGCACCGCGGCCGAACTGTAGCGTCGGCGCCGATGAGCGCCCTCCCCAGAGCCCGCCGCGCCCGGTGCCCGGCGTCGTCCGCCAACCTGGGCCCCGGGTTCGACACCCTGGCGCTGGCGGTGAGCCTGTACGTCGAGGTGGAGATCCGGCCGGCCCGTCGCCTGACCATGCGGGCCGAGGGGGAGGGGAAGGATCTGGCGACGGATCAGACCCATCTGGCGGCGCGGGTCGCCATGGACGTGGCCGGCACGGAGGGACTCGACATCACCGTGCGCTCCGAGATCCCCGTGGCCCGGGGGCTCGGGTCGTCGGCGGCCCTTGCGGTGGCGGCCGCCGCCGCCGCCGGGTCGCGGGACCCGCTTGGCGTCGCCACGGCGGTCGACGGCCACCCGGAGAACGCCGCCGCCTCGGTCCTCGGCGGCCTGGTGACGGCGACCATGCTCGGGCCCGGGCCGGCGGCGGCGCGGCTGCCCCTCGACAACGACCTTGCCCTGGTCGTCCTGGTCCCCGATCGCCGGCTGCCGACCGTCCAGGCCCGCCAGGCGTTGCCGGAGATGGTCCCCCACCACGACGCTACGTTCAACCTGGGGCGGATGGGCCTGCTCCTCTCGGGGCTGGCCGACCGCCGCCGGCTCGTTCGCGAGGCGACGGAGGACCGGCTGCACCAGCAGGCCCGGACGCCGCTGTTCCCGGAGTCGCCGGTGCTCCTCGCCGGGCTGGAGGACGCCGGTGCCCTGGCGGCGTGCTGGTCGGGGGCCGGGCCCTCGCTGATCGGCATCTGCGATGCCGCCTCCGCCGGTCGGGTGCGCGAGGCGGGGGAGCGGCTACTGGCCACGGCTCGCGTGGCCGGACGGGCCCTCTTGTTGACGCCCGACACGACCGGCCTCGTGGTCGAGGATCTCTAGCACTGCCTGTAGGTTTCGATGCCGTGCCGCTCGAGCCGTCCCGCAACCTGATCGCCATCCCCAACCCGCACCCCGACCGCGACTACGAGGTGCGATGTGAGACGAACGAGTTCACCTGCATGTGTCCGGTCACGGGACAGCCGGACTTCGCCACGGTGACCGTTCGCTACGTGCCGGGGCCGTCGATCGTGGAGCTCAAGAGCTTGAAGCAGTACCTCTGGAGCTACCGGGACGAAGGCGCCTTCCACGAGGACGTCACCAACCGGATCCTCGACGACCTCTCGGCGGCCATTGAGCCCCGCCGGATGACAGTCGTGACGGACTGGTTGATCAGGGGCGGTATCCACACGGTGGTGGAGGCGTCAAGGGCTGCAGACGCACAGCCGTGACCGGCTTGGGCGGGCCGACCCGACGGCGGGGACGCGAACCGGATCCGCAGGGTGCACCGAGGCGTCTCCGGTGGTGGAGGGAGCTTGGGCTGGCGGCGATCTTCTACGGGCTTTACAGCGCCGTGAGAGATCTCCGCGGCGCACGACCCGTGTCGGCGGCCCAAGCGTTCACCAACGCCCGCCGTGTCATCCGGATCGAGCGGGCGGTGGCGCTGTTCCACGAGCAGCAGATCCAGCACTACTTCCTTCGATGGACGAGCCTGGTCGAGATCCTCGACGATCTCTACAACACGACCCATTTCGTGGTTCCGGCCGTGATCCTCATGATCTTGTTCGTCAAGGCGCCCGACCGGTACGTCCCGGCCCGCAACACCCTCGCGATCATGACCGCCCTCGCCCTGGTCGGATTCGCCTTCTTCCCGCTCATGCCCCCCCGGCTGCTCCCTCCTGCGTACCACTTCGCCGACACGCTCAAGACCGTCGGCGGCCTGTGGTCCTTCGACTCCGGGCCGGTCGCCTCGGTGTCCAACCAGTACGCGGCCATGCCGAGCCTCCACATGGGATGGGCAGCGTGGTCTGCCGCCGTTGCCGTGCCGAACCTCCGGAGAACATGGGAGAGATGCCTCGCCGTTGCCTACCCCATGGTCACCTTGTTTTGCATCATCGTCACCGCCAACCACTACTTCTTGGATGCCGCGGCCGGCCTTGGCGTGCTGGGGATCGCACAGCTGGTCCAGCGGACCGTGCCAACCCGGGTCCACGTGACGCGGGTGTGGGAATGAGGCGGCGCTCAACGGGCTGTAGACGCCACGCGATCTCGGCGGGGGTGATCGCCGGGGTGGTGGCGCTCTCTGCGTGCGGGTCGGCGGCCGCCCCTCGGGCCTCCGTCAACGTCTATGCCGCAACCATGTCGAAGCTGAGCCCAGCCGTAGCTGCGCTACCGGAGCGCGTCTACGTAGCCGACGCCGGCAGTGGTGGCGTGACGGTGGTGGACGCGCGCAGTGGACGGATCACCGCCCTTCTCCTGCCAGGACTTTCGATCAACGCGATCGTCGCAAGCTGGGATCTGCACCGGCTCTACGCCCTCAGCGCCGCCGACGACGAGATCGTGCCGATCGACGCGAGCACCCTGCGGGCGGGGACATCCATCCGGGTCAGCCATCCTGACGAGCTCTACTTCAGCCCCGACGGCCGGGAGGGAGTCGTCATAGACGCGGCGGCGCGGACGCTCGACGTGCGAGCGCAGCCCGACTTCGGGCTCGAGCGCCGAGTGATGATCGGCTGTGCCGCCACCAGTCTCGATTTCACCGCCGACGGCACTGACGCGGTGGCCACTTGCCCATCGGCATCAACCATCGTGGAAGTCGCCCTGGCGACCGGGCGGGTCGTGCGCCGAGACATGGTCGGTGGGAACCCAACGTCCATCCGCCTCGATCCCACGGGCCGCGCCTTCTTCATAACCGATCATCTCCTGAGCCAGGTCGACGTGGTCGATGCCGCAGCCCTCGGTCAGCCCGACGTGATCGTCACCGAGAACGACCCGAGCGCCCTCGCCCTGAGCCGGGACACCCACAGCTTCGACGTCGCCAACCAGGGTTCGGACTCGGTGTCGGTGATCTCTGTCGCCCACCGCGAGCGCACAGCCGATCTGTACCTGCGGGGGGGCTTCGCCCCAGACGGGATCCAGGTGTCAGCGGATGGGCGCACCCTGTGGATGAGCGACTCGGCCGACAAGGTCATCGGCACCCTCAGCGCCGGTCGGCCCGGCGGTCGCGTTGCGGTGCCCGCCGCCGCCGGCGGCATCCTCGTCTGGCCCCAGCCTGGTCGGCACTCTCTCGGTGGTGCTGGTCTCATGCGATAGCAGGCCGGTACGGCCATCCACTCTCAGGACCGAGACCGGGAACCTATGACCCAGGCCCGGCCGAGCCAACGGCCGGCTCGGGGTCGGCGCTGGCGGCGTCCGACCGTGACCGACCGCCGCGGCGGTTGAAAACGACCAGGGTGACGAGGGCGCCGACGAAGACCACGACGCTGGTCCAGTCGTTCAGCCGGAGCGGCCCGATCCGGTGGGCGAAGTCGATCCGCTCGTACTCGGTGAAGAACCGACCGAACGTGTATGCGGCGGCATAGACGGCGAAGAGCGAGCCGGTCCGGAGCCGGAGCCGGCGCTCGACCGCCAGCACGATGCCGACGACGCAGAGATCCCACAGGCTCTCGTACAAGAAGATCGGCTGGAAGGTCCGCGCCGTCGCGTAGGCGGCGGGCCGATGGGCGACGTCGATGCGGAGTCCCCACGGCAGGCCCGTGGGCTTGCCGAACAGCTCCTGGTTGAAGTAGTTCCCCCACCGGCCGATGGCCTGGGCCAGTGGGAGGGCGGGAGCGACACAGTCCAGGAGCACGCCCACGTTGGCACCCCGACGGCGGGCGACCTGGGCACCGACGAGCACCCCGGCGGCGACACCACCCCAGATGCCCAGCCCGCCGTCCCAGATCTTCAGGGCGTTCAGGGGCTGACCCCGGGGCGGAAGGTACAGCTCGTAGTCCGTCACCACGTGGTACAGCCGAGCACCCAGGATCCCGGCGGGGACCGCCCACAGCGCGATCGTCGTGATCAGCCCGGGGTCGCCACCCCGTCGCGCGTAACGGCGCGAGCAGACCGCCACGGCGGCCCAGACCCCCAAGGCGATGCACAACCCGTAGGCCCGCAACTGCAGCGGACCGATGTGAATGGCACCACTCGACGGGCTCGGAATCGCCGCGAACACCTTCCCGACGTTAGCGGGGGAGGACCAGCTGTTCCGAGCACGCAGGCGCCGGCCCGGCCCCGTGGCGGAGCGACCGATGTCGCCCGCCGGAATGTTGCCTCGTCAGGCGGCGCGACCGAGGAACCGCGCCAGGTTGTCGCGCATGATGGCCTTGACCTGATCCTCGGGGAGCCCGCTCAGCTGGTGGGAGGCGTACTCATGGGGAAACGCCAGGCCCTCTCCGTGGGGGAAGTCCGACCCGAACACGATCGGTTCGACTCCCACCGAGGCAATGACCCGCTCGACGTTCTCCTCGGGGTAGGGCGCCACGACGAAGTGTTGGCGGAAGATCTCGCTGGGCCGACGGTCCAGTGTCCCCCACCTTGCCTTGCGCCCCATGAGGAACGCGTGGTCCATCTTCCTGGTCAGGTAGGGCACCCACACCGTGCCCTGCTCGGCCAGACACACCTGCAGGGTCGGGAAGCGACCGAACAGGTTGTGCAGGATCATCCCGCCGACGAGCTCCATGGCGGGCCGGTCGCCCCAGTAGAACACCCATTGGAAGGCGTCGAAGCGTCCGAAGGTGTCCTCGGGATCCTCGCTCCAGTCGGCGCCATGCTTCTGGTAGTCGGTGGCGCCAAGGTGGACGGCCACCCGAGCTCCGGCGTCGCTGATGCGGGCCCAGACCGGATCGAAGACCGGGTCGGCGACCGAGCGTCCCCCGAAGGGGTCGGCACGACCCCCATGGGCGTGCCCGGACTTGAACTGGACGAGGGGGGCGCCCTCGCCCAACACGATGTCGAGCTCCTTGCACGCCAGGTCCACGTCGGCGAGCGAGATGTAGGGCGGCAGGAACATGCGGTCCTCGTAGGCGTAGCCGATCTCGGTGTGGATCCAGCGGTTGAACGCCCGGACGTTGGCATAGATGGCATCGACGTTGTCGGCGAACTCGTACTCGATGTCATGGGCGCTGGCGGGGAACATCAGCGCCACCTCGATCCCCTGATCGTCCATGAGGGCGAGCCGCAGCTCCCGGTTGCCGTACGTCTCGCGCTGGTCGCGGAACTCGGCGATGAGCTGCCGGCGCTCGTCGTCGGTGAGACCCTTCAGGGGGTTGAGGCGGTTGAGCAGCATCCCCGGGGTGACGAGGGGCTCCTCGGAGGACCCGGTGCCGACGAGCTCCCGGAGCCGATCGGCGGAGTATGTCACCTGCTCGACGGAGAACTTTGACGGCCGCCCGGCGAACAGCTGCACGGGGCGCCCATCGGCGTCGGTGCGGTGGGTGATGGCCAGATCCCGGTACTGCGGGTCGATGTACTGCTCGTACAGGGTCGGCGGTTCGTTGAAGTGGTTGTCGGCGTCGTTGATCCGGTACGGCAGCATCGCCATCCCCCTCACTGGACAAAACCCACCTATCGCCCAAACCTACTCTCCGGACCGTCCAGAAGGTCGGCGAATCGGCTGGCGACATGGTGCTGACCCATGAGGTCCATGGTGGTGTTGACCGCTCGCTTGGCCTGGCGGAGGGCGGAAGCGTCCACGGAGGCGATCTCCCGGGCAAAGGCCATGGTCGCCTCGCGCAGTTCGTCTCGCGGATACAGGCGGTTCACCGCGCCCATCTCGTAGAGGCGGCGGGCGCCCACGCGCATGCCGCTGAACAACATCTCCTTGGCCAGGCGGGGCCCGTACAGCCAGGTGTGCACCGGCGCCTGGATGCCCCCGACGCCCATCGACGCGAGGGGATCCCGGAAGAAGGCGTCGTCCGCGCAGAACACCAGGTCGCACGGGAAGACGAACCGCTGGCCGCCACCGATGCAGCCGCCCTGCACGGCCGCGATGGTGGGCTTGGGCAGGTTGCGAACGAACGTCAGCTCATCCCAGGGTGCCGAGGCACCGGCCGCCGGCTCGGGCACCGGTGCGGTGAGGTCGGCGCCCGCACAGAAGTGGGGGCCCTCGGCGCACAACACGACGACCCTGACGTCGGCATCGGCGGCGGCGGCGCGCCAGGCCCGGGTCAGCTCTTCATGCATGGCGGCGTCGTAGGCGTTGACCGGAGGGCGGTCCAGGGTGATGACGCCCACCGGGCCATCGCGGCGGAACTCCACGACGCTCACGGGCGGGCCTGCGGGGGCGGTGCCTCGTCCCGGAGCCGGGCCCGGAGCACGAACTTCTTCACCTTCCCAGACGGAGTCCGGTCGAACTCGTCGACCCCGCGCACCTCCTCCGGCCACTTCTGGCGGGCGAGCCCGCTGAGCCTGAGGTAGCCCCTGATGGCCTCGAGGTCGGGCGTTGAGACTCCCGGCATCGGCCGGATGAACGCGCACCCGTGCTCTCCGAGGCGGGCGTCGGGGGCGGCGACCACGGCCACCTCGGCCACACCGGCCATGGCGGCGAGGACGGCCTCGACCTCGGCGGCGCTCACGTTCTCGCCGCCCCTGATGATGAGGTCGGCGGTGCGGTCGGTGACGGTGAGATAGCCCTGTTCGTCAAGGATGCCGATGTCGCCGGTCGCATACCACCCGTCGGTGTCGAGCCGGGCGGCGGTGAGCGCCGCGTCGGTGTAGCCCACGAACAGGTCGGGGCCGCGGGTCGTGATCTCGCCGGGTTCCCCGGGGCCAAGGTCGTGTCCGTCGGGGCTGGCGATGCGGACCTCCACCCCCGGCATGGGGCGGCCGTCGGTGTACAGGCGCCGGTCGCGGGAATCGGCGTGGGCGGAGCCGGTGACCGACGGGTGCTCGGTGGAGCCATAGGCACGTACCAGCGAGATGCCGAGGGAGTCGGCGCGCTCGGCGACGGCCGGCGGGATCGGGGCCCCCCCGAGGGCCACGTAGCGCATGTGCTCGAGGTGGCGCGACGTCAGGTTGGGGTGGTCCAGCAGGCTGGTGAGGAAGTACGTCGCCCCTCCCCCGCCGGTGAGGTCGCCATCGAGCATGGCGGCCAGGGCATGGGCGGGGTCCCATCGATCGAGCAGGTTGATGGGGCTGCCCGTCACGACGGGCGACAGCAGACCCCCCAGCATCCCGGTGGCGTGGCTCACGGGTGAGGCCAGCAGCACGGGCCGGTTACCGGGCGGGGCCTGGAGCGGAGCGATCGAGGGGGGTGCGTCGTAGGTGAGCTGGCGCACCTCGGCCAGCAGGGTGCGATGGGTGTGGACCACCCCCTTGGGATCAGCGGTCGTCCCCGACGTGTAGCCGAGGACGCACGGCGCGTCGGGATCGATGGGCGCGGGACCGGCCACGGGCGGAGCCTCGGCGAGCGACGACCATGGTGTCCCCCACGAGGGCACGTCATCGCCCACGAACACGATTTGCTCGAGGCTGGGTACGTCCGCCCGGAGACCGTCGATGATCTCGGCGTAGTCGAGGTGGCCGAAGCGGGGGGTGGCGACGTGAGCCCGCGGTGCCGCCTGGCGCAGAATGTAGGCGAGCTCCCGGGCGCCGTAGATGTGCACGATCGGCACCAGCACCGCGCCGGTCAAGGCACCGGCGTAGAAGGCGGCCGCCGCCTCCATCCAGTTGGGGAGCTGGAAGCTCACTACGTCACCCGGCTCGATGCCCGCGGCTCGAAGGCCGCCGGCCAGCCGGCGGGCGACGTCGGCCACGTCGCCGAACGTGCCGTCGTAGGGCCTGTCCCGCGACCAGATCCTGATGCGTGACCCGGGGTGGTCCTGCAGACCTCGGGCCACGACGGCCCCGAGGGTGGAGTCGTCCCAGAGGCCCTCGGCCCGGTAATGGCCCGCCAGCTCCGGCGCCACCGGGCGCGGCGCGAAGGCGAGGGCCACACGCTTGTATTAGCGTCCTACCGGGCAATTCGTCCAACACCGGTCCGTGGGGGGACCGGAGGGGAAGTCATGGAGCTCGGGGACCTGACCCTGGTCAGCGTGGATGACCACCTGGTGGAGCCGCCGGACCTTTTCACCGCCCGGATCTCGCCGGCTCACGTCGATGTCGCCCCGCGGGTGGTCCGGCGCGAGGACGGTTCGGAGGTGTGGCGGTTCCTCGGCAAGGAGATGCCGAACATCGGCCTCAACGCCGTGGTGGGCCGGCCCCCCGAGGAGTACGGGATCGATCCGACGTCCTTCGACGAGATGCGGGCGGGCTGCTACGACGTCGACGCCCGCGTGCGGGACATGGACGCCAACGGGGTGCTGGCCTCGATGTGCTTTCCGTCGTTCTCGGGCTTCACCGGCCAGTTCTACGGCCGGGACGCCGACCGGGAGCTCGGGATGGAGCTGCTGCGCATCTACAACGACTGGCACGTCGACGAGTGGGCTGGCGCGCACCCCGGGCGGTTCATCCCCTTGGCGGTGCCGCCCGCCTGGGATCCCGAGGCGATGGCCGCCGAGGTCCGGCGGGTGGCGGCGAAGGGCTGCCACGCCATCACCTTCTCCGAGAACCCCGAGAAGCTGGGCCTGCCCAGCTTCCACTCCGATCACTGGGACCCGTTCTTCACCGCGTGCGCGGACGAGGGCACCACGATCTGCCTCCACATCGGATCCTCCTCCCAGCTGGTGGTCACCTCCGTGCAGGCGCCGATCGACGTGATGATCGCCCTCACGCCGGTCAACAGCGTGCAGGCGGCCGCCGACCTCTTGTTCTCCCCCGTGCTGCGCAAGTTCCCGACTCTGCGCTTCGCCCTGTCCGAGGGGGGGATCGGGTGGATCCCCTACTTCCTCGAGCGGGTCGACTACGTCTACGCCCACCACCGGGCATGGACCCACCAGGATTTCGGGGGCCGGCTCCCCAGCGAGGTGTTTCGGGACCACATCGTCACCTGCTTCATCGATGACGCCGTCGGCGTGCGCATCCGGGACCTGGTGGGGTTGGAGACCATCTGCTGGGAGTGCGACTACCCCCACTCCGACTCCACCTGGCCGCGCTCGCCCGAGATCCTGTGGGAGTCGATCAAGGAGCTGCCCGAGGACGAGGTCGCCGCCATCACCCACCGCAACGCCATGCGCCTGTTCCGCTTCGATCCCTTCGCCCACCGCCGCCCCGAGGACTGCACGGTGGGCGCTCTCCGCCGGGAGGCCGCCGACGTCGACCTCTCGCTTCATTCGACCGGCCGGCGTTCCTCCGGTCCGGGCAGCGTCGCCGAGCTCCAGGCCCAGGTCGACGTCATGCGCAACCGCCAGCCCGCCGGCACCTGAGCGCGGCGCCATGACCGAACTCGCCGATCCCTTCGAAGCCTTCGACCGGGCGACAGGGGCGCAGGCGGTGGACTCTCCTTACCCCGAGCTGGCCGCCCTGCGGCGATCGGGCGCGGTGCACCCTCGAGACGTCCGAGCGGTGTTCGGGCTGGACGCAGACACCCCCTTGCCCGAAGGGCTGCCGCCGGCGTTCCAGGTCGTCGGCCACGAGGCGGTCGCCGAGGTCCTGCGGGACGCGAAGTCCTTCTCGTCGGGGCTCCTCGCGGCGATCACCGGTCCGGTGATGGGGCACACCATCTTGGAGATGGACGCGCCCGAGCACCACCGCTACCGGGCCCTGCTCCAGCAGGCCTTCAGCCGCAAGGCGGTCGAGCGCTGGGAGACGGAACTGATCGGCCCGCTCGTCCACCGGTACCTCGACGGCGTCCGTACCGCCGATCACGCCGACCTCGTGCGGCAGCTGACGTTCCCATTCCCGGTGGCGGTGATCGCCGGGCTCATGGGCCTGCCCCCCGACGACCTGCCCCGGTTCCACCGCTGGGCAGTGCAGCTCATCAGCTATACGTTCGACCGGGAGAGAGCCCTCGAGGCATCGGCCGAGCTGAGAGACTATTTCGCCGTCATCGTGGCGACCCGGCGAGAGCAGCCGGGCGACGACCTTGTCAGCCTCCTCGCCGGCGCCGAGCTCGAGGGCACCCGCCTGAGTGACGACGACATCTTCGCCTTCCTGCGTCTCCTCCTGCCGGCGGGTGCGGAGACGACCTACCGCTCGACCAGCAACCTCTTGTTGGGTCTGCTCACCCATCCCGATCAGCTCGACGCCGTCTGCCTGGACCGGTCCTTGATCCCGGCCGCCGTCGAAGAAGGTCTCCGGTGGGAGCCTCCCCTGACCGGGATCGTCCGGCAATCGACGGGGGACGCCACCCTCGGTGGCGTCCCCGTGCCGGCGGGCGCGCTGCTGAGCATCAGCCTCGGATCGGCGAATCACGACGAGCAGCGCTGGCCGGGTGCCGACGAGTTCGACATCACCCGCCCTCCCCGCGGCCACCTGGCGTTCGGCGCGGGGCCTCACACGTGCCTGGGGATGCACCTGGCACGCATGGAGAGCGCGGTCCTCCTCGGCGCCGTGCTCGACCGCCTCCCCGGCCTGCGCCTCGACCCCGGGGCCGCACCTGTCCGCATCCGAGGTAGCTCCTTCCGGGCGCCCGCTCGTCTTCCCGTCGTCTTCGACCGGGTGGCGTAGGTGCGACGACCCGCCCGCGCCGTCATCACCGCCGCGGTGCTGATGGCCACCGCCTGCGGGGCCCGGGTCGGCCCCTACGTCGGCACCGGGATCCGCCCGGGCACGGCGACCGTGGCCGGCCCCACGGCGGCGATCGCGCCGGGCGGGGCGGTGCCGACGGGTGCCCAGGCGCCGCAAGCCGGGTCGAGCACGGGGCCCATGTCAGCGGCGAAAGCGGACGCTGCCAGCGGGGGAGGAGCCGCCCCGGGGGGCTCGACGGGGCCGAGCGGAGCAGCCCTCTCCCCGCAAGCGGCGGCCGAGCTCACCCCGGCCACGTTCCCCTACGCCGCCGGCGCCGAGGCGGCCCTGTGCACGGGAACGGCCGGGAACGGATCCTCCGACGTCGGCGTCACGCCCACCACCGTGACCATCGGCAACGTGAGCGGGCTCACCGGCATCCTGAGCAACAACTTCGAGCAGGGTCCCGAGGCGGTCCAGGCCCTCTTCAGCGCCATCAACGCTGCCGGGGGGATCTGCGGGCGCCGCCTCCAGCTCGAGGTGGAAGACGACGGTCAGGACTCGGGGAAGAATGCGGCCGACACGTCCGACCTCGCTTCCCGGGTCTTCGCGTTCGTGGGCTCGACATCGGATGCCGACAACGGCGGCGCGCCGGTGCTCGCCTCCACCCACGTGCCGGACGTCGGGACGGCGATCAACGTCGCCCGCGGGCAGACCGGTGTGTTCTGGACCACCACCGGTGGGGCGACGGTCAGGAACGGCCAGCACTACATCTACGACACCCTCGTGCGGGGGTTGAAGGCGGCGGGCAACTTCCCGCAGCGCTTCGCGGTGCTGTCGTACAGCATCCCCATCAGCGCGGACGCGGCGCAGCAGTTCCTCACCGTGTTCACCCACGAGGGGGCGACCAGCTGCTTCACCGACGAGAGCGTCTCGCCGGCGACGGCGTCACTCGACCAGGACGTGCTCCAGATGAAGAGCAAGGGTTGCGACGGCGTCTACACGACCATGGACGTGACCGGGAACGCCAAGCTCCTACAGGCCATGCAGCGCCAGCAGTTCCATCCTCGCTTCGCCGGCACGACATTCGACGGGTACACGCCCGCCCAGATCTCGGTGGCGGGGCAGAGCGCGGCGCAGGGGTTCGAGGTCAACCTCCCGTTCCTGCCCTTCACCGACGGCAATGCCGTCGTGTCCACCTACGAGTCCGACCTCCGCACGTACGAGCCCGGGAAGGAGCCGAGCTCGTTCGGTCTCGAGGCGTGGGCCGATGCGCAGATGTTCATCTACGGCCTGATCAAGGCCGGGCACAACCCCACCCGGCCGGCGCTCGTCCAGGCCTTTGGCAGCATCGACAGCTGGAACACCGGTGGTGCCACGGCACCCTACGTCCCGCGCCTGCGCGAGCCGCCGGGCCCGTGCTCGGTGGAGGCGGTCGTCCAAGGGGCGCAGTACGTGCGCAAGTGGCCGGCGAGTGGCTACTTCTGCGACGGCCAGCTGGTGCCGGCAGGGCCGTGAGATCGGCCGGGGGGGCGGGGGCGTCGATGCCGTCGTCGGTGACGGCGGCGTTGCAACGGGCGTTGGAGGCCCGCCCGGAAGCGATCGCCCTGGTGGACCGCCGACGGCGGCTCACCTACCGGGAGCTGGCGACCGAGGTCGACGGGGCGGCGGCGGCGCTGAACCGCCGAGACGTGGTCGCCGGGACCAGGGTGGCGGCCAGCCTGCCCAACGGCGTCGACATCGTGGTGGCCTTCCTCGCGACCCTCCGGTTGGGCGCCGTGTGGGTCGGCATCCACCGGGCGTACACCGCTGCGGAGCGCCAGGCGCTGCTCGACGACGCCGAGCCGACCGTGTACCTGACCGAGCCCCTCGCGGCGGCGCCGGTCCCCGGGCCGCTCCCACCGTCGACCGTCGCCCCGACGGCGCCGGCGGCGATCGCCTACACGAGCGGGACGACCGGGGCTCCCAAAGGGGCGGTCCACAGCCAGCACAACCTCGTGGTGGCGGCGGCGATGACCGACCAAGGTGGGGGAGGCGACCGGATCGGGGTGTGCCTGCCGCTCACCACCCTCAACCTCATGATCCTCGGCGCCATCCAGGCGTTGGTGAGGGGCGGGACGTGCGTGTGCATGGACCGGACCGACGCTGTCGGCGTCGCCGAGTGGGTGGCGGAGGAGCGCATCGACCGGATGTCGGTGCCGCCGACCATCGCCTACGACCTGCTCACCAGCCAGGACGTGGCTCCGTCGCAGCTGCAAACGCTGGTGCAGCTCGGTGTGGGGGCCGCCCACTGCCCGGAGGGCCTGGACGCCCTCTACCTCGAGCGCTTCGGCCACCCGTTACGGGTCGGCTACGGCCTGACGGAGGCTCCGTCGGTGGTGGCCCGTCAAGCGCCCGGCACAGCAGGGGCGACGGGGTCGGACGGGTCGCCGGTGTCGGCCGGGATTGCGCTGCCCCACCTCGCCGTCACCATCCGGGACGATGAGGGAGCCTGTCTGTCGGCGGGGCAGCGCGGGGAGATCTGCGTCGGCGCCGCGCCCGCAGGGCGATGGGCCGATCTGTACACGACCATGCTCGGCTACTGGCGCAAGCCGGACGAGTCGAGGGAGGCCCTCCGTGGGGGTGTGCTCCACACCGGCGACGTCGGGTGGCTGGACGGGGACGCCAACCTGTTCGTGATGGGGCGGCGGGCGGAGGTGATCGTCCGCGGCGGTGTCACCATCCACCCCGCCGAGATCGAACGGGTGGTGGGCGACGACCCCCAGGTGGCCGAGTGCGCCGTCGTCGGGCGCACTCACCCGCGTCTGGGAGAGGAGGTGGTGGTCTTCGTCCGCCCGCTTCCTGGCGAGGCGTTCGACGCCGGCGAGGCCCGAGCCCGTTGCGCAGAGCGGCTGGCCCGTCACAAGGTGCCGGCTGAGTTCATAATCGTCGACCGGTTGCCCCGGAACGCCATGGGCAAGGTCGTGAGATCGGACCTCCACCCGTCGACGGGCTCAGCGACCTACGGGCAGCGGTAGTCGGCGTCGTAGCCGTTGAGGGGATACTGGGCGTCGGTGACCATGCCGCCGGTGATGCTGGCGGTGCAGTTGCTCTCAGCACCTCTGAGGGAGCGCGCGCCGGGTACCCACGACGGGTATCGCGCGAAGGCGGTGGAGTTGCCGGTGATGCTCGACCAGCTCGAGCCGTTGGTGTAGATCCCCACGGTGCTCACGCCCACGCTCTGGAGGTAGGCGACGGCGCCCTGGAGATCGGCGATGTTGTACGACGGTGTGTTCTGCCAGCTGTTGGCGCTCTCGACGTCGAGCCACCACGGGGCCGCCTGGGCGGCGGCAGGGGTGGACGCCGCTACGGCGTCCTGGAACGAGTCGGCGGCGGCGTTCCAGCCGTAGTCGTACGAGCATCCCGTGGTCAATGTGTCAGAGGGACACCCGGCCTGGCCGGTGGGCCAATGCGGGGAGGTTGGGCCGGGGTCGGCGGTGTTGGCGTAGAACGATACCCGTGGCGACATCGTGGACTTCACTGCCCAGGCGTACTCGGTGCTCAGGCACGGGTTGGGGCTGAACACGATCCCGCTGTTGACCCCGACGATGCCGAAGGTCTGGCCGGTCGGCAGCGCTGTCCCGCACTGGGGGTAGGACACGTCATAGCCGGTGGGGCTTGGTGAACCGCCGCCGCCGCCGCCATGGGTCTTGGCGAAGGCGGCGGTCGGGGTGAGGAGCACGGCCGCGGCCAGAGCCGAAGCAGCGATGGCATGGCGGAGCATGGACGGGGAGGGTAGCGGTCGAAGGGCCCGAGGCCAACGAAATCGCCGACTTCGGACATGATCCACGCCGGACCACTCGACAGCGGGCGGCGGGATGCCGATACGGAGGTACATGGGCGAATTCGACCAGGTCCTCTCGGCCGCCCAAGCGGGGGCGGAGTGGGCCATCGGCCGGCTCTACTGCGATCTCAACCCGGCGGTCCTCCGCTTCCTCACGGCCCGGGCCGGGGATGCCGGGGAGGACCTGGCTCAGGAGACCTGGATCGGGGTCGCCCGGGGACTGGCCGCCTTCAGCGGGGACGAGCGCGGCTTCCGGTCCTGGGTCTTCACCATCGCCCACCGCCGTCTCGTGCAGCGCTGGCGAGATCTCGAACGGCGGCCGTCGACGCCCATCGACCCGGAGGACCTCGGGACCCTCGCCGGGGGAGCTGACCCCGCCGCCTCGGTCGTGGCCGACGCCGCGGCAGCGGACCTCGTGGCCGGGCTGACGGCGGAGCAGGCGGAGGTGGTCCTGCTCCGGGTCGTGGGCGGCTTCGAGGCAGCCGAGGTGGGCCAGATCATCGGCAAGAGCGCCGGAGCTGTGCGGATCATCCAGCACCGGGCCCTGAAACGGTTGGCCGAGCGCTTCGCCACGGAGTCGGTAACACCATGATCTTCGAGCGCGATGAACCTGCCGATATGCGACGTTTCCCGCTCGATGACCGCACTGCCAATCGCCTGCTGGCCGGCGAGCTCCTTCCCGAGGACGCCCCGGCCGGCTTCGAGGAGGTTGCCCGACTGGTGGCAGCGGCGGCCGCCCCCCCGGTGGGGGCGGAGCTGGGGAGCGCCGCGGCCATGGTCGGCGTCATCGCAGGGGCGATGGCGACGGCGCCGCACGTCACCATTGCATCGAGGAGGAACCCCGTGCGCTCCAGAATCACGGCCAAGGTCGCCGGGTTGGCGGCTGCCGCCGTCCTCCTCACCGGGACGGCAGCGGCTGCAGCCACCAACAGCCTCCCGGCGTCGGCCCAGTCGGCGGTTGCCGACGCCGCCTCCACGGTCGGCGTCAACATCCCCAAGCACCACCACCACGGCAACCCCCACGACGCCGCCCTGACCGCCGCGGGGACAGCCGCGCCGGACACGGGCGAGGGCAAGCCGGCCAAGACGGGCACCGGCCATGGCAAGGGGCCCGACGCGGGCCCGACAAGCCCCGCCACATACGGGCTGTGCCAGGCATTCTCCAAGGTGACGACGGCGGATCCGCGGTCCCACTCCACCGCCTACCGCAACCTGGCCGCGGCGGCGGCCACGGCGCACCAGACCGTGAGTGCCTACTGCGCCACCATCAAGCCGCCGGCCGGGGACGTGAGCGGGACCGAGGACCAGAACTCCTCGACCACCGAGGCGCCGGAGGCACCCGAGGCACCCGACGCGGGCAAAGCCAACGGCCACGCCGCCATCCCTGGGCCCAACGAGGCACCGTCGACGTCCACGTCGACGACCACGGGCCACGGCGCCCCCGCCAACCCGGGCAAGCCAACAACGACCGGGCACTGACGCCACGGTAGGTAGGAGCGCGGTCGGGCGCGCGGGGCCATTGAACTGCAGCGGCGACCGGGCCGGGCACGGGCCACGTTCCCCAGCTA
>Ga0102924_1002110_pt1 | contig 22108 bp, 21 predicted proteins | sample PaiPotPPM11metaG_FD_80116 | JGI IMG/M metagenome (GOLD analysis project Ga0102924, IMG submission 80116) | Iron sulfur acid spring bacterial and archeal communities from Banff, Canada, to study Microbial Dark Matter (Phase II) - Paint Pots PPM... ...
GGCATCCTCGTTCGAGATCAGCAGCGTGCGGAACAACCCGTCGGGCGCCTCCGCTTCGCTAAAAACGCGCTGAATTTCGAGCGCGCAGCGAGTCGTGCTGTCCGCATGTTTGAGCATGATGGCGTTGCCCGCCATCAATGCCGGGGCCGCCGCCCGGAAGACTTGCCAGTACGGAAAATTCCAGGGCATGATCGCAAAAATAACGCCCAGCGGCCGAAACGCCACGGCGCTGCGCGTCGCGTTGCTTTCGAGGACGCGATCGCCGAGCAACTCGGCTCCGTGCCCGGCAAAATATTCGCAGCACCAGGCGCACTTGTCGACTTCGGCGAGTGCCTGCGCGATCGGCTTGCCCATCTCGCGAACGGCGGCCTCGGCTAGCGTCTGACGCTGGTCGCGCAACGTGCGCGCCACCGCATTCAAGAGTTTCGCACGAGATTCAAAAGGCTCGCGCCGCCAGGTGCGATAGGAGGCGACGCCGGCATCGAGATGCGCGTCGATCTCGGCCGGCGCCATGTACTCGAATCGCTCCAACGTTTTTCCCGTCGCGGGATTGATGGTCAAAATCTCAGATGGCATGCTCCGCCCAAGGTCCCGAAGGCCCCGCGTAAATCTGAATCAGCTGATCAGGGCGCAGATAGGTGCGTGCAACGCGCTGAATATCGGCCGGCGTGATGTTCGCGTAACGCGTCTGCAGCGTTGCGAAATAATCGTTGGGGAGATCATTTTCCGCGAGATCCAGCACTTCGTCCAGCTGCCCTCTCGACGAAGCTTCGGAAAGCAGCGCGGAAGAGATGAGGCGCACCTTCGCGTCCGAGAGTTCGCTTTGGGTGATCGGTTCCGCTCGCAAGCGACTCAGTTGCTCGCGCACGATCGCGATCGCCGCCGCAACGTTATCGGGCGAAGCATTCAGATCGATCTCGAGGTCACCGCGGTCCTTGTCGCTCTTCATTTCGCTCGAGACGTTATAGACGAGTCCGCGTTTCTGCCGCAGCTCTTGCCACAGACGCGATTCAAAGTATCCCGAACCAGCGATAATTTCGGTGAGCAGCGTAAAGGCGTCGTAATCCGGGCTCGTGCGGGAGACGGCGGGCTGGCCGAGTTGGATGAAGACTTGGTTCGCGTCGGTGCCGATGTAGGCGTGCCCGGCGTGCGCGGGCGGCAACGCCGGCAACGCTACCCGCGGTTTTGGTCCGGCGTAGCTCCAGGAACCGAACGCTGCTTCGACGGCGCGGCGGGCGTGCGCCGCCGTAACGTCACCCACGATTGCGATCGTCGTCAGATCGGGACGCCAGTACCGCTGCACATATGCGAGCAGATCTTCGCGCGTTATCGCGGCGAGCGAGAGTGGCGATTCAAAACGCAGCGACGGGTCGTCGGGGGCGAGCAGGCTCTGCAGGTACGATCGCGTTACCATATTGCCGGAGACGTTTTCTTCCATCTGCACGGTGTTGGCCAGCTGCCCGCGTTCCAGCGAGAGCCAATGTTCGGGAAAGGCCGGATGCTCTTCGCCGTCCGCCAGCAGACCGAGCAGGGTTTCGAAGTCCTGGGCATAGCCTTGCGCGGAAAATGTCTGGCCGAGATCGATCGAGGCGCCGATAGTATCCGTGATCTTGCGCAACTGCGTGAAATCGTAATGTTCGCTGCCGAATGGCGCGACGATCGATGCCAGCCGTGCGATACCTTCCTGGCCCGCCGGCGCGAACGCGGGCGACGAAGCGATCTCGCCGCTGATGTAAACGGTCGGGCGATCGTGCTTCTCTTGAACGATCACCGTTAAGCCGTTGGCTAGCGTGAAACGCACGGGCGTGAGTTTGCTGCGCGAGGTGCTGGGCTGCTGCAGCAGCGCGCGAATCAAGTTGGGCTCGACGATCGGACCGTTCGGCGAGCGTCCGCTAAAATTGTCGGAGTTGATCGCGTCGCTCTTTTGTGACGTTCCCGCGGCAGGCTTGTCATTGGGCGTGAGATGACCGACGACGGTGGGTTTTGCCAGATATGTCTTGGCCACTTTGAGCAAGTCGGCGGGCGTCAGCGCCGCCAAACGCGCGTCTTCGTCGCGGTCGCGCTCACCGACGATGCCGTAGGTATAACCGGCCAAGTCTCCGTAGCCGCCGATCGAATCGGCGGTGAAGGCGCGGTCGGCGATGGTGGCGCGTTTCGCCGCGGCGACGAGTTCCGGATCGAATCCCTTTTGCAAAATGCGGTCCATCACGCTTTGGAAGATTTGCTGCGCCTCGGCGCCGCTGTGGCCGCCATTCATGATGACGAAGACGTGCATCAGTCCGCCGCGCAGCTGTGTGTCGGCATTTGCGTACAGCTGAAGTGCGACGTTCGATTCCACCAGCGCTTGATAGAACGGACCGCGCTCGTTGGGAATGAGCGAAGAAAGTGTGCTGATCGCCGGTTCGCCCGGCTCAGTATCTCCCGGAACGGCGTACGCGAGATCGACGACTTCAAACGGGAATGGGAATTCGGCTTCAACCGTTTGTCCTTGCGCGGCCTCCGGACGAACCGCGACGCGAGCCGGAACCGCGCGCGCCGGGATCCCGCCGAAGTATTTGCGCGCTAGCGCAAAAATCGCATTATGATTGACGTCGCCCGCGACGACAAGAGCGGCGTTTCCCGGCGCGTACCACCGCTCGTAGTAGCGGCGAATGTCGGCCACGCTCGCCTTCGCGACATCGGCGCGCAAACCGGCGGGAGTACGGCCTGCCGGCGAACCGGGATAAGTCGCCGCGCGCACACGAGAGAGCAGATTGTAGAACGGAGAGCTGTCGTCGCCGTCGAGTTCGTTGAGCACGGCGCGCCGTTCGATCGCCCATTCCTCGGGCGCCAATGCCGCGTGCTGCATGCGGTCGGCTTCGATCTGCAGCGCCACCGCAACGCGATCGGCGGGCATGTCGAAAACGAATTGGGTGTAATCGTAATCGGTTTGGCCGTTCATCTGCGCGCCCAAACGCGCGACGATGTCATCGAGCCCGCCCGACGAAATGGAGTTGGTTCCGCGAAACATCATGTGCTCGAGCGCGTGCGCGAGGCCCGTCTTTCCGGGCGTCTCGTCGAGCGAGCCGAACCGATACCAGACCGCGGTGTGCACGACAGGTGCGGCGTGATCCTCAACCACGATCACTTTGAGGCCGTTGGAAAGCTTGCTTTGATAGATGCCGCTGTCGCCGATTCCCGTTCGCGCGCTTTGTGCGTGCGCGATTCCCAGTCCGGCCAGCGCAATGGCCAGCGCGAACGCGACGGTAAATTTCATTAGGCCGTGGCCGGGGAGAGGAGCGCTTCGACCGTCGGCGCCAAATCTTTGACGTCCACCCCCGAGCGTTCCGCCAACCGCAAGAGAATCTGGTCCTGCAGTTGCTGATGGTAGAGCAGCCGAGAAATCGAATCGTGGTCGGCTTCAGCGCGAATCTCGTCATGCTGGCTTTGCTGACGCTGCGCGACGGCGATGACGAAGATCAAAATGAGCTGCGCGATGTTCGAGCACGTCAGCAAGAAGATGAATGGGAAGGGATCCCAGTGCGTGACAACTCCGACCAGAACCCAAACGAATTGGACCACAATTGCCAGCATGAGCGCGATAGGTGCGCCGGTGGCAGCTGCGATTTTTTGGCACGTGCGTTCGATTGGCGACAGCTGATCGTGGTGCATGGTATTGACGTCGTCGACGAGCGGATGATTCTCGACTTGGGCGGCCGTGAGTGGCAGGCGTTGGGCTAGCGTATCATTCACAGGCGTTCTCCTGGTTCGGAAGCTTCTAAATAATAGCGCGCGCTGTCTTCGACGGCGGCGTATGGAAGACACCCAATCAGTTCAGAGCGCACGACCTCGACGCCCGCTTGTCTTGCCAGCGCGCGAACCGTTTCGACAATGCGGTAGAGCGGGGTCGCGCGATAGTTCGTGACGTTGAGCGAGATCTGCATGAGGTCGTCGCCGAGCGGCAATCCCAGGACCTTGAGCGAGCGCAAGCCGCCGTCGCGTTCGCGCAGCTGGCGCGCGATACGCTTGGCGAGGCTGAGATCGCCGGTCCCCAACTCGACGTTGAATGCGATCAGGACCTCGCGGGCGCCGACCGCGATCGCTCCGGCGCTGGCGTGCTTGGAGACGTCGCCGAAATCCGGCCGCCACTGCGGGAGTTCGAAACGGGCGTCCAAACCCTCGAACTCTCCCTCGCGCACGGAGGCGAGATTGCGCCGCAGCGGCGTGCTCGCCGCTTCGCTATATAAGAAGGAAGGAACGCGCAGCCTCTCCCAGATCGCCGCTGCCGTTTCGCGGGCCAGCGCGACCGCATCGTCCATCGTCGCGCCGCGCAGCGGAATGAAGGGCAGCACGTCGAGCGCGCCGATCCTCGGATGCACGCCGCGATGGGTGCGCAGGTCGATCCGCTCGACCGTTACGGCCGCCAGCGCCAGGGCGGCCTCGCGAAGCTGCTCGTACGATCCGACGAGTGTGAGCACGCTGCGATTGTGGACCGGATCGCTCGTCTGATCGACGACGTGTGCTCCCTCCTTTTCGACTGCGGCCACGCAGGCGGCAACGATCGCGAGATCGCGCCCTTCAGAGATATTCGGGACGCACTCGAGCGACTTCACGAGAGCGCGAGTTCGATCGCCTGGGCAACGTCGGCGCAGTTTTGCGGCGTGAGCAGCGTGCGATAGCCCAGTTTGTTCGCTTCGGCGATGCGGCGCGCCGCAGCGGTCACCGCGCGGACTTCACCGGAGAGTCCGAGCTCGCCAAAGGCTGCGGCATCCGCCGGCAGCGCGCGATTCCGAAACGACGACGCGATCGCAAGGGCGATTCCGAGATCGGCGGCAGGTTCGCTAACGCGCAATCCGCCCGCAACCGAGGCGTAAACGTCGTGCGTTCCGAGCCGCAGTCCGACGCGCCGCTCGAGTACCGCGATGATCATCGCCAGCCGCGCTTGATCGACGTTGTTCGCCAATCGGCGCGGAGTGCCGTAGCTGGTTTCGCCGACGAGCGCCTGCACTTCGATCAGCACCGGGCGGGAGCCGACGATGCCGGCGACCACGCACGAGCCACTCGGGCGGCCGTGCCGGCCGGACAGAAACAGCTCCGATGGATTGCCGACCTCGCGCAAGCCATCGCTTTGCATCGTGAAGACGCAGATCTCATCGATGCTGCCGAAGCGATTCTTGTATGCGCGCACGATCCGGTGATCGCCGTTCAGATCGCCTTCAAAGTACAGAACCGTATCGACCAAATGCTCGAGCAGGCGCGGGCCCGCAATCGAGCCGTCCTTCGTGACGTGACCGACGATGAAGGTCGCGCAATCGGTGCGTTTAGCGAATTCCATCGCAGCCTGCGCGCAATCGCGAATCTGGGTGACGCTGCCGGCGTACGATTCCGACTCCGGCAGCCACACGGTTTGAATCGAATCGAGGATCAGCGTTCGCGGGCGAAGCTTTTCGGCCTGATCCAATACTTCGCGCAGATTCGTCTCCGGAAATACGAGTATTTCGCCGTTGTCATCCAATGCCAACCGCTCCGCACGCAGGCGTACTTGCGCGGCCGACTCTTCGCCGCAGACGTAGATAACCGGCCCGCGATCGCGTGCGAGGTTGGCCGCAATCTGCAGCAGCAGCGTCGACTTGCCCGCGCCCGGCGGACCTCCGATCAGCGTAACGCTCCCCGGCACGATTCCGCCGCCGAGCACCGCATCGAATTCAGGCAAACCGGTTGAGCCGCGTGCGGTCCCGCTTCGGTCGACCTCGCTCAGCGGAATCGGTCCGCTTCGCGCAGATGGGCGAGAGCTCGCTCGCGTTTTAACCGCCGCAACGCGCATCGGCCGCTCGTCGAAAGAGTTCCAAGCGTCGCATTGCGGACAACGCCCCAGCCAGCGCGGCGATTCGAAGCCGCACGCCGAGCAGAAGTAGACCGATCGCGCCTTGGCCACGCTTGCGCTGTTAGCCGCGAGGCGCGCCGCAGCCTCGCGCAAAAGAGGATGGCGTGCCGGCAGATCTGCAGATTGCCATCGACGGCCCCGCGGCGTCGGGAAAAACGACGGTTGCGCGTTTGCTCGCGCTGCGGCTGGGCGTTGTCTACGTCGATACGGGGTCGATGTATCGAGCGCTCGCCTTTGCCGCTTTGCAAACGCAAACCGATCTCGACAACGAAAACGCCCTCGTCCGCCTGTTCGATCAGCAGATCCGGGTCAGCCTCGATCGGGAGGCGCAACTCGGGTTTCGCGTTTTTTGGAAAAACGACGAACTCACACAGGATGAACTCGACTCCCCCGTCGTGACCGCGGTCGTTTCCATCGTCGCCGCGCATCCGCACGTTCGTGAAGCAATGGTGCGCGAGCAGCGGCGCATCGCCGGCGAAGGATCGGTGGTAATGGCGGGCCGCGATATCGGGACCGTCGTGTTGCCGGATGCGCCCTGCAAAATATTCCTGACCGCTTCGGTCGCTGCGCGCGTCGCCCGGCGCCGGGCTCAGTTGGAGGCCTCCGGCGTGGACGTCAGCGCTCACGAGCTTACGCAAGAGATCGAGGAGCGCGACCGTCTGGACGAGACGCGTAAGGTTTCGCCGCTGCGAAAAGCGCCTGACGCGCACATAATCGATTCGAGCGAGCTGACGGCGGAGCAGGTCGTTGACGAAATCTGCGGCTTAATCGGATGATCGATTGGCTGTATGATGCCGCGAAGCTTAGTCTGGGCGTCATTTTTCGGCTATGGCGCATGCGGGTGCTTGGAACGGAGAACGTTCCGCCCACGGGTCCGGTGATCGTCGCGTGCAACCACATCTCATATTTCGATCCGCCGCTGCTCGGGACGGCCTGTCCGCGCCGCATCCGTTACATGGCCAAGCGCGAGCTCTTCAAGATTCCGGTCCTGGGCCCGTTGATTACCGGCTTCGGCGCTTACCCTGTCGATCGCGGCGGGACGCCGATGGCAGCCGTGCGCCGTTCGGTCGAAGTGCTGCGCCGCGGCGAGGTCATCGGCATCTTTCCGGAAGGCACCCGGAACCTGGACGGAACCATACAACCCCGCGAAGGGGTTGCGCTCCTAGCCTCACTTGGCAAGGCCGCCGTAGTTCCGGCGGCAGTCCTGGGGACTGGGGAGGCCCGCCGGTTTCGGCGATTTGAGGTTGTTTTCGGTCCGCCCTTGCGGCTGCCGGCCGGCAGAAAAGCGACTCGGGAAGAGTTGGCGAACTTCACGGACCAGGTGATGCAGGCGATACGAAAACTCCCGGAGACGATTCGTGGAGATTAAAAAGGCGAAGGTCCAAGGGTTTTGCTTCGGCGTCGCCATCACGCTGAAGAAGGCCGAGGAAGCGATCGAGGCCCGCGAGCAGGTCACGACGCTCGGACACGTCGTGCACAATCCGCAGATGGTCGAATCGTTGGCGGAGCGCGGCTTGCTCAATGCGACCTCCGTGGACGAAATCGACACCGGCGCGCTCTTCGTGCGCGCGCACGGATTGCCGGTTGAAGTGTACGAGAAGGCCAAGGAAAAGGGTCTGGAGATCATCGACGCTACCTGTCCGATGGTCACGAAAATTCACGTGCAGGCCGAGAAACTCAAAGCCGACGGCTATAAGATCATCGTCGTCGGCGATCCGAAACATCCCGAAGTCAAAGGCACGCTGAGTCACGTTCCGGGCGCGTGGTGCATCGAAACGATCGAAGACGTCGAGAAACTGCCGCGCGGGTCGCGCGTAGGCGTGGTCGTGCAGTCAACCTATTCGCGGGAACGATTCACCGATATCGTGCGCGCGCTGATCGCGAAATACTACGAAGTGCGCGCCGTCAACACGATCTGCACGGATACGAACAACCGTCAAAGTGAAGCGCTCGAGCTCTCGAAAGAGGTCGAAGTGATGGTCGTGGTGGGCGGCAAGACGTCGGCCAACACCAAACATTTGGCTGAGCTCTCCGAACTTAACGGCGCCAAAGCTTATCATATCGAGGGTCCCGACGAGCTGCAGAGTCAATGGTTCGACGGCGTCCGCGTTGCGGGACTCATGTCGGGTGCATCGACGCCGGGGTGGCTCGTCGATCAGGTGGCGCAGCGAATGGAGGAGCTCGCCCGTCAACCAGCCTGATCTCTTTGAAACGCATCTCGAGGGACTGATCAGGGACTATCGGGGATCGCCGCAGGTTTCCGATATGCTCTTTTACCATTTCGGTTACGGCCAATACGGACCGGCAAAGCGCGGTAAGCGCCTGCGGCCGCGGCTGCTGTTGTGCGTCGCAGAATCCGAGGGCGGCGTCGCCGAGAACGCGCTCGATGCGGCTGCCGCCGTCGAGATTCTTCACAACTACTCGCTCGTTCACGACGACATCGAAGACAACGACGAATTGCGCCGCGGCCGGCGCACCGTGTGGGCCGTCTATGGCATCCCGCAAGGGCTCAACGCCGGGGACGCGCTTTGCGCAATCAGTTTCCTCGCGCTCACCAACAGCGTATCGCGCCACTCGGACGAGCGCGTGCTGCTCATGGTTCGCGCGCTGCACGAAGCGCACGCCACGATGTGCGACGGACAATCGATGGATCTGGCGTACGAACAGGCCGCGCAGGTTGATTTGGCCGCCTATAACCGCATGATCGGCGCGAAGACCGCGGCGCTGTTCGGCGCTTCGTCGCAGCTCGGAGCGCTCTGCGCGCCGTGCGACAGCGAGGCGGTCGTGCGCTACCGCGAACTGGGCCGCGCGTTCGGGATGGCTTTCCAAATTCGCGACGACGTCTTAGGGATTTGGGGAACGCTCGACGCGACCGGAAAGGTGTCGGGCAACGACATCGCGCGCCGCAAGTGGACATTTCCGGTCGTCTGGGCGCTCGCGCAGCCGCAGTCGGCGGCGCGCGATCGCATCGCCCAAGCGTACGCGCGCGGCGAAACGCTCGATAACGCTACGGTTACCGCCGTGGTTGAGGCGCTCGACGGACTCGGCGCGCGCGAGGCCGCCAATCAAGCCGCTGCCGAGCAGTTGTCCCTTGTCGAACGCCATCCGGTCAGAAAAGTACGTGACTTTCTCCTGAACTCGCTGGAGCTCGCGTCGTCTTGAGTGTAAAGCGACCGGCGGCCTCTGCACGGCTGCAGCTCGGCCTCCTGCTTCTTGGCGGCTTGGCCGTGCGCTTGTTCTTTATCGGCGATCAAGGCTTCAAGAACGATATCGCGTCTTTCGAAGCGTGGGCGATTACGCTGGCAACCCATCCGCTGTCGCAGTTCTACACGTCGACCAAATTCGTCGATTATCCGACGGGCTATTTTTATGTGCTCTGGTTTATCGGCCACCTGTTTGCGCTGATCTCGCCGCAAAACAATTACGACCTGTTGCGCCTGCTCGTCAAACTGCCGGCGATTCTGATGGATCTAGTGGATAGCGCGCTTCTCTACGCACTCGTGCGGCGTTATGCGAGCGAACGCTGGGCGCTCGGCGCCGCGGCGCTGTTCGTCTTAAACCCCGCGGTAATCTTTATTTCCGCGTCCTGGGGACAGGTCGACTCGGTGGCGGCCAGCCTGGCACTGGCCGCAGTCTATTTGCTGCTGCGCTCTGATCCGTCGACGGGCTCAGGACAGGCTAAAACTGCAGATGGTTTTGCATGGCCGGTTGTGGCCGGCTGGTTGTTGCTTGCATATTCGCTGCTGATCAAACCGCAGGCGGCGGTGCTCGTGCCGCTTTTTGTAGTCTTTGCGTTCGTTTCGCCGGAGCACCGCGCGCGCCGCGCGGCGGCAACCGCGGCCGGCATCGTGGGTGCCGTCGTTCTCGCATTCGTCCTGACCGTGCCGTTCCATCCGACCGCAAATCCGCTAAACGCATTTGGATGGCTGTACGAGCGCTACCAAGTCGGCAAGGACGTCTATGCGGTAAACTCGGTCAACGCATTCAATCTTTGGGCCATCGTGCATCCGTTTTGGCAGCCCGATTCACAACTGATTGCCATCTGGCCGCAGTATCTGTGGGGTATTGTCCTGACCGGAATCGCGGTCGTGCTGGTTCTCGTGCGCTACACCCAGGCGCGAACGTCGCAGGCGTTTATCGAAGCCGCCGCGCTCTCGACGCTGGCGTTCTTTATGCTCTCCACGCGCATGCATGAACGCTACCTCTTCGACGGTCTCCTTTTCACGATTGCGGCGGCGCCTTTCGCACCGCGCTACCTCTGGGCTTCCGTCATTTTCTCGGCGACGCTGCTCGTGAATTTGTTCTACTCGCTGACGTATCTCACGGTCGTCGTGCAAAACGTTGCGGGAGTCAACGCGGCGGATATGTGGCCTGCGGTGACGCATCCGCTCTCGGCGCTGAACGTCCTGACCTTTTTCTATCTCGGCTACATCTTTTTGGGTCAAGCAGTGGAAGAGGCTCCTCGTCATCCTGAGGTATCGAAGGACCCTGAGGTATCGAAGGGGATAGCGCCTGCACTGCGTGTGCTCCGTCCTCGCACTTGGTTCAATCCGCGCGAGGGTCTGGCGACGATGGTCTGGCCTCTCGACTATGTAGGGGCCGGCGCTCTCGGCGTCGTCTCGTTCGTGCTGTCGTACGTCAACTATTGGCTTCCCACCGAAAAAGTTTTTGACGAAATATATTTTGCGCGCGCAGCAGAAGAATATCTTTCGCACAAGTATATTTACGAAAGTACGCATCCGCCGCTCACCAAGCTCATCATCACGCTCTCGACCATCCTTTTCGGCGGCGACAACTCCCACGGCTGGCGGTTTTTAGATGTCGTTTTCGGCGCACTTGCAATCGTCGTCATCTACGCGTTTGCAAAGCGGCTGACTCGTTCGACGCTCTTCGCTTCGTTCGCCGCGCTGCTGCTGATCGCCGATGGGATGCACTTCGTACAGTCACGTATCGCCACGCCCGAAGGGATCGTCGTAGTCTTTTCCCTCGCGGCGCTCTACGCGTTCTACCGCTATTGGATCGCCTCGCAGTCGACCGTCCGTGCATACGAACCGCGAACGTTCATGCGCGCGAGCGTTTCGGCGATCGGCGCGCTCGTCGGGGGCTTTATCCTCGGTGCGGTTGTCACGCTGCCGTTTCACCAGTCGCGTGCGGCATTTGTGGTGGCCGGGTTTTACTTCGCATTTGGTTTGTATCTGCTTCTGCGGCTCGCGATCGTACCGCGGCTCTTCGGAAGCGATGGCGAGCTTGCGTCGTATGCCGAGGGATCGCGCTTGCTGCGGCGCGCCGGCAGCTCGACTTTAGAGATTCCCGACGGCCGCATCGTGCGCGGCAAGGGTCTGGAATTTGATGAGGATGGACTGAAAGTCGCCTACGCTCGCGACGGCTCCGCGAGATACGCGACCCCGGAGGGCGAGGCAACATATACCCCCGGGTTGGTTCGAGACGATCGCGGCGAAACGCAAGAAGGACGGCACGCAACGGCCTGGCTGATAGCGTTCACGATTCTCTTGGGCGCGCTGGTCGCGAGCAAATGGTATGGCGTGATGGCCTACGGCGTTTCATTCGTCGTTATAGCAGGCGTCTGGCTCGAGCGCTACTGGCACAACGGCCGTCTCAAGCAGTGGGGCAATCCATTCGGTTTCCGTTTGGACATTTCGATTGCGGCGATCGTCTTTTTGAGCATGACCGTCTACGTGTTCGTGTGGGTGCCCGAATTCTTCCGGCAGATCGAAATCAAGAACCTAACGGATCTCGTCTATCGTCAATACTCGATGTTCGAGTACCACGACACGCTCAAGGCGACGCATCCCTACGCTTCGGCGTTCTGGACGTGGCCGCTCGACCTGCGTCCGATCGCCTATTATTGGAAGGACCTGCGCGTGGGAGCCGCCGCCGCGGATCCTCGTGCGTGCTGCGTGGCCGAAATCATGTCGCTGCCCAACCCGCTGATTTTATGGTTCGGGCTGTTGTGCGTACCGATCGTCGCATTTTTCGCCTGGCGCGAACGCAATAAAGGCTACGCGCTGCTGGTTGTTGCCTATCTGCTGCAATGGCTGCCGTGGTCGCGCTCGCCCCGGATAGCGTGGATATACCATTTTTATGTCGACATCCCAATCGTCATATTGTGCAACGTGATTATATTGCAGCGCATTTGGCAATTGGGGGAAACCAACGAGGACGCAAAGGTGTTCAGCCGGCTCGCCGTGTGCGGATATGTCGCGGCCGTCGTCCTCGCCTTCGTGTGGTTCTATCCCGTGCTCGCCGGAGTGCCGCTGACGTGGAATGCTTGGGATGCGCGCATGTGGCTGCCGCACTGGATAATCTGACGGACTTCGGGCGGTAGGTAAAGAAGGTCGGAGCTATGTCAGGGCATTCGAAGTGGCACAACATCAAGTTGCGCAAAGGCAAGGTCGACGCGCAGCGCGGCGCCCTTTTTACCAAACTCAGTAAAGAGATCATTCTGGCCGCCAAGTCCGGCTCGCCCGATCCGGAGGCAAACTATCGTCTTAAAATGGCGGTCGAAAAAGCGCGCGAAAACAACGTGCCGCAGGACAACATCAAACGCGCGATCGCGCGCGCGGGCGGCGGCGCCGGCGAAAAAGAGATCCATGAAATTCGCTACGAGGGATACGGGCTGCACGGCATAGCAGTCGTTTTGGATGCGGCGACCGACAACCGCAACCGGACTGCCGGCGAGTTGCGCTTCTTGTTCGGCAAGCACGGCGGAACGCTCGGCGAAACCGGCAGCGTCGCGTGGATGTTCGATCCCGTCGGCGTCGTCGAGGTGGATCCGCAGGGGCGATCGGAGGATGCGCTGACGGAAGCAGCCTTAGTCGAAGGCGTGATCGATCTCGAGTATGGCGAACCCACGGACATCTACACGGACCCGGCACGGCTTGCGGAGGCGCGCGGTGCGCTTCAAAAGGCGGGGTTGCGAATCTCCGACGCGTTTCTCGGCGTGCGGGCAAAGCAGAAAACCGAGCTGCGCGGCCGCGATCTTTCGGACGTTCTTAACTTTCTCGAAGCGCTCGAAGAACACGAAGATATACAGCGCGTGTTTTCGAACCTGGACGCGAGCGAAGCTGCGCTCGAAGCGCTGGTGACGTGAGCACGGACGCGCCGCCACTGATCGAGCGGTACGTGCCGCGCGATTGGGTTTTCCCGCTGGTTTTCGCAGCCTTCGTCGGCGTGCTGGTTTGGTTCGGCCATTCGGTTCAGGAGTTTTTGTTGCCGGGACCCAACACCGTGATGGTGCCCTCTTTGATCGGTCTTACGGCGAACGATGCGACCAACGCAGTTATCCGCATGAGCCTCAAGCCGGAAATCGCAGGCCATGCAGTGAGCGATCAATATCCCAAAGGCGTGATCATGAATCAGCAACCGCAAGCGGGCATGCACGTTCGCGCCGGCCGTCAGATTTCGCTCATCGTCAGCGACGGCGTAAAAACCAACTTGATGCCGGATCTGCGCTACCAGTCGTTTCGCGACGCTCGGCTGGATCTGTCACAAGCCCATCTTACGCTCGCGAAAACGCAGTACGTGCGCAGTGACGACATCCCGGCCGATCACGTGATTTCGCAAGACCCGGCGCCCTCCGTCAGCGTTACGGACGGCGCGCAGGTCTCGCTGCTGATCAGCAAGGGCGGATTTTCGTCGCTCAGAGTGCCGGATTTCACCGGCATGGATATTGACCAAGCTCGCGGCGCCGCGGCGGCCGCGCACGTCAAACTGGGCCAGATTGTCTGGACGCCTTTGGGCCGCAGCGGTCCGCCGCACGGCGTGGTCGTGGAGCAAAGACCGGCTGCCGGTTCGATGATCGGCTCGTACGATGTGGTCTCGCTCGATGTGAGCGCCGGACCACTTCAATCCGGATATATCATTCACCAAACGCACGTTTTGGCGGCAGTTCCGCCCGCGGAAGCCGGGCAGAACCAACCGCTACGCGTGCGTTTTTCGGTGAGCGATGCGACCGGGCAATACGATCTCTACAATGGGTATGCCATGCCCGGTCAAAAGTTCGATTTGAACGTGACGACCATCGGCACGTCGGCCGTGTATTTCTTCGTCAACGACACGCTGCTCGGAGAAACGAAGGTCGGCCAAGAACCGTCCAATATCTATGGCCATTAAGATCGCGCCCTCGGTCCTCTCGGCCGATTTCGGGCGCATCGCCGAGCAAATAGCCGAAGTCGAGCGGAACGGGGCATCTTACGTCCACCTCGACGTTATGGATGGCCGCTTCGTGCCGAATATTACGTGGGGCCCCAAGGTCATCGCCGATCTGCGCAAACGCACGAAGCTCGTGTTCGACTGCCATCTGATGATCGTCGAGCCGGAGCGATACGTCGAGCGTTTTCGCGAAGCCGGCGCGGAGATCATCACCTTTCATCTCGAAGCCACCACGCACGCCGAACGGCTGCTCTCGTCGGTCCGCGCCATGGGCGCGAAGGCGGGCATTTCCATCTGCCCCCAAACGCCGGTTGCGATGTTGGAGGATCTCGCGGGCGATTTCGATCTGGCTCTGATCATGAGCGTTAATCCGGGCTTCGGCGGTCAACGCTTTATCCCGCACGCACTCGAAAAGGTTCGCCGGACGCGCGAGTTGCGCGAACGCTCCGGCGCAAAGTTTGAAATCGAAGTCGACGGCGGCATTACACTCGAAAATGCGCGAGCTGTTGCGGACGCGGGCGCGGACGTGCTCGTGATCGGCTCGGCAATCTTTGACACGCCGGATTGCGGAAAAACGACAAAACAGTTTTGCGAGCTGCTCGGCAGAGCCGCACCTCACTGAGAGAGGACGAACTCGTCGAGGCGATCCGCCGCTTCGTCGAACAACCCAATGAGCGGCGCGTTGTGCTCGGTATCGGCGACGACGCCGCAGTTTGGCAGCCGTCCCGGTCGCATCGAAGCGTCATCACAACGGACGCGCTGATTGAGAACGTCCATTTCCGGCGAACGGATTCCACGCTCGAAGAGATCGGCCGGCGCGCGATGGCTGCGAGCCTCAGCGACATCGCGGCGATGGGCGCGCGTCCCGTTCTCGCAACCGTCGCGCTCGGACTTCCGATCGAAAACGCTCAGACCGGCGTGCTCGCGCTCTATCTAGGAATCTGCGAAGTCGCGCGCGTGTACCACTGCGCGATTGTCGGCGGCGATCTGACGCGGGCACCGCTGCTGGCCATCTCGATAACGATCGTAGGCGAAGTGCGCTCTTCGCATGTAAAGACGCGCGCGGGCGCGCGCCCTTCAGACGTTATCGCGGTTACGGGGCCGCTGGGAGGCACGCGTGCCGGCGGCTATCTGGCAATACCCAGGCCGCGCGTCGCCGAGGGACGTTGGCTAGCGGCAAGCCGCAGTGTGCACGCGATGATGGATCTTTCCGACGGTCTTTCCACGGATTTGCCGCGCATGTGCGAGCGATCAGGATGCGGCGCGTTGGTCGAGCGCGTTCCCGTCGCCGAAGGCGCGAAAGAGTCCGATGCTCTGGGAGGCGGCGAGGATTACGAGCTCATGGTTGCAATCGCGCGCGGCGCGTTTAAACATCTGGCCGGCCGCTTTCACAAACGGTTTGGGCGCGAACTCGAACGCGTGGGAACGTTCCGCGAAGCTCCCGGTGTCTTCCTGAAAACAGCGGATCGCGGCGAGCAGCCGCTCGCGCAAACCGGCTGGGATCATTTTAAGCCTTCCGGGTAATCCTCTTCGCGCGCAGGCAGGCCGTGCAGACCCTCGCCGTGCGGTTGGTGCCCCGGTCGTTGATTCTGATGGATTGCAGGTTGGGCAGCCAGCGGCGCCTGGTTTTATTCATCGCGTGGCTGACGTTGTTGCCCGCCATTGGTCCCTTGCCGCAAACTTCACAGCGCTTTGCCATAACGTTCCGCATAGTACCACGGCCCTTCGCCGTTGACAATCCCTCCCTGCCCTTTTGCCGGGAAGGAGGCCAGGCTCGGTTGAACGACCGTCGCAACAGTGAATAACGCTCGCCCGCGGATCGTCGTCGATGCAATGGGCGGCGATCATGCTCCGGCCGAGATCGTCGCCGGAACCTTGCTTGCCGCAGCACAGGACTACGCCGACCTAACGCTCGCCGGAGATGAAGCGCAAATACGGCCGCTCTTGCGCGGGCCGGCCGCGGCGCATATTGCGATCATGCATGCGCCTCAAACCGTTCCCATGGACATGCACGCGTCGCAGGCGCTTCGCATTGCCGACCAGACCTCTCTCGGAATCGCCGTTGAAGCGGTGAAAGATGGCCGGGGGGATGCCGTTGTTTCGGCCGGCAACAGCGCGGCCTTTTTGGGGATTGCCTTGGTTAAGCTGCGTCCGATCCCGGGCATCGCGCGTCCGGCGATCGCAACCGTATGGCCCGCACTCAACGGGCCGATGGTCTTACTCGATTCGGGAGCCAATGTGGATTGCCGGCCGGAATGGCTCGAACAATTCGGCATCATGGGATCGGCCTATGCGAAAGCGGGGCTGCATATCGCTAACCCGCGCGTCGCTATTCTCTCGATCGGCGAAGAACGAAGCAAAGGCAACGCGCAGGTTCTCGAAGCCGCGAAGCTGCTCGAGCGGGCGCCGATCAATTTCATCGGCAACGTCGAGGGTAAAGATCTTTTTCACAACGCGGCCGACGTGGTCGTCGTAGATGGCTTTGTCGGCAACGTCGTGCTGAAGATGGGCGAGGGTCTGATCAGCGATCTCAGCAAGGTCATACGCGACACGATCCTTGGCGGAAATTTCGTTACTAAAATCGGTGCCGCTCTCGTCGCGCCGGCTTTGCGCGGATTGCGCCGGAAATTCGATTACGAAGAGTACGGCGGCGCGCCGCTGCTCGGCTTGCGGGGGAACTGCATCGTTACGCATGGGCGCGCCTCGCGCAATGCCATAAAAGGCGCTATCCGCGTGGCGGCCGAGGAAGTGCGCAACGACGTCATAGGCCGGATCAGCGAACTCGTCGCACCGACATTAACCGAGGTCTAGCATCTTAGCATTGCCGGCGACCGGCATCTACGTCCACCTGCCGTTTTGTCCGTATATTTGCCCCTATTGCGATTTTGCGAAGTGGCCGCACAAGCGCGGAGCGGCAGAACGGTATTTGCAAGCCCTGTATCGCGAAATTGAAAACACTGCCGATGTAGGCAGCAACGCGAACACTGTGTTTTTGGGCGGCGGGACTCCCAACACGTACGCGGCTTCAGAAATCGTGGAGTTGCTGGCGCGAATCAGCGCAAAGTTTCCGGGGACGCCAGGCTGTGAAACAACCATTGAGGTAAATCCGGAGTTGGTGAACGCCGCCACTCTCGAGGCCTATGCAACTGCCGGCGTGACGAGATTGTCGGTTGGCGTGCAGTCGTTCGTCGGATCCGAGATAAAGACGCTTGGAAGGCGGCACGAACCGCGCGACGTGCGCGCGGCGGTAGAAGCCGCCCGCGCGGCTGGCATGCGCAGCGTCAGCCTCGACCTGATGTTCGGCGTTCCCGGGCAGACGCCGCAGAGTTGGCGTCAATCGCTCGAAGCTGCACTCGATCTAAATCCCGATCACATCTCGACATACGGTCTGACAATCGAAGCTGGAACTCCCTATGCCGGGTGGCACGAACGCGATCCGAACGCCTTTCCGGACCAGGATGCGGAAGCCGACCTCTACGAGATCGCGATCGACGTTCTCGAAGGAGCCGGCTTCGAACATTACGAGATCAGCAATTTTGCGCGTCCCGGGCATCACTGCGCACATAACGCGAACTATTGGGCGAATGGCGAGTACGTCGGTTTAGGTGTTGGTGCGGCGTCTTACCGGAACGGGGTGCGCTCGACGCACACGCGAGATCTCCAGACGTACGTCAGCGCGGTTCTGGATGGCAGAGCCGTTCCGCAAGAATCGGAACGCTTGGAAGGGGCGCAACGCGCGGGCGAGGCCGTCATGCTGGCGCTGCGGACCGCGCAGGGGCTCTCGTTTGCAGCCTTCAAAGAACGGTACGGGTTGGAGTTTCTAGAGTATTACGCTCCGATCGTGGAGCCGTATCGTGCGGCCGGGCTGCTCGAAGTCGACGCGGCCGGGGCGCGATTGACGCGGCGCGGGCGATTCGTAGCCAATGACATATGCGCAACTTTCATAACGCTTCCTTAGGACGGAATCTCGCAGCCGCGATTCTGCGTGCCATTTTCGGCGTCGTTTTCGGCATTACCGGTTTTCTGTTGGGACGCGAAGCGTACTTGCATCTCGTCGCCCCGCACTTTGCTGACGAGAACTTGCAGCTCGTTTTTACGATCGTTGTCCCCTTGGCGGGAGCGCTGCTCGGCGTGCTGCTTGCCCCGCTCGCGCAGAGCGTCTTCGAGGGAGAACTCAATTCGGTCGAACGTGCGATCGAGCGCCTTGCGCCCTACGAACTTGCCGGCGGTGCGATCGGCCTCATTGCCGGATTGATCATAGCCTTTCTTATCCGCAGCATTCTCTTCGAGTTTATTTCAACGACCGGGCGCGCCGGAAGCTACGTCGCGATCTTGCTCTATATTGTGATCAGCATATTCTGCGCTTTCCTCGGCGCGCGCGTCGGCTCGCGTAAGATCGTTCCGATCTCGCTTTCGGTTCCGGGCGGTGCCGGAAACGTGCCCAAGATCATCGACACGTCGGTTATCGTCGATGGACGCATCGTGGAGATCTTGCAAGCGGGGTTTCTTGAGGGGCCGTTCATTCTGCCGCGTTTTATTCTTCGGGAGCTGCAAGCGGTTGCCGATTCCTCGGACGCACTCAAGCGCACGCGCGGACGCCGCGGGCTCGACGTGCTCAATCGTCTGCAGGAGCTCGGCTCGCTCGAGATCAGCGAGCGCGACTACGACGGCGTGCGCGAAGCTGATGCAAAACTCGTGCGGCTGGCCCGCGAGTTGGGCGGCAAACTCGTGACGAACGATTACAATCTCAATCGCGTCGCACACGTCGAGGGTGTGGATGTTCTGAACGTCAACGAGTTGGCAAATGCGGTCAAACCCGTAGTGCTTCCCGGCGAAGAGTTACACGTGCAGGTCATCCGCGACGGCAAAGAGCCGAACCAAGGCATCGGATATCTGGACGACGGAACGATGATCGTCGTCGAAAACGGGCGCCGTTTAATCGGCGAAGCCACCGACGTGGTCGTGACGAGCGTTTTGCAAACTGTTGCGGGGCGCATGATTTTCGCCAAAGCCCGCAAGGAATCGAGCTGATGCGCCGCCCGCCCTCGTGGGCGGCCATTGTTGTGGCGGCGGGCCGCGGGACGCGTTTCGGCCGTCCAAAGCAATTGCTCGAAATGGCAGGGACGCCGATGCTGGTGTGGTCGATTCGCACGTTCGCCGGAATGCCGGAGATCGACGCCATCGTCGTGGTGACCGAAAAAGAATGGCTTTCGGAGATTGCAGCCGTGGCCGCGGAGGCCGCCGGCGCGAAATGTTCGGCGGTTGTGCCCGGAGGCGCGACGCGCCAAGCCAGTGTGTATGAGGGTTTGCGCGCCGTCCCGGAAGGATGCGATGCCGTGCTGGTACACGACGGGGCGCGTCCGCTCGTCGACGCCGATACAGTGCGCAACGCGATGCACGTCATCGGCGACGGCTACGCAGCGCTGCTTGCCGTGCCGGTCGTCGACACGGTTAAGGTTGTCGAACCGCATTCACGCATCGTGAAAGAGACGTCGCCGCGCGAGCGTTTGTGGGCCGCGCAGACGCCGCAGTTCGCCACGCTGCCCGACATGCGCTTGGCGCACGAAGCGGGACGCCGCGATCGTTTTGCGGCTACCGACGACGCGATGCTGCTCGAGCGAATCGGAGTTACCGTGCAGATCGTTCCCGGTTCCCCGGACAATTTCAAAGTGACCTTGCCCGAGGATCTCGCGCGAGCCGAGGACGTGCTGCGCCGCTACGCGGACGCCCGCTGATGCGCATCGGGTACGGCTTCGACGCACACCGCCTGGCGAAAGGCCGCAAACTGATTCTCGGCGGCGTGCAGATTGAAAGCGATGTCGGCGCGCTCGGCCACTCCGATGCCGACGTGCTCGCGCATGCGGTTTGCGACGCGCTTCTGGGTGCGGCCGCTTTGGGCGATCTCGGCGAACGCTATCCCGCCTCGGATGCGCGCTGGAAAGACGCCGACTCGATGGAGCTGCTCTCGCAGTGCGCTGCCGAAGTGCAGCGCGCCGGGTTTACCATTGCGAACGTTGACGCGACGATCGTTGTCGAACAACCTAGGCTTGGGCCGCACGTGCGGCGCATGCGTGAAAATCTCTCGCAGCGTTTGAACCTTTCGCTCGCACAGGTAAGCGTGAAGGCCAAAAGCAGCGAGGGCATGGGATACACCGGAGATGGCACGGGCATCGCAGCCTCGGCCGTCGCGCTGCTCGAAGTTGGAGATGCTGGAACGTCAAACGCTCGCTGAGGCAATGCAGCGCTGGGGGTTTTTGGAAGATCCGATACCGCCGGCGGCACTGCGATGGATCGACACGTTCATTGCCGCTTACGGTGACGGCGTGAGATCGATTGACGAAGCCCGCCCGATCGTGGCATCCCTGCGAACGGAGGCATGCATCATACCGGCGCTCGAATTGGAACGGCTGCGCTCGCGCGATGTGCTATTCTTTTTGGACTCGGTTGGGCAGTACGTGGATCAGCAGCCGGAGCTGCGCGATCTACCGCTGGATCGCGATTTGCCCGAAATCGCCAAAGAGTTCGGTTTGGGGCCAGATGATGCAGTACACGCCGTGCGCATGGCACTGATGGGCGAAAAAGACGGACCACCCTTAGAACTGCTCTTTCCGCTGCTCGGACACGATCGGATTTTGATCCGCATCGGCGCGGTGAATTCGCGGTTGCTGCACGGCCGCGGCCTGCAACCGCTGGCATTCGGCCCGGATGGCAAACCTTTCGAACCGATCCATGGAACGCGCCCCGGCAATGAGTGATTTTCTTTCCGGAATTGCCGCGGATCTGCGCGCCGCGCTCGATCGCGATCCGGCCGCGCGCGGCCCTCTGGACGTCATGCTCTCCTATCCGGGATTTCACGCGATCGTTGCGCACCGGTTCATTCACGGGCTGCATCGCTCCGGGATACCGCTGCTGCCGCGCTGGCTGGCGAACGTCAACCGGTTCTTTACGGGTATTGAGATTCACCCGAATGCCCGAATCGGCCGGGGATTCTTCATCGATCACGGCATGGGCGTCGTCATTGGTGAGACGGCCGAGGTCGGCAATAACTGCACGATCTATCAGGGCGTGACGCTCGGCGGAACGAGCCTCTCGCACGGCAAACGTCACCCGACCTTGGGAAATAACGTGACGGTTGGAGTCGGCGCGATTGTTCTGGGAGCGGTCGCGGTCGGAGACAACGCAAAGATTGGCGGAGGTTCGGTCGTCGTGAGGGACGTGCCGGCAAACGCGACCGCAGTCGGCGTGCCGGCGCGAGTCGTCATGAAAGACGGCGTGCCGGTGCGTGCAGTGTCGGAAGAAGAAAGCAATTGGTCGTGGGTGATCTAGCGTGAGGCTGTACAACACGCGGACGCGCCGGCTCGAAGAATTCAAGCCGCTGAAACCGCCGCACGTGCGAATCTATGTGTGCGGGCTGACGCCCTCGGCCGAAGCGCACGCCGGGCACGCGCGTTCGTTCCTATTTTTCGACGTCTTACGGCGCTATTTGGAACATCTGCGCTACGATGTCACGTTCGTGCAGAACGTCACCGACATCGACGATCGCAGCATCGAGCGTGCTAAAGAGACGGGCGAACATTGGTACGACGTGGTCGGCGGGTACTACGCTTCCTTTAAAGAGTCGATGCGCAGGCTCGGCGTGCGCCATCCCGATCGCGAGCCGTACGCGACGCGCTTCATCCCGCAGATCGTCGAAATGATCGGCGAACTCGTGGACAAAGGGTACGCCTACGTTTCGAAAGGCGGTGTGTATTATCGCGTCGCGAAGTTTCCGCGCTACGGTGCTCTGAGCGGGCGCAACATCAAAGATCTCGAAGCGGGCGCGCGCGTCGAAGTCGACGAGTTTAAAGACGATCCGCTCGACTTTGCACTGTGGAAGTTTGCTAAACCGGACGAACCGAAGTGGCCGTCTCCTTGGGGCGAAGGCCGGCCCGGATGGCACATCGAGTGCTCGGCGATGTCTCGCGCGTTGCTCGATCCGCCCGGGGAAGGTTTCGACATTCACGGGGGCGGCGCCGATTTGATCTTTCCGCATCACGAAAACGAAATCGCGCAGAGCGAACCGCTGATGAGCCA
>Ga0102924_1002113_pt1 | contig 22084 bp, 17 predicted proteins | sample PaiPotPPM11metaG_FD_80116 | JGI IMG/M metagenome (GOLD analysis project Ga0102924, IMG submission 80116) | Iron sulfur acid spring bacterial and archeal communities from Banff, Canada, to study Microbial Dark Matter (Phase II) - Paint Pots PPM... ...
GATCATGTTGGCCGCCTCGCCGACGAACCCTTTGCACATGGCGGCTGACTCGGCGCGGAGAGGGTCGTCGACCGCGCTCGCCCACGCGGCCCAGTGCGTCCCCACCCGGGACAGCTCGAGTTGGTGGAGCATGTCGACGATCTTGTGCTTGATCGCCTGGAACGTCGCGATCGGTCGGTCGAACTGGACCCGGGCCTTCGAGTACTCGATTGCCATCTCCAATGCTCGATCACAGGCTCCGACGGTCTCCGCACAGACCGCGACCGCGATGTCGTCACCCACCCGCGCGAGGAGCTCCCGCTGGTCGCCGTCGGGGCCGATCCGGCGCGCCGTGCGCCCTTTGAGATCCAAGCGGGCGACCTTCCGGGTCACGTCCAGCGATGGGACCATCTCGCCCCGGGGCTCGTCCAGAGAAAACGCGGCCAGTCCGTCATCGGTTCGGGCCACGACGATCGCGACATCGGCCGTGTGGCCGTCGAGGACGACGGGCTTGCTCCCGCGCAGGCACCACCCATCAGCCTGCCGCGACGCCGTCGCCGTGACGGAGTCAAGAGGGTCGCCGCTGCCGGACTCCTCGATCCCGATCGTACCCCGGGTCGTGCCGGTTCCCAGCGTCGTCAGCAGCTGCTCGTCACCCAACCGCAGCGCTGCCAGCGTGGCGCCGACCGAGGAGGAGAGGAATGGTCCCGGAAGCGGGAGCTTTCCCATCTCCTCCTGCAACACAACGAGGTCCACCATCCCCATGCCCGCCCCGCCGAGATCTGCCGGTACGAGCAGGCCCGGCCATCCCAAAGCAGTTATGCCCTCCCACCACTCGGTGGTGTAGCCCCGGTCGTCGTCGATCATGGCGCGGACGTACCCCGACGGGGCCTTGCGGGTGAGGTAGGAACGGACCGTGTCGCGGAGCGCGTCCTGCTCCGGGCTGAAGGTGAAGTCCACGGAGCGCATGCTAACCCTGACACGCGTGTCGGGGAACGGGCAGAAACCCTGACGCGCGCGTTAGCGTTCGCCCATGGACTTCTCCTACGCCCCCGAGGACGAGGAGTTTCGGGCCGAGCTCCGGACCTGGATCGCGGCCAACCTGCCCGACTTCCTCGAACAAGGGGAGATCGGTCCCACCCAGTCGGACAGCACGGTTCGAACCATGCAACGACGTCAGGCGTGGCAACGCCGCCTCAACGAGGGCGGATGGGCGGCCATCAACTGGCCCCGGGAATGGGGCGGCCGCGAGGCGACGATCATGCAGAACGTCATCTACTCCCAGGAGATGGCCGAAGCCAAGACTCCGGGCATTTACAACGCCAACGGGATCTGGCAGATCGGCCCGATGATCCTGCGATGGGGCACGCGGGAGCAGCAGGAGCGCTGGTTGCCCGGGATCCTGAACGCCGATGAACACTGGTGCCAGGGGTTCAGCGAACCCCAGGCCGGAAGCGACCTCGCCAACCTTCGGACCGCTGCAGTGCGCGACGGCGACGACTACGTCCTGAACGGCCAGAAGATCTGGATCTCGACCGCGCACCTCGCCCGATGGGGCCTCTTCCTGGTCCGGACCGATCCCGACGCGATCAGCCGCGGCGCCAAGCACGAGGGCATCACCGCCCTGATCGTGGACATGGAGGCCCCGGGCGTGGAGTGCCGGCCGATCCGCGAGCTCACGGGTGAGACACTCTTCGACGAGGTGTTCTTCACCGACGCCCGCGTTCCAGTCGCGTACCGCCTCGGCGAGGAGGGGAACGGCTGGCAGGTCGCGATGGGAACCCTCGGCCATGAGCGGGTAGGGACCGCGAGCATCTCGATCGGGCTGAAGTACGAGCTCGAGAACATGATCGAAGCCGCCCGGAAGCACAATCCGGCGGCACTGGCAGACCCTGACATCCGCGACCGCATCGCGCGGGCGTGGACCCAGATCGAGCTCACCCGTCTTCTCAACAACCGGGCATTGTCGAAGGTGCTCAAAGGGGAGAAGAACTGGCCCGAGGTGCCGTTGGCGAAACTCCAGTGGAGCTCGCTCTCCCAAAGCCTGGCCGAGCTCAACGTGGACATCCTCGGCCCGGTGGGCGTGCTGGCCAAGGGCGGCCCGGACGCCGTCGACAGCGGCCACGCGGCCCACAACTATCCCTGGCAGCGCTTCACGTCGATCGGGGCCGGGGCGACCGAGGTCCAGAAGAACATCATCGCCGACAGGGCGATCAAGCTCCCTCGGCGCTGACGACGGTGGCTCTCGTCACGCTGCGGGGGGCTCGGGCCCTCATCACCGGCGCGTCGTCGGGCATCGGAGCGGCCACGGCTCGCCGACTCGCCGCGGGCGGCGCGACGGTCGCCCTGATCGGCCGGAGGGCCGATCGTCTCGCAGTCGTCCTGGACGACTGCCGGACGTCCGCGCCGGACAGCCGGATGTGGGTCGCTGACCTCGGCGATCTCGACCAGGCCGAGTCGATCGCACGGGAGGCGTGGGACAGGTTCGGGGCACTCGACGTGCTCGTGAACAACGCCGCAGTTCCGAAGGTGCGTCCGCTCGACCGGCTCACCCCGGCCGACGTCGAGGACGCGATGCGGGTCAACTTCTTGTCACCGGCCAGGATGACGCTGGCCGTCCTTCCTCGCATGGTGGAGCTCGGACGCGGCGTCATCGTGAACGTGAGCAGTGTCGGCGGCCGCCTGGGCATCTCCCACGAAGCGGCCTATTCGGCCAGCAAGTTCGCCCTGTGCGGGTGGAGTGAGTCGCTCGCCATCGACTTGGCGGGATCGGGCGTCGATGTCCGGCTCATCGAGCCTGGCCCCATCGACACCGACATCTGGGACCGGCCGGGCGAGCCCCATGCCGTGTACGACGGCCCGAAGGAGTCACCCGAGATCGTCGCAAACGGCATCGCGGCCGCACTCCTCAGCGATCGCTTCGAGCACTACCTGCCGGACCTGAAAGCGGTCGTCACGGGAAAGGACGCCGACCTCGACGGGTTCATCGCCTTCGCTGCGGCGATGGCCCGGGAGACCCGATGACGGTAACGTCGTCGCCACGCTGACATCACCGTCAGGGTCACCCGTGGAACCAGTGGGATTCGGGCACAGGAGGCGAGCCGAATGAAGGCGCTGGTCTTCGGCGTCAAGCCGGAGCGTTGGGATCCACCGGATCCGTCCAATCCCCTCCTCGCGAACCTGGCGAAGACCCCGATGCGGCTCATGGACGTCGAGGATGCCAAGCCGCTGCGGCCCGACTGGGTGGTGACCCGTCCACGACTGGTGGGCATCTGCGGATCGGACTCCAAGCAGGCGCTGCTCGACTTCGGTGAGGGCGATGTCGACAACGCCATGGCCGGGCTCTGCACGTTCCCCCAGGTGATGGGTCACGAAGTGGTGGCCGAGGTCGTCTCGCTCGGTCCGCAGGCGCGGGGGGTCGAGGTCGGCCAACGGGTGGTCCTGAACCCTTGGCTCTCGTGTGGCCCGCGAGGCGTGACTCCGCTGTGCCCGTCGTGTCAGGCCGGCGACTTCAGCCTGTGCCACAGCTTCACGACCGGGCCCATCAGCGCCGGGATCCACACGGGGGTGGCGAGCGACGCGACGGGCGGATACGCCGAGTTGATGCCTGCGCACACCTCGATGCTCTTCCCGGTCCCGGACGCGATGGCGGACGAGGACGCGATCTTCGCTGACCCGTTCGCCGTGTCCCTCCATGCCGTCACCCGCCACGCACCACCGTCCGGCGGGAAGGTCCTCGTCTACGGCGCCGGCTCCCTCGGGTGTGCGACGATCGCGATCCTGCAAGCCCTCCACCCCGACGTGGAGGTCGCGGTGGTGGCCCGCTTCGACGCCCAGGCCGAGCTGGCCCGGAAGCTGGGCGCATCCGTTGTGGTCCGGCCCGAGGACCGCCTGGCCATCATCGAGGAGCTCGCCCGGTGGTCCGGCGGGACCCTGGTCACGGGCAGCCTCGGACTGCCGATGTGTCATCCGGGCGGGATCGACGTGGCGTACGACACGGTCGGAAAGCCCGAGACCTTCGAGGTCGGGGTCCGGCTCCTGCGGGCACGCGGCACGCTGGTCAAAAGCGGCGTCCACGCCCCGGGGCGGTGGGAGTGGAGCCCGCTGTACTTCAAGGAGATCTCATGGGTGGGCTCCAACGCCTTCGGGATCGAGGAGGTGGAAGGCCGGCGCAAGCACGGTATCGAGCACTACCTCGACCTTGCGTCGGCCGGTCGCGTATCGCTCCGACCGATGCTCACCCACACCTTCCGACTGGATGAGTGGCGGGAGGCGTTCGCCACGATCGCGACCCAGGGCGAGACCGGAGCAGTGAAGGTCGCGATCGACCACCGCTGAGCGGCCGACCTCGATGTCAGCCCAGGCGCTCGATGACGGTGCAGTGGGCCTGTCCGCCACCCTCGCACATCGTCTGGAACCCGTACCGGCCGCCGGTGGCCTCGAGGTCATTGAGCAACGTGGCGGCCATCCTGACACCCGTCGCGCCGAGAGGATGCCCGATCGCGATCGCCCCACCCCGGGGGTTGAAGCGTTCGGGGTCGGGCTTGAACTCGCGCTCCCAACGCAGCGCGATCGCGGCGAACGCCTCGTTGCATTCGATCGAGTCGAAGTCGTCGATCCGCATCCCGGATCGCTCCAGTAGCCGTCGTGTGGCCCGATTGGGGGCGGACAGGACCAGCACCGGATCCTCGGCCGCAAGAGCGAAGTGCACGAACCGGGCCCGGATGGGCAAACCGAGGCGCTCGGCCGTCGCACGATCGGCGATGATCATCGCCGCCGCACCGTCGGTCATCTGGGAGGAGTTGCCCGCAGTGATGTCCGGGGCGGTGTCGGGCTCCCACGACTGCGCCGGAGGCAGCTGCCCGAGGGCTTCGAGGCTGGCGTCGTAACGGATGCCCTCATCGGCTTCGAGACTCGACCCGGTCAGCGAGCCGTCCTCGTCCTTGATCGGGACCGGCAGGATCTCCTTCGCGAAGTGGCCCGAGCTCGTCGCCGCCGCGGCCCTCCGGTGGCTCTCGAGGGCAAACCGGTCCATCTCTGCGCGCGTGACGCCGGCTCGCTCGGCCAGCGCCTGGGCTACTCGGAACTGGGCCCACAGGCGCTGGTCGATCACGTCCATGAACGTTGGGGAGAAGGGCCCCGTCCCACCGCGGGCATTCGATGCCATCGGAGCCCGGCTCATCGACTCCACCCCGCACGCGATGGCGACGTCGTACATGCCGCTCATGACGCTGGCCGCGACGAAGTGCATCGCCTGCTGCGACGAGCCGCACTGGCGGTCCACGGTTGTCGCGGGCAGGGTCCAGGGCAGCCCGCCCGCGATGACGGCGTTGCGACCGATGTTGCACGCCTGCTCGCCCGACTGGGTCACGCAGCCGCACACCACGTCGTCGAGCAGCTCGGGGTCGACACCCGCCCGCTCCACGAGATGGCGGAGCGTGAAGCCCAGGAGATCGGCTGGGTGCCAGCCAGCCAGCGACCCCTTGCGCTTCCCGAAGGCAGTGCGGACGACATCGACGATGACGGCCTCACGGATCTGGGTGGCGGCAGGCATGTGGCTCCTAGTGGGTCGTGTAGTTGACGGCCGGTGCGCCCGGCTCGCCAACCGCGAAGCAGAAGCAGTGGATGGGCGCGTGGTCGCTGACCGGTCGGAGGCTGTGCACCTCGTTGGGCGGGATGTGCACGAGGTCGCCTTGAACGATCTCGCGCTCCTCGTCGCCGATGCGCATGATCCCCCGACCCGATGTCACGTAATAGAACTCGTGGGTCGGGTGATGGTGAGGGTCAACCAGGCCGCCGCCCGCCACTTCGAACTCGCTGACCAGCTCCAAGTGGCCGCCCTGGGTCAGATCCTTCAACTCCTGCGGGCGCACGAGCCACCACACCGGGACGGTGCCGTTGTGCTCGATCTCCGGCGCCACGCCTTCGATGCTGCGCACGTCCATGAGATCCGGCCCCCTGTCTCCCGACATCAACCCTGACACGGCCGTCACATGCTAGACGATCCGGTTGACCCCTCCCCCGGCGGTGACAAGGTCAACCGGTCGGCCGGTCCACTCCTCCTGCTCCATGGCCTCGAGGCGGGACCGATCCTCGATGCGGGCGTAGGTCCGGCCACCGTGAGACACGTCGCATACCGCCAACCCGGAGGTGGCGTCGCCCCCGCGGTCGTGGATGACGGAGTAGGTGGCAACCCTCGCCGGCCCCTCCCAGGTCGAGACGATGGGGCGGGGCGCGGGCGGCGGCGGTTCGGGTGGCTTCGGTCCGGCCAATGGCAGCGACGGCGGCGGCGTCGTCGAGTACACACCGAAGGCGTGTTTGGTCATGTGCATGCCGACTCCGGAGACCAAGCCGTAGGCGCCCGCGTCCTCGCGCAGCACGTCGGTCATCGAGGCGATGCTGTGCAGCATGTACCCGCTGCCGGGACCTCCCGCGAAGGGGAGCCCTCCCGTGACGGTCAGGCCGCGCTCGTCCGTGGGATGGATGCCCAGCGCGTCACACGCGAAGACAAGCGAGCTGGCGAAGCAGCTGTAGAGGTCGAAGCGAGCGATGTCGCCGACGCCGACCCCTGCGCCGGCCAGTGCGCCCGAGGCTGAAGCAGCCATCGCCGGCGACGACCACAGCGGGTCGTGCTCGGCGACGTACACCGGGTCCGACGCCGAGGCCCACCCCCGCAGGTACACCCGGCGGTCGAGCGGGACACCCAGCTCATCGGCCTTTGCGTGGCTGGTGACGACGAGGGCAGCGGCCATGTCGACATCCATGACCGCCACCATCGACTTCGTGTACGGGTAGCCGACCATGCGGTTGTCGGGGCTCGGGGTGGTCAGCTCCGCGCTCGTGCGGCGCTCGCGGAACCAGGCGTGGGGGTTCGATGCCGCGACCGATGTCATCGGAGCGAGGAGGTCGCCCAGCTGTGAACGGTAGGCGTCCGGTGGCACGCCGAGGTGCGCGCGACGGGCCACGTCGAAAAGGGCGAAGGTCAGCCACGCCTGGAAGACCTCGTGCGCGACCTCGGCCGGATGGAAGGGCGCTTCAAATGGAAACGGTCGCTTTTCCGGATCCCGGAACGACCATGCCAGTCGCTCGCCGGCTCGTTTGGCCTTTCGGACCGTTTGTAGCGCCTCCCCTCCAACGACCAGGGCGGCGTCGAGGTCGCCGGCGGCGATCGCCCCCGCCGCATCGGTCAGCAACACGTGCGGCGTGGTTCCACCGATCCCGGAGTACACCCGTTCGGCCGGCTCGAGGCCGAGGCGAGCCGAGAGGCGACCGGCCGGATCGTCGTAAGGCCAGCTCTGGCAGTACAGGACGCGCAGACTTGCAAGCGCGTTGCGCAGGCCGCGCCCGTCACCGCCCGCGTCAGCAATCGCCGTTTGGGCCACCTCAGCCCACAGGTCGAGCGGCTCCGGCGCGGGACCGTCTGCGGGATGGACAGTCCGTTGCGCCACCCCGATCAGACAGGGTGACCGGGGATCGACCGCCACGTCAGCGCCCGGTCCACCGCGGTGGCCGCTTCTCGGCAAAGGCGGCCGGCCCCTCTTTGGCATCCTCACTCGAGAACACCTTCGCCGCCAGCTCGTTCTCGATCTTGAACGCCGCCTTGAGGTCCACGGCCGTTCCCCGCAGCACGCTCTCCTTGGTGGCCTGCACCGCCATCGGGGCGTTTGCGGTGATGCGGGCCGCCCACGAGCGAGCCCGCTCGACGAGAGTCGCTTCGTCCACGATCTCATTCAGCAGACCCAGCTCCAGGGCGCGGCTCGCAGGGAATGCCTCCGCGGTGAGCAGAAACTCCATCGCCGCCGGAAACGCGAGCTGGCGAGGCAGCCGCGCCGTCGTCCCGCCCCCCGCGAACAAGCCGCGCTTGGGCTCCATCACCCCGAACGTGGCGTGCTCGGTCGCGACCCGGATGTCGACGCCGCCGAGCATCTCCATCCCGCCAGCCACGCACGGCCCGTTCACCGCGGCGATGATCGGCTTGTAGATGTGCAGGCTCCGCAGCACGGCGTCGGTACCGTCGCGCAGCCGGCAGCCGTCGATCTCCTCCACCGAGCCCGCACTGATCTCCTTCTGCAGTGCGGTGATCTGCGGTATGTAGGTCTTCAGGTCGGCCCCCGCCATGAAGTTGCGTCCCACCCCGGTGATGATCGCCACCCACGCGTCGTCGTCATCGCGAAACGTGCGCCAGGCGTTGGCCAGATCCCGGAAGTGGTAGAGGTCCAGCGAGTTCTTCGCCTCGGGACGGTCGATGGTGATGAGCGCGACGTGGGTCGCGTCGAGCTCGTAGGTGATCGGCATTACATCGGGTTCTGGCGCAGGTAGCCGTAGATGCCCGCGAAGCCTTCGTTCACCTTCTCCGGCAGGGGGACCGGGGCACCGAGCGCACGTGCGCCCCAGACGATGTGCGCGCTGCGCTCCACGAGGGCGGTGATGTGCAGCACCGTGTCGGGGCGCGGTCCCACCGCCACCATGCCGTGGTTCGCGAGCAGGGCTGCCCCCCGATCCTGCAGGGCGGCGACGGCCCCCTCGCCGACCTCGGGGGTCCCGCTCGCCGCGTACGTCGTGCACCGCACGTCACCGCCGACGAAGATCGAGAACTCGTCGATGCAGGCCGGGATGTCCATCTGCGCAACCGCGAACATCGTGGCGTGGACCGGATGGGAGTGGATCACCGAGCCGATGTCGTCAAAGGCCTTGTAACAGGCCTGGTGGAGCAGCTTCTCCGACGACGGCGAGCGGCCCTTCTTGGCCTGGATGACTGCGCCGTCGAGGTCGATGACCACGAGATCGTCGAGTTGCATGTCGGCGTAGTCCACCGAGGAGGGTGTGATCACGATGCTGCCGTCTTCTCGGCGGGCGGAGATGTTGCCGGCCGTGCCCTCGACCAAGCCTCGCCGCAGCATGTCTTTCGCCGCAGCCAGGACCGCGTCTGCGGCGTTGTCCACGAATCTCATCGGAGTACCTCCGGGTTGACGACGCGGGCCGGGCGCCCACCTCCGAGCAGCTGGCCGAGATCATCGGCGACCATGGTCGTCTGCCGGGCCTCGGTGTCCCAGGTCGCGCCCCCGATGTGAGGCGTCAGCACCACGTTGGTCATCGCCACGAGGGGGTGATCGGTGGCAAGGCTCTCACCGACGAAGTGGTCCAAAGCCGCTCCCCCGAGGTGTCCGCCGGCCAGGGCCGACACGAGGGCGTCCGTGTCGTGCAGCTGGGCTCTGGCCGTGTTCAAGAAGAAAGACCCTGGTCGCATGGCAGCGAACTGCGCCGTCCCGATCATCCCCGTCGTCTGCTCGGTCACCGGCGCGTGCATCGAGACGACATCTGAGGCCTCGAGCAGCTCCTCGAGCGATGCCTTTGCCTCCGGGTTGTACGGATCGTGGGCAATGACCGACATCCCCAGGCCTTCGAGCCGCCAGCGCAAGGCCCGCCCGACGGCCCCGAGACCGACCAATCCAACGGTACGGCCCGCCATCTCCCACGAGCGAAACCGCTGGTAGGGAATCGTGCCGTCGCGATACATCTGGCCGGACCGCACGTCGGTGTCCCCGGACACCACATGCCGGGTTACCGCGAAGAGCAGGGCGATGGCCATCTCCGCGACGGCGTCTGCATTTCGGCCCGGGCAGTGCAAGACAGGTATCCCGGCGGCAGTCGCCGCCGGGACGTCGACGTTGTTGGGATCGCCTCGGGTGGAAGCGATCGCCCGCAGCGGCCGCTCCAGCACCGGGCCGCTGACGGCGTCGGTCTCCACGATGAGCACATCCGCCGCTTCCGCGTCGATCCGGTCGGCCAGCTGGGCCGCCGAGTACATGCGGAGAGGGGACTGGTCGATCCACGGGTCATAGACCACATCGGCCATCGCCTGGATGCGTCCGAAGCCCTCCCCTCGGAGGGGAGACGTGACTAGGGCGCGCGGGCGGCCGTTCGAGTCCACGGCAGACATGATGTCGTACTGTGACGGCCGTGTCATACGCGGTGGTGCGAGGGGGTCACTGAGTGCCCGTCACGGTCGGCCTCGACATCGGGACCACGTCGGTCAAATGCGTGGCGGTGGACGACGAAGGCACCGTCGTCGCCAGATCACGGATACCGCACCGCGTGCTCACACCCGAGCCGGACGTGCTCGAGCATGACGCGAACCAGGCCTGGCGGCGGGGACCGCGGCGAGCCTTCAAGGCCCTGGGGTCGCTCGATGTCGACGCGGTGGCTGTCTCGGCGATGGTCCCTTCACTGACCGCGGTGGACGCTCGCGGGCGCCCGACCACACCTGGGCTCCTCTACGGCGACAGGCGAGGCCGGACGCTGGACGCGGCACGGGGTCCCGGCGCCGACGGCGAGGCCCTCGAGTTCCTGCGATGGAGCGCGCAGGCCGCGCCGGACGCCTACGGCTACTGGTCTGCACCGGCCGTCGCCAGCCGGGCTTTGGGAGGTGAGGCGGTCATCGACCTGGGGGTGGCCTTCACCACCTCGCCCTTGTTCGGCCGCGATGGATGGGACGCCGCCCTCTGCGCATCATGCGGCGTGAGCGTCGACCAACTGCCCCGGGTCGAGATGATGGGTGCGCCGATCGGCCGGCTCGGGCCCGGGGGTCCGCTGCTGTCGACGGGGTCGGTCGACGCCATGTGCGAGCAACTGGTGTCCGCTGCCGATGAGGACGGCGACGTCCACGTCTTGTGCGGCACGACCCTGATCACCTGGGCCGTCCTGCCCGAGTGGCGGGAGGTGCCAGGGCTATGGACCATTCCCCACATCGCGCAGGGCCGCAGCCTCATCGGCGGCGCCAGCAACGCGGGCGGGCTCTTCCTCGGCCGGGTGGACCGCGCCATAGCCAGACCCGCTCCGGGCGACACGGTCGATCCTCGGAACGTGCCGGTGTGGCTCCCCTTCGTTCGGGGGGAGCGCACCCCCTACCACCGCCCGGATCTACGGGCCTCCCTCCACGACTTCGATCTGACCCACGGGCCGGCTGCGATCCGGCGCGCGGCATGGGAAGCAACGGGCTTCGTCGCCCGCCAGATCGTGGAGCTCGCCGGCGTCGCGCCCAAGCGCATCGTTGCTTCCGGCGGAGGGACCCGGGTGGACGGTTGGATGCAGGGGCTCGCGGATGCCACCGGGCTTCCGGTGCATGTCGCCGCCGTCCCGGATGGCGCCGCGCTCGGCGCCGCATTCCTGGCCCGGGTCGCAGCCGGCCTCGAGACCAACATGCTCGATGCCCGGCGATGGGCCCGTACCGACCGCGTGGTGGAGCCGGACGCTGCGTTTGCCGGACCGGTGGAGGACCGTTACCGACGGTTCCTCGAGCTCGCGGCACGGGCGGTCAGCGACTCGGACGCAGTACCCTGACATCTGTGTCACAGAGAGGTCACGGAGGCAGGAGGCAGGCGTGGTGAGCTCGATCGAGACCGACGGCTTCGACAACTTCGACTACAGCGTCGCGGGTGACGTACGCGACCCGTACCCGGAGCTCGCCGAGCTCCGGGAGACGACGCCGGTGGTCGGGACACCCAACCCGTTTGATCCGGACGGACCAGCCTCGTACCTGGTGTACCGCCACGCCGACATCACCCGCATGTTCCGGGACAACCAGGTGTTCTCGTCGTCCAACCTGGCCCAGACCATGGGGGCGGCGATGGGAGACCGGATCATCCTGGGCATGGACGAGCCCGAGCACCGCCGTCATCGGGCGCTCGTGAGCGTCGCCTTCCGGCAGCGGTCGCTCGCCCGATGGGAAGAGGTGCTCGTCCGTCATGTCGTGGACGAGCTCATCGACGGGTTCGTGGACGACGGCTCGGTCGACCTCGTTCCGAGCTTCACGTTTCCGTTCCCGACCAAAGTGGTCGCCGGCGTGCTCGGTCTGCCGACGGAGGACTACCGGGCCTTTCAGCGGTGGGCGATCGACATCATCTCGCTCAACAGCAACTGGGAGCGCGGGGTGGCGGCCGGCGAGGAGATCAAGGTCTACCTGTCCCGCATCCTCGAGGACCGCCGGGCCAGGCCCCGGGACGACCTCATCAGCGATCTCGCCACCGCCGAGCTCGATGGTGAGCGTCTCGACGACGAGGAGATCTTTTCGTTCCTGCGCCTCTTGCTGCCCGCGGGCATCGAGACCACCTTCCGATCAAGCGGGAACCTGCTGTACCTGCTCCTCACCCACACCGACCAGCTCGACGCCGTCCGGGCCGACCGCAGCCTCTTGCCCCAGGCGATCGAGGAGGCGCTGCGGTTCGAACCGCCCTTGCTCCTCACGTCTCGCGTCGCGCTCCAGGACACCGAGATCGCCGGGGTGAAAATCCCGGCCGGCTCGTCCGTGACTCCCATCCTCGGCTCAGGGAACCGCGACCCTCGGGTGTTCGACGATCCGGATCGCTTTGACATCTTTCGCGACCCGCACCAACACATCTCGTTCGGCCACGGCGTGCACGTCTGCCTGGGGATGCACCTGGCCCGCATGGAGACCCGGGTCGCGGTCAATGCGGTGTTGGACCGCCTACCGGGCCTGCGCCTCGACCACGAGGCGGCGGGACGGGTCGACGCCCACATCCACGGCCAGATCTTCCGATCGCCCACATCCCTGCCGGTCCTGTGGGACACCGCGCCTCGGAGCTGAGCCGTCGTGGCCATCGCCATCACCGACGAGCACCTCGCGCTGGGCGCCGCCGTCCGTGGCTTCCTGGAGGAGCATTGCCGGCCTGAGTCAGTGCGACCGGTGCTCGACGCCGAGCGTCAGGTCCTGCCGCTGTTCTGGTCTGACTTCGCCGCTCTCGGCTGGCTGACGATCCACCTCCCGGAGCAGGTCGGAGGGGAGGGCTTCGGGGCGCCGGAGGTGGCGATAGTCCTCGAGGAACTAGGACGGGCCGCGGCCCCCGGCCCGTTCCTCCCGACGATGATCGCCGCGCTGTTGGTCGCCCGCTCTGCCGGTGAGGCGACGGCCAAGGAGGTCTTGGCGCCGATCGCTGCGGGCACCTCGGCGGCTGCGCTCGCCTTCCCGGGCGCAGGCCGGCTCGGGGGTGCTGTTGGCACCGACGGTGGGCTCACCGTGAGCGGCACGCTCCGACCGGTGCCCGGAGGGTCGCTCGCGGACTGGATCGTGGCGCCCGTCGAGGGTGCAGACGGTGACCGTTGGGTTTTGCTGCCGGCCACATCGGCCGAGGTCGTCGAGCTTCCGAGCCTCGACCCAGCGTGGCGCTCCGCATCGGTGACGGTCCGCGCCGTCGCCGTGCCGCCCGAGCACGTGCTCGGCCTGGACACCGACGAGGTGGAGTCGGCGGCAGCGACGCTGGTGGCGGCCGAATGTGCGGGCGGGGCGGGCTGGTGTGTGGACACCGCCGCCGCCTACGCGAAAGTCCGCGAGCAGTTCGGTCGTCCGATCGGCCAGTTCCAGGCGGTGAAGCACCGCTGCGCGGACATGCTCGTGGCGACCGAACAGATCCGAGCCCTGGCCTGGGATGCCGCACAGGCGACGGCCAACGCTGGGCAATCGGGCCGCAGCCTCGCCGTGCTGAGCGCGGCAGCTCTGGGCCCTGATCGCTACGTGCAGGTCGCCAAGGACTGCATCCAGGTCCTGGGCGGCATCGGGTTCACGTGGGAGCATGACGCGCACCGCTATCTCCGCCGTTCGCTCAGCCTGCGACAGATGATGGGTGGGGCATCCCCTTGGATGGTGCGACTCGCCGCGCGAGCCGTTGCCGGCGAGCGACGCGTCCTCACCCTCGATCTCCCGGAGGAAAGTGATGCGGTCCGCGCCGAGGTCCGCGCCTTCGTGGCGACGCTCGATGGCTTGGACCGTGCTGGCCGTCGGTCCCGGCTGGTCGACAGCGGGTACTTCATGCCGCACTGGGAGCCGCCGTGGGGGCGGGCGGCGGGGGCGGTCGAACAACTGGTGATCGACGAGGAGTTGGCTGCGGCCGGCATCCGCCGCCCCAACCTGGCGGTCGGAGCGTGGGCTGCACCAACCATTGCGGCCCACGGCACCGCAGAGCAGCAGGAGCGCTGGGTGGGGCCGACCTTGCGCGGGGAGATCCGGTGGTGCCAGCTGTTCAGCGAGCCCGGGGCCGGCTCGGATCTCGCCGCCCTCTCGACCCGGGCCACGGAGGCCCCCGGCGGGTGGGAGCTGAACGGACAGAAGGTGTGGACCTCGCTCGCGACCGAAGCCGACTGGGGGATCTGCCTCGCCCGCACCAATCCGGCGGCTCCGAAGCACCTCGGCATCACCTACTTCGTGCTGGACATGCGGTCCGAAGGGATTGAGATCCGCCCGCTGCGTGAACTGACCGGCATGGCCATGTTCAACGAGGTGTTCTTGACCGATGTGTTCGTCCCCGACGACTGCGTCGTCGGGACCGTCGACGGGGGCTGGCCCCTCGCCCGCACCACATTGGCCAACGAGCGCGTCGCCATGGGAAGCGGATCTTCGTTCGGTGGCGGCGTTGAAGCCCTCCTCACCCTCGCGGCCGGGATGCCTGAGGGGCGGCTCGGCCCGATCGAGATGGACCGCATCGGGGCGCTGGTGGCGGAGGCCCAATCGGTTGCGGTCCTCGGCTTGCGCAACACGGCGCGGGCTCTGTCGGGGGCGCGCCCGGGACCCGAAGCCAGCGTGCGCAAGCTATTGGGAGCCGAACACGACCAGCGGACCCAGGAGTTCGGGCTGGAATTGCTCGGCCCGGATGGATCCACCCTCGACGGGGCCGGCGCCCAATGGACCTTCGGATTCCTGGCCAACCGCTGCTTGACCATCGCCGGCGGCACGAGCGAGGTCCAGCGCAACGTCATCGGCGAGCGGTTGCTCGGCCTGCCCCGCGATCCCGAGCCCGCGGGCTGACGGAGACTCGATGGTCACGGCTCCGCCCCCGTGGGGCGAGGTGCGGTCCGAGTAGTTGGCGCGGGCCGCCCACTTCCGAGATCTCGCCTATCACCACCGCGATCGACGACGTCTTGACCCAGTTGTCGGCGACCGCCGGGACTGTGGCCCGCGCCCAGCTGAGGAAGGCTGGGAGCGGGACGCTCCCACCCAGTTCCCTGACGTGGGTGTCATGGTAGTTTCCGACGATGCCCGTGTACTTCTCCGATGCGGAGTACGCCACGGTGCAGGCGGCGTGTGCCCGCTTGATCCCGAGCGACGACGACCCCGGTGCAACCGAAGCCGGGGTCGTGGATTACATCGACTGCTTCCTGGGGGCCTTCCGGTTCGACCCCCCCCGGATATGGGCCGGCGGTCCGTTCTCCGGGCGCCATGGCGGAGAACCCGGGTTCACCTCCTTCCACCGGCTCACCGCTCTCGACGAGTTGGCCTGGCGTACCCGTATCGAAGGGTCGCGGGGTGATCCCGCTCGCGAGTTCAACGGGCCGGTGGTAGGCCTCCAGGAGCGTTACCGGGAGGGGATCGCCGCGTTGGGAACCGACTTCTGCTCCCTCGCGCCCGCCACACAGGATGCTCGTCTGTCCGAGCCCGGACACGCCGATTTCGTCGAGCTGCTGTACCGGCACGCATGCGAAGGCATGTATGCCGCACCCGAGTACGGCGGGAACAGGGATGCGGTGGGGTGGCGGTGGCTCGACTATGAGGGCGACGTGCAGCCCCGCGGCTACCCCGACGAGGAAGTGAGCGGGCCGTGACGTCGACCGGGCGGGACTTCGATGCGATCGTGATCGGCTCCGGGCCGGGCGGTTCCGCCGCGGCCGAGGTGCTCACCGCCGCAGGCTGGTCGGTGCTCATCGTCGAACGAGGTCGCAACCACCTCATCGATCCATCGGACCCGGACCGTCTCGGCGGAGACTTCTCCAATGACGAGCTGAAGTTCATGGACCGTCATTTCCTCGGTCCGGACCCGTTCCTCGAGCCGCGGACCTTCCGACGGGAGGGATGGGAAGGCGATCACGAGCACGTGGGCGACGTGAACAACATCCCAGCCACGGTCGGCGGCGGCGGTGTCCACGCCGACGGCAAGCTTCCGCGCTTCTTGGAAGAGGACTTCCGGCTCCGCTCGACCCGCGGGCCGATGGAGGGAGCGGCGGTCGAGGACTGGCCCCTCGACTACGACGAGCTGGAGCCGTACTACGCGGAAGCCGAGCGGGCGGTCGGCGTCGCCGGCGATGCCCAGGCCAACCCGTTCGCGGCCCGGCGATCTGGTCCCTACCCGATGCCGCCGGGCGCCCCGATGTACGCATCGCTCGTCACCTCGGTCGCGGCCGAAAGGCTCGGCTACCACCCGTATGCGGCACCCACGGGGGCGAACTCGGTTCCCTATGACGGCCGCCCGGCGTGCAACAACTGCGGGTTCTGCGCCTACTTCGGGTGCCCGATCCACGCCAAAGGTGACCCCGTCGCCGCCCTGCGGCGAGCACTCCGAACGGGCCGTGCCGAGTTGCTACCCGAGACGTTCGCGTCCCGGATCGTCGTCCGCAACGGCAAAGCCGACGGGGTCGAGCTCGTCGCCCCGGATGGATCCGTGACGGTCGTCTCCGCCGACCATGTGGTACTCGGTGCGGGCGCGACCGAGACTCCCCGCCTCCTGCTGCTGTCCGGGCTCGAACATCCCCTGATCGGCGCCCACCTGATGTTCCACTTCCAGACGCTGACCTACGGGGAGTTTCCCCAGCGGATGCATCCCCACAAGGGACGGGCCGTCACCCACGTCCACGACGACCACCTCATCGCCGACGACCGCTCACGAGCCGCGGCCAAAGAAGCGGCGTTGCCTTGGATCCGGGGCGGGATGGTGGAGCACAGCGGGCCCGCCCACCTCATCGCCGAGGCCAAGCTCTATCCGTGGGGCCCGATGCACAAGGCCAACATGCGCGCATCCCCGCTGCGCGACCACCTCTGGGGTTTCTGCATGCAGGGGGAAGACGTTCCCGTCGCCGCCAACCGGGTGGATTTGGACCCGCGCATCCGAGATGTCCGCGGGTTTCCGGTGGCCCGCATCACCCACCGTTCGCACCGTCACGAGGTCGTCGCATCGGCGCACTACGGGACGATCCTCGAGGAGATCCTCGACGCGGCCGGTGCAAAGTGGGCTGCCACCGCAACCTCCCCGACACCGGACAGCACCGACTACGGCCACGGCCTGTCCGCCATCCCGATCTCGCGGCATGTCGTCGGGACCGCACGGATGGGGGACGACCCGCAACGGTCGGTCTGCGACCGGTGGGGCCGCCTCCACGACGTGCCCAATGTGACCGTCGTCGACTCGTCGACCTTCGTGACCGGGTCCGGGTACGGTCCCACGCTCACCTTGGTGGCCCTTGCCCTTCGGGCCGCCCACGCCCTCGCCGGAACGAACCTGACAGGTGCGTCAGGGTAGGAGTAACCTGAGCGGATGGCGGAGCCGGGGGGCCTCCGGGAGTCGGTGCGCACCGCCGCTCCCCGCTACGGGTGGATGCCCCTCGTCGCCCTGGCCACGACTGTCGCCCTCGAACAGGGCGAGCGCCAGTCCCTCTCCCAGGCTGTCGATGGGATCCAGCATCGGTTCCACGTCTCGGACACCGCGATCGGGTTGCTGCCGTTCGCGATGGCGGTGGTCGGCGTACTCGGGGCGTTCCCGTTCGGGCACCTCGCTGACCGCCGCCGGCGAACATCGCTGCTCGGAGCCGGGGTGTTCATCTGGACCACGTGCATGGCCTTCAACGCGGTCGCGACCTCCTACCTGACGCTGTTCGCGGCCCGCATGGGGGTGGGTGCGCTCGAAGGGAACAGCCCGGCCGCAGTCTCGCTGCTCGCCGACTACTACCCGGTCCAGGATCGGGCCAAGAACATGGGCCTGTACCAGTCCGGAGCCCTCGTCGGCGCCATGCTCGGATTGATCGGCGGAGGTGTCGCGGTCGGCCTCGGCGGTTGGAGGTGGGCCTTCGTGATGTGGGTGCCGATCGGGCTGGCCGCAACCGTGTTCGTCTACCGCCAGCCCGAACCGCGACGTGGCGTGCAGGACCTCGACTTCGCGGACCGCCGCAGCGCGGTCACGCTCGACGCAGCAGACGGGGCCGAGGGACTCGAGGGGCTCGAAGAGCTGCTCGTCCACCGCGCCCCGCCAACCCGGGTCGGAACGCTCGATTACGCCACCGCCCCGACCGGAGCCGTCCTTCGGGAGCTGCTGCGGATACGGAGCATGTGGTTCGGGGTGATGTCGCTCACGATCTCCCAGCTGCTGCTCAACGGTCTGCAGTTCTGGGGGGTCCCGTACTTCAAGCGGGTCCACCACATGGGCGCGGCGGGGGCCGGCGCGGTGACGGCGTTGCTGGGTGTCGGTTCGGTGGTGGGGATCCTCGGCGGCGGCTTCCTGGCCGATCGGCTGCTCCGTCGCGGCGTGGTGAACGCCCGGGTCCACGTCGTCGCGTTCGGATCGATCGCCGCCACCGTTGTCATGTTCCCGGCGTTCCTGAGCACGCAGCTCCTCGTCACCGCCCCGTTGCTCTTCGTCGGCGGCGCGTTGCTGACCCTTCCGGTCGCCCCCGCGGAGGCAATGGTGTCCGACGTCGTGGTCGCGGAACTGCGCGGCCGGGCCGCCACTGTGCGCTCGGCCGTGCGGGCCCTCTCGACCGTCGGGCCCCTGCTGATCGGCGGCCTGTCGAGCTTCCTCATCACCCACCGAGCGCTCAGCCGAGCCGACGGGCTGCGGCTGGCCATTGTGGCCTTCACCCCGCTGTATGCGATCGGTGGGGTGATCATGCTCTTCGCCGCCCGGACCTATCCCGGCGACATCGCCTTCGTGCTCGCCGAGGCCCAGCGCAACCGGGCGGGCGCCAGCGAGGAGAACGGCCCGCCGACGTCGAATCCTCTACCGTGAGGGCTGGGAACGGTCCGGGGGAGGTCAGCCCATGAAGCTCACGGGAGCCGGCCTCGGAGGATCGGCTCGGATCAAGCGACGGACCCGCACCGGATGCTTCGCCGCGGCTGCAGCCGTCGCCGCGTGGGCCGTCCTCGCCCCATCGTCCCGAGCATCCGCTCCGGTCGCCCCCCCGCCCGGGGCCAACTTCGCCACCGTCGCGGCTGCGACCGGCGTGCTGCAGCACACCGACGCGAGCACGGGCCTCACCCCGACCTCGGAGCCGGTGTACGGCAGCCTGCCGGATGCCTACAGCCGCTTCGGCTCGGGCGCGTCCTACGCCCGCTCGTCCACGTACTACCCCGGCGCCACCGTCCTGGGGCTCGGTGGCCTGATCAGCACTGCGGGTGGTCCTGGTGGGCTCCCCGGCTATCCGTTCACAGCAGTCGCGCCCAACAACGGCCAACCCGACGCATCGATCCCGGCTCCCACGCCGATCGGTGGGCCCGGGCAGCCGGCCAGCGCCCAGTCGGCCACGGGCACCGCCCACGCCGACGTCGACTCAGCTACCGCCGACGCCGTCATCTCGTCGTTCAACGCTCCGGGGGCCGGACCGTCCAACGGCCGTGCCCCCGCGACATCCGTCGTACACATCGGCAGCGCGGAAGCCCACACCCATGAAGCGTTCGACCAGACCGGAAAGCTCGTGAGCAGCGCCACTGCGCACGTTTCGGGGATCGACATCGCCGGCGGATTGCACTTCTCCTCGGTTACAACCACCTCCTCGACCACGGTCGACCAGGCTGGCAAGCGGCAGCGGGCCGACAATGTCACCGTCAGCGGTGGGACGTTCAACGGGACGCCTGTGTCGGTCGGCAGTGACGGCGTGACAGTCGCCGGGTCGGGCCAGGGCAAGCCGGCCCTGGACGTGCTCAACAGCGCCCTCGGCCAGGCCCTGAAGGCCGCCGGCGTTCGGGTCCACGTCGTTGGGGTGGACAATCCAGCCGCACCGCTGAACCCGCGCGGCTGCAGCGCAGGTGAGGCCGACGGGCTGGAGATCTCGGCCCAGGTCGACGCCAGTGGCGTGCCCGCGGCGGGCAACGTGTACTACACCGACATCCTCGTCGGCGCGGCCTGCAGCAGCGCATCGTTCGCCGGCATCTCCCCGGCGCCCGACTCCTCTGGTGGCGATACCGGCAGCGCCGCGATCACGCCCGCGCCGCCCGACACCCCGCCAGCCCCGGTGCCCTCCGCGGGAGGAGGCCCGGCGCTGAGCAGCGGAGCGAACGCAGTCACGGGCCCCATCGCGGCTCCCCGCCCTTCGACTTCAGCGCCTTCCACCGGGACACGGCGCTCTCGGCGGATCTCCGGTCTCGAGGCCGAGCTCGCCACCGCCACTGCCGCCAACCGCCTACGAGCCCTCTACCTCGCGCTCGGCCTGGTCGCACTCGGACTCGTCATCGGAGCCCGCTCGTTCGTCCCCGCTCGATTGCCCGGATCTCGATGAGCCGCATCTCACAGGAACGAGGTTGACCATGGCCGCCATGGACGAGACCGCCACTGCCGCCACCGTCCCCGCCATCTCCAACGGCAACGGCACTGATGGCGATCTCCCCGACACCGCGCTCTTCTGGCGGTGGGTGGGAGCTGCGACCCGCCCCGTGGTCGGCTGGGTTCTCGTCGCGGTGGGGGCGCTCGTGATCCTGTTGGGCTACGTCGGTGTCGCCAACCAGGCCCTCGTGGCCAAGCAGCTGCCGTACCTGATCTCGGGTGGCATCGGGGGCATCGCCATCGTGGCCGTCGGAACGTACTTCCTCGGCACCGAGGAGATCCGGCGCGACTCGGGGCGCCTCGACCGCCTCGAGCGCATGGTCGCTGAGCTCCACGGTCTGCTCCTGATCACGGCGGACGAACCGACCGCACCGACCACAACCGCGATGCGTCCGGATCTGGACACAGCCGAACCCAACAACGGGAACGGTGCCAGCCCGGCCCCGCGGTTCCGGGCTCTGCCTGACGGGGAGCGCTTCCACCGAAACGGCTGCGCCGCGCTCGAAGGAAAGACCGGCATCACAACGGTCTCGGCCGCGACGATCCGCCGCCGGAACCTGACGCCATGCCCGCTGTGCGAGCCGGTGCCGGCGGACGCCTGAGGTGGGCTTGCTCGCCGCCGCGTCGGCCAGCGGCAGCCTGACCTTCTGGGTCCAGGTTCTGATCACCGGGATCGCCCTCGGTTGCATCTACGCCCTCGCCGGAATGGGACTGGTGCTGACCTACAAGGCAACGGGCGTCTTCAACTTCGCCCACGGGGCGATCGCGATGATCGTCGCCTATGTGATGTGGCAAACGCGCAGCGGATGGCATTGGCCCCTGATCCCGGCCGCGATCTTCTCCATCGTGATCGTGGGTCCCGGCATCGGGCTCCTACTCGAGCGGGTCGTGTTCCGTCCCCTGCAGCGACGCGGTGCCTCCACCTCCGAGCGGCTGGTAGCGACGCTCGGTGTTTTCCTCGTCTGCCTAGGCCTCGCCTACACGATTTGGACCGGCAAGATCCGCCAGGAGCCGCGCCTGTTCAGCAACCGGGCTCTCGGGCTCCCTTTCTCGTTGACCATCGGGTTGGACCAGCTCGCGGTGGTGATCATCGTCGGCCTCGTCAGCGCTGGGCTGTGGCTGTTGTTCCGGTTCAGCTACACCGGTGTGCAGATCCGGGCCGTCGTCGACCGACCGCGCCTCGCGGAGCTCTCGAGCATCAACGCCAACCGGGTCGCGGGGCTGTCGTGGGCGATGGGCTGCGGACTCGCGGGGTTGACCGGCGTGCTCCTCGCGGCCCAGACCGGACTTGACCCGTTCCACCTGACCCTCCTTGTGATCGAGACGTTCTCGATCGCGGTCGTCGCCCGGCTCACTTCGCTGCCGGTGGCGGTCGGCGCAGGGGTCGTCGTTCTCGGCATCGGCAACGCCGTCCTCGCGCAATACGACCCGAGCCTCGTCCCGTTCCTCCACGTCCACCTGCCGTCGGCGATGGTCACGAGCATCAACTCGCTGAAGCCGTACCTCTCGGTGGTTGTGCTGTTCGGCGCGCTGCTCGTGCTCCGCAATCTCGACGAACCCGCCGAGTCGGTCGGCGCGCAAGGCGCCGGGTTCGTGTCCAAGGCGATCGGGGGCCGGGCCACGCGGACCGTGTCGTCGGGCGCAGCAATCCTGTCCGTTGCGGCTGCCGGGATCGTCTTGCCGTTCTTCCTGAGCGACATCACCATCGCACGCGGTCAGACCACCCTCGCCCTCATCGTCGTGTTCATCTCCATCGTGTGCACGACCGGCTTCTGCGGCTACATCACGCTGGGTCAGGC
>Ga0102924_1002116_pt1 | contig 22067 bp, 19 predicted proteins | sample PaiPotPPM11metaG_FD_80116 | JGI IMG/M metagenome (GOLD analysis project Ga0102924, IMG submission 80116) | Iron sulfur acid spring bacterial and archeal communities from Banff, Canada, to study Microbial Dark Matter (Phase II) - Paint Pots PPM... ...
ACCCCGGTGCCGGGGTCGTTGAGCAGGCAGCGGGCGAGCTTCTGGTCCGCCAACTTGGAGCCATCTGCCAACGCCACCAGTCCGGCGTGGATCGAACGGCCGATCCCGACCCCGCCGCCGTGGTGGACCGAGACCCAGGTGGCGCCACTCGAGGTGTTGAGCAGAGCGTTGAGGATGGGCCAGTCGGCGATGGCGTCGCTGCCGTCCTGCATGGATTCCGTCTCCCGGTAGGGCGAGGCCACCGAGCCCGAGTCAAGATGATCCCGACCGATCACGATCGGCGCCCTCAGCTCACCTTGAGCCACCATCCGGTTGAAGCGGAGGCCGAGTCGGTCCCGTTCGCCATAGCCGAGCCAGCAGATCCGGGCAGGAAGCCCCTGGAAGGCAACCTTCTCGGCCGCCATCTTTATCCAGCGAGCCAGGGAGTCGTTGTCTGGGAACTCCTCCAGGACGGCTCGATCGGTGGCCGCGATGTCGGCAGGATCCCCGCTCAGAGCCGCCCAGCGGAAGGGGCCCTTGCCCTCTGCGAAGAGCGGGCGGATGTAGGCGGGAACGAAGCCGGGGTACTCGAATGCGCGGCTGAAGCCGCCCAGCTCTGCCTCGGCGCGCAGGCTGTTGCCGTAGTCGAAGACCTCGGCCCCGCGGTCCATCAGCTCCACCAGGGCCGCAACGTGGCGAGCCATGGCCGCCCGACTGCGCCGCACGTACTCGTCGGGATCCTCCAGCCGAAGGTCGGCCGCCTCCAGGAGGGTCAGCCCTGGCGGCAGGTACATGAGGGGGTCGTGGGCAGGGGTCTGGTCGGTCGCGATTTCGACGGGAAAGTTGCGCTTCACGATCTCGGGAACCAGCTCGGCAGCATTGCCCCACACGCCGATCGAGAGCGGCTGCCGAGCGACCCTGGCGGTCTCCGCGTCGCGGAGCGCCGAGTCAAGGTCGGGAGCCCAGCTGTCCAAGTAGCGGTGTTCGAGCCGACGCCGGATCCGGTCCGGGTCGGCCTCGATGCAGAGCGCCACCCCACCGTTCATGGTCACCGCCAGAGGCTGCGCGCCGCCCATGCCTCCGAGGCCGGCGGTCAGGGTGACGGTGCCGGCGAGGGAGCCCCCGAAACGCTTCTCGGCGATGGCGGAGAAGGTCTCGTAGGTGCCTTGGAGGATGCCCTGAGTGCCGATGTAGATCCATGAGCCCGCCGTCATCTGCCCATACATCGTCAGCCCCTCCTGCTCCAGCCGTCGGAACTCCGGCTGGGTCGCCCACTGGGGCACGAGCAGGGCATTGGCGATCAGCACTCGCGGGGCCCACTCATGAGTCCGGAAGACACCGACCGGCTTGCCGGACTGGACCAGCAGGGTCTCGTCGTCCTCAAGGCCGCGCAGGGTCCGGACGATCGCGTCATAGGCGTCCCAGGATCGGGCAGCCCGTCCCGAACCTCCGTAGACCACCAGGTGGTAGGGGTCCTCGGCCACCTCGGGGTCGAGGTTGTTCATCAGCATCCGCATCGCCGCCTCTTGGGCCCAGCCCTTGCAGCTGATCGCGGTGCCCCGGGGCGACCGGACCGGCCTGGGGCCACTCAACTGAGAGTGCCCACCACCGACTCGGCCCGATGCAGGACCTCGCCGGACCTCACCGCCCGGGCGACCGCCTCCAGCTCGGGAGCGAGGAAGCGGTCGGGACCGGTCCCACCGCCCAGCTCCAGAATCAGATCGACCACGGCGGAGTCGGCCGCCGATGGCCGCAAGGGCCGGCGCAACTCCAGAGCTCGTGCGGCCGCCAGCAGCTCGACGGCGAGCACCCGGGTCACGTTGTCGAGAACCAGGCGCAGCTTGCGGGCGGCTCCCCAGCCCATCGAGACGTGATCCTCCTGCATGCCCGAGGAGGGGACCGAGTCGACGCTGGCCGGGTTGGCCAGTCGCCGGTTCTCCGCCACCATGGCGGCGGCCGTGTACTGGGCGATCATCAGACCGGAATTCACCCCGGCGTCGGGGGCCAGGAAGGGAGGCAGTCCCTCGGACCGGGCTGGGTCGAGGAGCCGGTCCACCCGGCGTTCGGCGATCGAGGCAACCTCGGCCGCGGCTATGGCCAGGAAGTCGCAGGCGAATGCCAGCGGCTCACCGTGGAAATTGCCAGTCGACTCCAGGCGCCCGTCGGGCAGAACCACCGGGTTGTCGACAGCCGAGCCCAGCTCGCGCTCGGCCACCTGGGCGGCAAAGGCAGCGGTGTCGCGGGCGGCGCCCAGCACCTGGGGAGCGCAGCGGATGGAATAGGCGTCCTGGACCAGATGGTTGGAGTCTCGGTGGGAGGCAAGAACCTCGGATCCCTCCAATAGCCGAATCAGGTTGGCGGCGCTCTGGAGCTGCCCGGGGTGGGGGCGGATGGCGTTCAGGTCAGCCGCGAAGGGACGATTGGTTCCCCGCAGTCCCTCGGTGGATAGGGCGGCGGCAATGTCAGCGGTGGGAAGCAGCACCCCCAAGTCGTGCAGGGCCAGCACCAGCATCCCCAGCATCCCGTCGGTGCCGTTGATGAGGCTGAGACCGTCCTTGACCTCGAGGCCGAGAGGCTTCAGCCCGCACTCGCGTAGAGCCTGGGCGCCGTCGACGACACGGCCATCCCCAAGCTGGGCGCGGCCCTCTCCCACCAGAACCAGCGACATGTGCGCCAGTGGAGCCAGATCGCCGCTGGCGCCCAGCGAACCGTGCTCGGGAACGATGGGCGTAATCCCGGCGTTGAGGAGTGCCACCAGTCCAGCTGCTATCTCGGGTCTGCTGCCCGAGAATCCCATGCAGAGTGACCGGGCACGGAGCAGCATCATCGCCCGCACCACCTCCACCTCGACCGGGGCGCCCATACCGGCGGCGTGAGAGCGGATCAATGCGTGTTGGAGCTCGGAGCGTCGCTCGGTATCGATCCTGGTGGTGGCCAGAAGTCCGAATCCGGTCGAGACTCCGTAGACCGCCTCAGGTCTATCGCCTGCCTTGTCTACCAGCGCTCGGGCCCGGGTCATGGCCGCCACTGCATCCGCTGAGATCTCGACCCTCGACCCACACCGGGCCACCTGAACCACCTGGTCGGCGGTGACACCGGTGGTGCCAATCACCACCGTTGCAGCCGTCGCGTCTTCAGTGCTTGTCATGTCGTGGCGGAACGGCCGCTCGATTGCAGCACTTTGCCCGGGTTGAGGATGCCGCGGGGATCCAAGGCCGCCTTGATTTGGCGCATTAGTAATACTCCTGGGCCGTGCTCGTCTTCAAGAAACTCCAACTTTCCGAGGCCAATCCCGTGCTCTCCGGTGCAGGTACCGTCCATGGCCAAGGCGCGTGACACCATTCTCTTATGAACCGATGCCGCTGCAGCTATCTCGTCGGCGTCGTTGGCGAACAGAACAAAGGTCAGATGGAAGTTGCCGTCACCCACGTGTCCTACGATAGGCGCCAACACCCCACTTTTCTCCACGTCAGCCTTGGTTTCGCTGATGCATTCCGCTAGCGCAGAGATCGGTACGCAGACATCTGTGGCCAAGGCGTCAGCACCTGGTCGGAGCGCCTTGGCAGCGTAGAGAGCGTGATGACGGGCGTCCCAGAGCCGCTTGCGAGCGGATGCGGACGTCGTCCAGTCGAGTCTGCCGCCGTGCGCCTGAACAATCTTGCTGGCCTCCGCGACCTGCTCTGCGACCGCGTTGCTGCCTCCGTGGAATTCCAGAAGCAGTGTGGGACTTACGGGGTAGTCGAGTTGGCTGAACCTGTTGATGGCATCCACCATGACGTCATCCAGCAGTTCGATGCGCGCCAGGGGAATGCCGAGCTGGATCATCTCGATGACCGCATCTACGGCCTGGCGCAGGTCCACCAGGCTGCAGACCGCGGCCGCGACCGTCTCCGGCAAACCCCACACCCTAAGGGTGACCGTGGTGATGACCCCAAGCGTGCCCTCCGATCCCACGAAGAGACGGGTGAGGTCGTAGCCCGCAGCTGACTTGCGCGCCCGTCCGCCGGTCTTAACGACGTCGCCGTTGGCGAGCACAACGGTGAGGCCAAGCGTGCAGTCCTTCATGGTTCCGTAGCGCACGGCATTGGTTCCGCTGGCCCGGGTTGCGACCATGCCCCCCAGGGTCGGGTCGGAGCCCGGGTCGACCGGGAAGAACAGTCCCTCGCCACCTAGGCGTTGATTGAGCTGGCTCAGGGTGACGCCCGCCTCCACGGTGACGTCCAGATCCTCAGGCGCCACCCGCAGAATTCGGTTCAATCCGGAGAGGTCGAGGGTGATCCCGCCACTTACGGGAACCACTCCTCCCTCGAGTCCGGTTCCAGCGCCGAACGGTATCGCCGGGACGCTGTGGGCATGACATGCCTTCAAGACAGCGACGACGTCCTCCACCGTCCCGCAGGTCACAACCGCGTCGGGAAGGTGTGGTCGATGGTGCGATTCGTCGCGGCTGTGTTGTTCGAGCGCGGCGAGCTCAGTGCTGACCCTGTCTCCCAACAGCGCTTTGAGCTCGGCAACGACGGTGACGGTGCGATTCTCCGGGCTCACTTGGTGCGTGGGCTAGTTGCAGCGTTCGCAGGCGGCCGACATTTCTGGCGAACTCTCCCACACCCTAGAGGCCCCTGGTTTCCCGCAGGGCCGCCTCCGCCGCACCGCGCTCATCCCAGGGCGCCGCTCCCGACGCTCCCAGGATGCTGTGCTCGTGGCCCTTTCCCGCTAACAGCACGGTGTCGCCGGGAAGAGCGGCACCGATGGCGATGCGGATGGCACGCTCCCGTTGCGCCTCTCGGTGCAAGTTGGCGGCCGGGTCGGCACCGGCGGCGACCGCCCCGTTCCAGATCTCATCGATGATGGCCTCCGGGTCCTCACTCCGAGGGTCCTCGGAGGTGACCACCACCTGGTCGGCAAGTTGGGCCGCGATCCTTCCCATCTCCGCTCGCTTGGCGGTATCCCGCTCCCCGGCGCTGCCGAACACCACCCAGAGTCGGCCGGCCGTGGCGGCACGCAGCTCGTGCAGGGCCACGGTGAGCGCCGCCGGGGTGTGAGCGTAGTCGACGATGACGGCGAAGGCCTGTCCCAAGTCGACCCGCTCCATGCGCCCAGGCACGGCCGTGAGTTCGGCCAGGCCGGCAACCAGGCCGGGAAGTGGCTGCTCCAGAAGCAGTCCAGCCCCGAGGGCCGCCAGGGCGTTGCCAACGTTCCAGCGTCCGGCCGTCAACAGTCTGACCTCGGCGGTGCCGGCGTCCGTGACTGCCGTGAAGGCGATCCCGCTGCTCCCCGGCGTGACGTTCTCGGCCCGAATGTCGGCCTGGCGATCGCCGCTGGCGCTGTAGGTGAGGACCCGTGCCGGAACTCGCTCGCGGAGCAGCGCGAACGCGCGGGTGTCGTCGCGGTTCAGAACGGCGAAACCGTCGTTGGCTGAGGTTCTCTCCAAGAGCGATGCCTTGGCTTCGAAGTAGGCCTCCCAGGTGCCGTGGAAATCCAGGTGCTCGTGAGTGATGTTGGTGTAGACCGCGCCAGCGAAACGGATCTGGTCTAGGCGTCCCAGCGCCAGGCCGTGCGAGGTCGCTTCGAGGACGACCGCCCGACAGCCGCCGTCGACCATTCGCCGCAACCAGCCCTGGACGTCAACCGATTCCAAGGTGGTCTGGCGAGTGAGATTGGCTTCGGTCTGGGCGCCAAGACGAAAGTCGACGGTGCTGAGACTGCCGACCTTCCCCAGAGTGGCGCCAAGCGCGGCGTGGAGCATGGTGGTGGTGGTGGTCTTGCCGTCAGTGCCGGTGATGCCCACCACCGGCACCTGGTCCGATGGGTGGCCGTAGAAGGTCGCCGCCAGAATCGCCAGAGCGCGCCTGGGATCATCGACCACCACCTGGCGTGAGCTGTCGACCTCCGCCACCCGGCGGGCGACAACCGTTACCGCCGCGCCCTGCTCCAAGGCTGCTGCCACGAAGTCGTGGCCGTCATGGTGCTGGCCCGAGATGGCCACGAATACGCTCCCTGCCGGCTCTCGCCTCGAGTCGTTGGTGACGGCGGTCACCTCGAGTTCCTGGAGCTCCTCGGGGACCGAGGTCAGCCCGAGAGCAGCTGCGAGCACTGACCAGAGCATGGCTCAAGCCTAGCCGCGGCCCCGGCGCCGACACAGGCAGCTCAGAATCTGGGCCTGTGGAGGTGATGGAGCTCCTCGCACCCGCTCCGGTGGCGAGCAAGCCGCTGCGCTCCGGGTCCAGACCGGATCCCAAGCCGGGGTCCGGCGAGGTCACACTGCAGGTAGAGGCTTGCGCCGTCTGCCGGACCGACCTACAGATCACCTCCGGCGACCTTCCCGCCAAGCGGCTGCCGATCATCCCCGGTCATCAGATCGTGGGCAGGGTGGTGGAGCTGGGGGATGGAGTGCCCGACGCCCTCCTGGGCCAGAGGTTGGGGGTCGGCTGGCTGGCGTCCGCCTGCGGTCATTGCGAGTTCTGCCGGGCTGGCCGGGAGAACCTCTGTCGCGACGCGACCTTCACCGGCTGGGATCGGGACGGCGGCTACGCCAGCCAGGTCACGGTCCGGGCTGACTTCGCTCAAGAGCTCGCAGATGACGGGGACCCAGTGCAGCTGGCGCCCCTGCTGTGCGGTGGAGTGATCGGGTACCGGGCCCTCCGCTGTGCCGGCGTCAGCAGAGGTGACCGCTTGGGTTTGTTCGGATTCGGAGCCTCGGCGCTCTTGGTGGCCCAGCTGGCGATTGCTGAAGGCTGTGAGATCTACGTCGTCACTCGCGACGAGTCGGCCCGACGGCGTGCGACCGAGCATGGCGCCGCCTGGGTGGGCGCTCCTGGCGACACGCCACCTTTGCCGCTGCAAGGTGCGATCACGTTTGCCCCGGTCGGCGCGGTCGTCGTCGACGCATTGCGGGCCCTGGACCGGGGCGGCACCTGTGTCGTGAACGCTATCCACCTGGATCGCATACCGGAATTCCCGTACGAGCTCCTCTACTGGGAGCGGCGGCTGATGAGCGTGGCCAACTTCACCCGCCAGGACGCCTCCGAGTTCCTGGCACTGGCTCAACGCATCCCCATCCGCACCATGGTCGAGCTGTTCCCGCTCGACCAAGCCAACCAGGCCCTGCACCAGCTCCAGGATGACGGTGTCCCCGGGGCGGCGGTCCTGGTTCCCTAGTTCAGGGAGCCTGAGAGGAGAACTCCTCCCGGAGCTCGACCACGGCTTTCCGGGCGGCGGCCGTCAGCTCCAGGGCTAGGCGTCGGTCAAGGTCGAGCGACGGGGTGGTACGGAGAGCCCGGAGCCGCTCTTCGAGCCGGGCTAGCTGTTCAGCAATCTCCGCCGGCGTTGCCAGCGCCGCTTCGCGCGCCACTTGCAGCGAGCCCGCGTCGCCCTGACGTTCGGCGTGCTGATACCGCCCGAAAGCAATCCGATCGCGATCAGCCGCCAGCAGCAGCCGCACCGCCGCCTGGCCGGACTCGGAAATCTCATCGGCTGGGGAATGAAGGCGGCACAGTCCGTCTAGGGCGGCGGCAAGCGCCCCGGTGATGGCGGCTGCCGCCGCGCCACCGGCTGCGTCGCGCGGTGAGAGCATGCGGGCGACGGTCTCCAGAAGTGACCACGACGCGACCGGGCCTGGCTGAAGCTCGCCCAGCTCGGTCAGCGAGAGCAGGGCACACACCGCCGTGATCCGCCCGATCCCACCCGGTACCGGGGTAACCTTGGAGGCCGCCGCGCCGGCCTCCCGGGAGACGTCGCCACGCAACTGTCCTTCGACCATGGACGTCCCCACGTCCAGGACCGTGGCCCCCTCCCGGATCGCGCTGCTGGGCATGACCCCGGCGATGCCGATGGCCGAGATCAGCACGTCATAGGGAGGGAGAGGCTCGACCGAGGCGATCTCGCTCTGGATGACCGAGACCTGGGCCCCGGTGGCCAGCAGGCGCTGGGCGATCGGCCTACCCCCGGTCGGCCCGTGGCCGACGACCAGGATCCTGGACCGGGCCGGGTCGATGCCGAGGTAGGCCAACGTCGCGACGCACGCCTCCGCCACCGGAGTCCCCCGGCGTCGGCCCTCCGCCGCTGCGGCGAGGGCTGCGGGGGTGACCGCCTCGACGTCCTTGCTGGCGGGAAGGTGCGCGGCCACCACCCCGGGCGGAAGTGAAGCCACCGGCTGGACCACCACCACGCCATTGATGGTGGGATCGACGACCAAGGCGTCGAGCGCGGTCAGGGTCGTCTCGGGGTTGTCGCGTGGCACGGTTCGGTGCGCCACCTCCACCCCTCCGGCTACCGCCTCGCGCTCCAGAGAGCGGGCGAAGGAACCGCCCGGGACGTTGCCTTCCTCAACCACGACTCCGAGTCGGTAAGGACGCCGCCGAGATCGGCAACGCTCTCTGAGCTGGGTCCGTAGCTGTTCGAGCAGCGCCGTCAGGTCGACCAGATTCGAGGCGCCCGAGGAGCCCATCAGCGCTCCCTGGAAACGACGGCGATCAGGTCCAATCGACCGCCCTCCCGGAAACCGCCCCACCGCTTGCTCGCCGTCGATGCCGCGATGGCCCGACCGTATCAGGAGGCGTCGGCACCCCGCTCGCGGCCGGGAACTATCTCAGGGATTTCTCAGACGAGCCGCAGCATTCCCACGGGAATCGTCTGTCACACTAGCCCCGTGTTTCGATGTCAAAGCGAGCCACAGCCCGGAAGCTCCTCGTCATAGAAGCCGGTCAGGTCAATGATCGCGCCAGGAGGGTGAGCGAGTGGTCGAGGTAGTCACTTTGGACACCCCGGAGCTCGGGGACCGCTCCTACCTGGTGCACGACGGGCATGAGGCGGTCGTCGTAGATCCCCAGCGGGATACCGATCGAGTCCTGGCTGTCGCTGAGTCCGCCGAAGTTGCCATCACCTGCGTCGCCGAGACCCACATTCACAACGATTACGTCTCCGGCGGGCGGGCCCTGGCCGAGGGCTTAGGGGCGCGCTACCTGGTGGCCGCCCAGGACCAAGTCGGCTTCTCCCACCAGCCGGTCAGCGAGGGAGATCGGATCGAGGTGGGGTCGATGACCTTTCAGGCGCTCTCCACCCCGGGACATACCCCCAGTCACCTCTCCTTCCTGCTCTGGTCTGAGCGGGCGCCCCGCGCCCTCTTCAGTGGAGGCTCCCTGCTCTACGGAGCGGTGGGCCGCACCGACCTCGTGTCTCCGGACCTGACCGTGGCGCTGGCCCACGCCCAGCACCAGTCCGCGCTAAGGCTGGCGGCGCTGCCGGGGACAGTGGAGCTGTATCCCACCCATGGCTTCGGCAGCTTCTGTGCCAGTGGGCCGGTTTCCGGCAGCGAGCCCAACCACAGCATCAGCACCCAGCGCGCGAGCAATCCCGCCATGACCGAGGACGAGGAGGCATTCGTGAGCGGCCTGCTGGCCGGTTACTCGCTCTATCCCCGCTACTACGCGCACATGGCCCCCCTCAACCGCGAGGGCGCCTCGGCGCCAGATCGGTCTTTGCCGCCCGAGATCGAGCTCGATGAGATCGGGCGCCGAATTCGGGCCCAGGAGTGGGTGGTGGACGTGCGCAGCCGGACCGATTTCGGCGCATCACATGTCGCGGGGACCCTGAATTTCCCGAGCGGGCTGCTGCTGGCCACCTACGTGGGCTGGGTGGTTCCCTGGGGAGCCCCGATCACGTTGGTGGGAAGCAGCCGCAGCGACGTGACGCGGACCCAGCGCGACCTGGCCCGGATCGGCATCGACTGGCTGGCTGGTTGGTCTCCGACTCCCGTGGAGGAGCTTGAGAGAGCGCTCGGCAGCTCTTCGTACCGGGTCACCGATTTCGCGGGTCTGGCCCGAACTCTGGGCGAGCAGCAAGTGCTAGTCCTGGATGCTCGCCGACCCGACGAGTGGCGCCAGGGCCACATCAAGGGCGCAATCAACATCCATCTGCCCGACCTTCCCGAGCGGCTCTCCGAGCTGCCCGATCGGCCGATCTGGGTGCACTGCGCCGCCGGCTACCGGGCCAGCATCGCCGCCAGTCTGTTGGATCGAGCCGGCCGGGAGGTGGTGCTGGTCGACGACGACATCGACAACTTGGCCAAGGCCGGCATGGAACTGGAAGCCCAGGCCGGCTAACAGACCGTCCACGGTCGGGGCAGACGAGGTCGCGACCTATGATGGCGGTGTGAATTCCGACTGCCTCTTCTGCCGGATCGTGGCGGGGGAGCTGCCCGCCGACGAGGTCCACCGCGAGGACGGGATCCTGGCTTTCAAGGACATCCACCCGGTTGCGGACACCCACGTCCTGGTCATCCCGGAACGGCATATCGAGGACCTGCGGCATCTTCGGAGCGAGGACGCCGGGCTATGGCTCCGCCTCACCCAGGTGGCCAACGAGGTGGCGGCCGATCTGGGTCACGAAGAGGGCTACCGCTTCTACGTGAGCGTTGGCTCAGCCGGAGGCCAGACCGTGCCCCACCTCCATATCCACGTGATGGCCGGGAGCATGCGCCGCCTGCCCGTCTGAGTCGGTCCGGCTCGTCTCGGGTATCCTTGCGAGGGGGTCGGATTTTGCCACGGCTGGAAACGCGGGAGTGGACATTTAGATGGCGCTGAGTTCACGTGATTTGCTGCAGAGGGCGCGCCAGGAGGTGCCCGAGGTGGCGCCCTGGGAGCTGCGGACGCAGCTGGAGCAAGACGGTCGCCGCCAGGTAATAGATGTCAGGGAGCCTGAGGAGATCGCCCAGGGGGTGCTGCGCGACGCGGTGCTTATCCCCCGAGGCTTCCTCGAGCTCCAGGTGGAGTCGGTCATCCCCGATCGCTCCACCCCGATCACCGTCTACTGCGCAGCGGGTGCGCGGTCGCTGCTGGCGGCCATGAGTCTGCGGGGAATGGGCTACTCAGATGTGGCTTCCCTGCAAGGGGGTTTCAACGCCTGGAAGGCCGAGGGACTGCCCTTCACCACGCCCCCCTCCTTCACAGCCGATCAGCGTGAGCGCTACAGCCGTCACTTCCTCCTCAAGGAGGTAGGCGAAGTGGGCCAGGCCCAGTTGCTCAACGCCAAGGTGCTGCTGCTCGGGGCGGGCGGCCTGGGGGCTCCGGTCGCCTACTACCTGGCCGCCGCCGGGGTGGGGACCATCGGCCTGGTGGACTTCGACCGAGTCGAGCTCAGCAACCTGCAGCGACAGATCGTCCACACCGTCGACCGGCTGGGGATGCTCAAGACCGAGTCAGCGGCGATCGCCCTGAGGGCGCTCAACCCCGATGTCAAGGTGGTCGAGCACAACCTCCACCTGGATGGCTCCAACGCCGCCGATCTCTTCGCTCAGTACGACGTGATCGTGAACGGCAGCGACAACTTCCCCACCCGCTACCTGGCGAACGACGTGGCAATCTTCCTGCGCAAGCCGCTGGTTGACGGCGGCATCTTCCGCTTCGAAGGACAGGTCACGACCATGATCCCCTTCGAGACCGCCTGCTATCGCTGCCGCTACCCGGCGCCGCCGCCCCCGGAGGAGGCGCCGAGCTGCTCCGAGGCAGGGGTCCTCGGGGTGCTGCCCGGTCTGGTCGGCATGATCCAGGCCACCGAGGTGGTGAAGCTGATCCTGGGAGTTGGCAAGACGCTGAGCGGTCGGCTGCTGCACGTCGATGCCCTGGCCATGGAATTCAACGAGTTTCGCCTGCGGCGCGACCCCGACTGCCCGGTGTGCGGGACCCACCCCACGATCACCGAGCCGATCGACTACGAGGGCTTCTGCCTCAATCCCAACCTGGCTGCGCCAGCGCGAGCTGCGGTCCCCGTCTGACCGGGCCCGGGTGCTTGGTTTCGGCCCGGCGGATCGAGACTTTGCCCATGCTTGGTCTGATTCGGTGACGGGTACCATAGGGCTGTGAAGCAGGCCACGATCTCACTCGACGATCTGATAACCGCAGTTGAGACGGCCCGGGACAAGGTGATGGCGGACGAGGTCCGCTCCCTGGTCAAGTTCGGCATCCCCAAGGCCATGGCTCAGCAGATGGTTGCGGCCAGGTTCCAGCAGAAGGTGGGAGGCGACGAGAGCGAGGGTGGGGAGACCGAGACCCCAGCCTGGCCCGACATGAGCTGATCCGACCCCGGCCTGCCGCCCCCAGTCCGAGAGCCCGGGGGACAGCGGGATCGTGGAAGGTTCCGTCCCCCTCAGCCCCTACCGCTCCGACCGACAGTACGCGCGCCTAGAGACATATCGGCGTCTCGGACTGGCGGACGCGACCTGGGCCCAGGAACAGTTCAACCTCCGCGTTCATGTCTCGACGGTGGGCCCGGACGGTGCGGAGCAGCGGGCCGCGGAGGTATGGGAGGCGATCGAGCGGCTGCCCCTCCAGGTGAAGGACGTCATCAGGGGAGTCATCGATGAGATCCGGATCGAGCACGAAGGCGGCTTTCAGCCTGACACCCTGGGCACCTGGCGCGATAGGGTGATGCGGATAAATCGAGATTGGTCTTTCTGTCCTGATCTGGACCACCGTCGCGATGTTGCTGCTCGTTGGCGCGCAGCCAGTCAGCGCGGCGTACCAGCGACACGGCGCAACGGTCGGTTGTAGCGGCGGGATCTCCGGGAATGCGTTTGGTGGTATTTGTGTAGGACTCGAGGCGCCGACTCCGCCTACACAACCCGCGATCTGGCACCACTGGACGACGGTGCCCCCGATTGCGCCGCAGGTCTGCTCGCCCTACGACACCACTGAGTGGGCAGCCGCATCTGCGTCGAGTACTGAGTGGTCGGGAGGTGCTGCATGGACGGTCGACGGCCAGAGAGTCCCGATCGTCTACTCGACGCCGCAGACGGACTGGGGTTGGGATTATCTGATCACCTGCGGTAGCGGTGGGACGGTGCGCTTCGAACGGGTGATAGCCGAACCACGCCGACCCAGCCCATGCTCGCTGCAAACTCCGGCTCCCCAATGCCTCCCTGGATTGAATCCGTCCGCATTTCTGGCCGAGGTGGCGAGCCAGGTACCTACGGAAACTGTCTACGCTACGCCCGCTGGGACTGGAGTTGTGGGTGTACCAGTGCAGGTGGCATTGGCGCCCGTACCACAGGCTGAGTATGCAGAGATTGATGTAAACGTGCCCGATCTTGGGGATGGAGATCCCAGCGAAACACTGCACGTGGTTTGGGTCGTGGAGGCGACACCCGAGGTGGTTTCGTGGACCTTTCCTGACGGTTATGCGTCTACAAGCGATGCATGGATCCCTCAGACCTACGTCACCGCCGGATTGATTCGTGCCAGCCTTGAGTACAGCGTGAGCGCCGAAGGCTTTTGGTCAGACGGCGTCGCAGTCCACGAGTTGCCAAGCGCGTCAGTGGGAACCATCCCGGTTGCGGCGCACCTGAGTTACTCGGTGGAGCAGATTCAGCCCGCTCTGGGGTAGTGGTGGTAGGGCTCGCGCCGGTCGCTAGACTGGGCGACCCAAGAGTAGGGCCGCCTAGCTCAGCTGGTTAGAGCGCACGGTTCACATCCGTGAGGTCGAGGGTTCGAGTCCCCCGGCGGCCACCAGACCACTGGATGCCAGGCGCGTCGACCTACCCCCGCCTCCAGCGCTGACAGGATCGCGCCGACTCCGGCCCAGGTGCGATCCTTAACGGCCCATGCGCAATCCAGGAAGCCGAGAACTCCGCCGCCGCCAAGCTCGCCTGGAGAGCCAGCAGCGCACGGCGGTTCGAGAACGGACACCGACCCCTCGGCGGGGCGAGATGATGCGACGAGGCGGTCTTCTCGAGGGCCTTGCGCCCGGCGTCGTGTTCCGATTGACGGTTGTGATCACAGTGGCCAGCTTGATCTTGATCGTGGCCGCCGTCCTCGGGCTGCTGGTGGAGATTGGCCAGCATGACCTCGTGCTTGGAGTGATCGTGCTGCTGGTGGCGCTGGCAATCACCGGCATCGTCGGCTCGGTGGCGGCACCGGCCATGAGGGCGGCACGCAGAGACCGCCGCCTGCCCCCGCAGTCGATCCAGGGCCCCTTGGTTGGTGCCAGCCTGGTCTCGCCCACCCCGGGCCTGGCCACGGTGGCGATCACGGTCGGTAAGAACGTCGAGCAGTTCAGGGTGCGACGCGAGCTCTTCGACAAGCTCCGCGGCGGCGCCACCGTAGTCGGGCTCACCATCACGCCGGGTCTCAACCATGTGCAGGCGCTGGCGGTGATCCGTCGAGATCGACTCGCAACCATGACCACTCCGCCTGTCACCCGGGCGATCCGGATCTCGGTCTGGCTGCCGCTGGTATCGATGGCGGCCGTGGTGATCGCGCTGGCCCTGGGCTGCCTGATAGGGGTTTTGCTTCCGCTCGGACGAAGCGCCGTGCATCCCCTAGTCACGGCCCTGCTGGCGGTGGTGCTGGCGGGCGCAGTGGCACTCTTCACCAGGTGGTACGGCGGTCGGCTGGTGAAGCAGCTCGGACTTGAGACGTAGCTGAGCCCGCCGGCCAACTCCTGGCCGCCAGATGACAACGGCGGCTGTTAGAATTCGGCTCCCCTGCACCCGGTGCCCAGCCGGCTGCATACCCACAGGATCTGGGAGGCGCGCGATTTGAACCGCGAGTACGAGCTCTTCTATGTGCTTCGCCCTGACATCGACGAGGATCAGGTGCGGACCGCGATGGATGACGTGGCCGCCTTGATCGCGGGCCAGGGTGGCGAGATGTCCAAATCCTCGCTCTGGGGACGACGCCGCCTGGCCTACACGATCGCCGGCTTCAATGACGGCTACTACGCCCTCAAGGAACTGACCTTGCCAGCGGAAAAGGTGCGGGAGCTGGAGAGGCAACTCCGCCTCGACGAGCGGGTGATTCGGCATCTGATCAGCCTGAGGCAGGTGTATTACCTGCCCGGCGACGAGGATCGCCGGGGTCGGGTCCGGACCCGGGTTCGCGATCGAGGCGAGGCTGCCGACGGAGCCATCCCCGGCGACGAGGAGCTGCCGGACGATGCACTGGAGGCTGAAATCGCGGCCGATGACGGATTCGGGGCCGACTTGGCCGTCGACGAGAACGGGGAGGAATAGCGGTGGCAGGTTCTCTCAACCGGGTGCAGTTGATCGGCAGGTGCACCGCCGATCCGGAGATGCGGTACCTACCCAGTGGCCAGCCGGTCACGCAGCTGCGGATCGCGACCAACCGCTACGGCAGCTCCCAGGACGGCGAGCGCCGCGAGTTCACCGATTACCACGACGTGGTGGTGTGGAACATGGGGCAGCGCAAGCTGGCCGAGCTGGCCGGACAGTTTCTGCACAAGGGCAGCCTGGTCTACATCGAGGGCCGTCTCCAGACTCGCTCCTGGGACGGGCAGGATGGCCAGAAGCGCTATCGAACCGAGGTCAACGCCAGCGATATCCAGTTTCTGGACTCGCGCGGAGCGTCCGCAGAGACTGGTGACACCGGCAACAGGGTGCAGGCCTTCCCGCCGACGTCCGGGGGCGAGGACGCCTCGCCAACACCGTCCGATGTACCCGACGGGGATATCGACCCCGATGACATTCCCTTTTAGGCTGGTCATGAACCATCCCAACGGAGGCTGCGAGAACTGAGCATGTCGGAATACGCGCGTCGACGTCCGCGAAAGGTCTGCAACTTCTGCCTGGAGCGCATCGTCGAGGTGGATCACAAGGAGGTCTCCCGCCTCCGCCGTTACATCAGTGAGCGGGGCAAGATCCTCCCGCGGCGAGTGACCGGGACCTGCTCCCTGCACCAGCGGCGGCTGACGGTGGCACTCAAGCGCGCCCGACACATGGCGCTGCTTCCCTTCGCCACCGACCAGCACTGAGGGGACCACGGCGGAGCGGGCGCAGCTCGCCGGCAAGCACCCGTCTCATCACTGGCGCGGTACATTGCCCGGCGTCAACCCGTACGCACTGGAGGCATAGTTCGTGCCCCTAGCCCGCAAGCCAGCTCCGGCCCGGAGGTCACACACTCCCGCCGCCCGCCAGAGGTCAAAGCGGCTGGTCACGCTCAGCATCGACGTCGGCGGCACCGGCATCAAGGCCGACTTACTGGATGAGTCGGGCAAGCCGCTGGGAGCAGCGGTGCGCGTTCCCACCCACTACCCGCTCGATCCAACGGGCATGATCCAGGTCTTCAAGCAACTGGCATCCTCCGGCTCCGGATTCGACCGTGTCTCGGTGGGTTTCCCCGGGGTGGTGCGGTCCGGGATCGTCCTTAGCGCTCCCCACTTCGTCCGCGAAGGCGGTGAGGGGACGCCCGTGTCCCCGGCATTGGAGCGGGCCTGGGACCACTTCAATCTGGCCGAGCAGACAAAAGGGGCACTCGGTAAGCCCACTCGGGTCGGCAACGACGCCGAGGTCCAGGGAATGGCGGTGATCAAGGGCAAGGGGCTGGAAGTGGTGGTGACCCTGGGAACCGCCTTCGGAAGCGCCATCTTTCAAGATGGGAAGCTGGCGGTCCATTTGGAGCTCGCCCACCATCCCTGTCACAAAGGCAAGACCTACAGCGAGTACGTGGGCGAGGCCGCCCGCAGAAAGGTTGGTGAGAAGCGCTGGAACCGCCGGGTTCTGCTGGCGATAGGTCTGGTGCGGAACCTGCTTCTCTTCGACCACCTGTATGTCGGCGGCGGTAATTCCGCTCGGGTGAAGATCCCGCTCGGTAAGGACGTGACCCTGGTCAGCAATTCCGCCGGCCTGCTGGGCGGTATCAAGCTCTGGGGCTCCGCTCCGGGAAGGTCCAGAGTCAGCCGATAGACTGGATCGGGACCGGGAGGAGCCGCCTAAGCTGCGGCGGCCCCCGTCGCTTTGGCCATGCCCTAGGGGGATTCGCTTGTCTTCGCCGCCCGCCCCGATCCGGCCGCGGATCCTGGTAGCCGATCCCATTGCCGAGGATGGCATCACCCGTTTGCAGGACGTCGGGGAGGTCGAGATCGCCCTCAAGCTGACTGAGGGACAGTTGGTCGAGCGGATGGCGCCTTTCCAGGCGCTGGTGGTGCGCAGCGAGACCAAGGTGACTGCCAAGGTGATTGCGGCTGGCTCCAATCTCAGGGTGATCGGCAGGGCTGGAGTCGGTGTCGACAACATCGACGTTGAGGCGGCCAGCGAGAAGGGGGTGCTGGTGGTGAATGCACCCACCGGCAACACCGTCGCCGCCGCCGAGCACACGCTGGCATTGATGCTGGCGCTGGCCCGAAACGTCGCTCGAGGAGACGCCTCGCTCCGCGCTGGCAAGTGGGAGCGGTCTCAACTGGTCGGAAGTGAGCTTCGCGGGAAGACCCTGGCCGTCGTGGGTCTGGGGAGGGTCGGTGCCGAGATCGCCAGAATGGCGCTAGGCCTGCAGATGCGGGTCGTCGCGTTCGACCCCCTGGTCTCCAGGGAGCGTGCCGCGCAGCTGGGTGTGGAGATGGGTTCGCTCGACGAGATCCTGGCGCAGGCGGATGTGCTCACCGTCCACACCCCTCTCAGCGATTCCACCAGGGGCATGATCGGAGCCGGGCAGTTGGCGCGGATGCCGGATGGCGCTCGGGTCCTCAACGTGGGCCGGGGCGGCATCATCGACGAGACGGCGCTGGCCGAGGCGGTCCAGAGCGGCCACCTCGCCGGCGCCGCGGTTGACGTGTTCACCAAGGAGCCGCCCCCACCGGAGAATCCACTCCTCCTGGACCCCAGAATCCTGGTCACCCCCCACTTGGGCGCTTCGACCGTTGAAGCCCAGCTCTCGGTGGCCACCGATGTCGCTGACCAGATCGCCGAGGTGCTCGCCGGCCGGCCCGCCAAATGGGCGGTGAACGCTCCCGCGGTCGCGCCCGAGGAGGCCGGCCTGATCGTGCCGTACCAGATGCTTGCGGCCAAGATGGGCAGCCTCTATGCACAGCTTGGGGGTGGTCGGATCAGCCGAGTGGAGCTCGTCTTCCAGGGCGAACTGGCTGCGGTTCAGCCGGCCTCCGTCACGTCCGAGGCTCTCGGGGGTATCCTGCGCGCCTTCACTCAGGATCGCGTCACGGCGGTGAACGCTCGGGCGGTGGCCAGAGAGCACGGCATCGAGGTGATCGAGCAGCGTGGGTCGCGCACCGGCACCTGGTCCAGCTCGGTGATCCTGCGGGTGGACGGCGACGGCCCCGCGGAGATCGAGGGCTCGACGGCCAGCGGAGAGGCGCGGATCGTGCGCCTCGACGGACTTCCCATCGACCTCGACCCGGAGGGCTTGTTCCTCTTTTTCCGGCACCGCGATGGCCCGGGCCTGATCGGTGCGATCGGTCAATTGCTCGGACAGGGCAATGTCAACATCGCCGAGATGCGGGTGGGTCGGGACGCACCGCGAGGGCGGGCGGTGACGGCGGTGAAGATCGACGAGGCGGTGACCCCGGCGCTGGCCGCCCAGCTTCGCGCCGTAGACGGAGTAACCGAACTCCACCTGGTCGAGCTCTAACGCTCGGTGGCCCAGGTTTCAGGGTTTCGGGGCATCCGCTACGACCCAGCCATCGTCCAACTGGAGTCCGTACTGGCTCCGCCCTACGACGTGATCAGCCCCAAGCTGCAGCATGATCTCTACGGCCGGGCCATGCAGAACGTGGTCCGACTCGAGCTCGGCCGCGACTACGAATCCGACCTGGCGGGTGAGCGCGATCGCTACACCAGGGCCCGGGAGTATCTGCGGGTCTGGCTGGCTCAGGGTGTCCTGATCCAGGACGACCAGCCCTCGGTCTACATCCACCGGCACTCGTTCCGTCCCCCGGGCGGAGGCGGTCCCCGGGAGCGTCTGGGCTGCTTCGTCGGCGTCGAACCGGTCCCGCACGAGCGCCGAGAGATCCTCCGCCATGAGCTGACGCTCACGGCACCACGAGCAGATCGGCTCCGCTTGCTCGAGACCGTCCGGGCGCAGACCTCACCGGTATTCCTGCTGTACGAGAACAGCGACGAGGTCACCACCGAACTGGGCCGATTGTCATCCGCCTCCCCTCCCGCCGCCGAGGCCGTGACCGACGGGGAGTACGGCTCGGAGCGTCACCAACTCTGGCAGGTGTCCGATCCCGTCTCCGTAGCTGGGATAACCTTGGCCCTGAGTCAGACCCGGCTTTTCATCGCCGACGGCCATCACCGTTACGAGACGGCCCTGCAACTGGGGCTGCCTCAGGTCCTGGCGCTGGTCTCGCCGCTCGAGAGTGATGCCAACGTGATCTTGCCCACCCACAGAGTGCTCCCCGACGCAAGCAAAGGCGTCGACGACCTAGCCCAAGCGCTGGACTCGAAGGGGTGGCGAATCCAGCGCGCGGCCGGCTTGGAGGAGGCGTTGCTCACGATCAGCGCCGGGCGCGACACCGAGCACGCCTTCGTGCTCGCTTCGGGCTCTGGAAGGATCGTCGCCAGCCGCGACCGTCGAGGAGACGCAGTCTTCAGTCCCAGGCAGCGACTTGATGTGGCCGTGCTAGATTCCGAGATCCTGGAGCCATTGCTTGGGATCAGACCCGCGGATGCTGCCGCCGGGCGGCTGCTGTACAGCCGCGACGCCGAGGAAGCGGTGGAGGCGGCTCTCTCCAAGCGTGGGCTAGCTTTCCTTGTCAATCCGCCCAGCGTGGCCGAGATGGCGGCAGTGGCCCTGGCTGACGAGGCCATGCCCCAGAAGTCGACCTACTTCTTCCCCAAGGTGCCGGCGGGGCTGGTGATCATGAGCACCGATTGACGCCCGCGCGAGGTTCCAGTTGTCGCAATTGCATCGGCCCGGGCCCGCGGTTTGAATTGGGGCCCAATTCGGGTAGGGTTTAGGTGAAGTGCCTACATACGCCTACCGTTGCGAGGCTGGCCACCAGTTTGAGGCGGTCCAGGGTATCCACGATCCCGCCCTCACCCAGTGCGTCACCTGTGGGGCGGCGGTAAGAAGGGTCGTCTTCCCAGTCGGTATCGTTTTCAAGGGCCAGGGTTTCTACAAGACCGATTCCCGGTCATCGGCTTCCAGCTCGATCTCCGGCCCAGCAACCGACACCAAGGAGGCACCCTCAACGACCACGGCGCCAGCCAAGGCTGATGGCGCTGCCGGCACCACCACGACAACCAAACCGAAAAAGGATTCAGCGTCTGACAGTGCGACCGCCTCTGGCGGTGGCGCCTGACGCCGGGAGCAGAGCATGGCAGAGCCAGTTCAGGTGAGCGACGCGACTTTCGATAACGAGGTGATCAAGGCCACCACGCCGGTCTTGGTCGACTTCTGGGCTGACTGGTGCAATCCCTGCAAGATGCTCGCGCCGATCGTGGAGGACCTGGCCAACGAGTACGGAACCCGGGTGAAGGTGGCAAAACTCGACGTCGACGCCAATCCCAACGTCGCCGGCCAGTTCGGTGTGATGAGCATCCCGACGCTGATCCTCTTCAAAGGCGGCGAGGCGGTCCAGCGCGTGGTTGGCTACCAGCCCAAGTCAGCGCTGAAGGCGAAGCTCGACGCGCTAGTCTGATCCCGGGCGGCCTCGCCTGACCAGTTACGATCAGGCGCCGATGCCCTCAGATCTTCAAGCCGACTTCGCCCGCGCGCTGGCGCAGGCTGCCGCTGATCTGGGGGTGGCGGACCAGGTGGATCCCGTCGTCGAACCTTCCGCGGTGCCGGAGGCGGGCGACTATTCCTCGGCGCTGGCCTTGCGGTTGGCCGGACTCCTGCACCGGCCCCCGCGAGAGATCGCCGCAGAGATCGCAGCCAAAGTTGCCGAGGCGCCCCTGTCCCACCGTGGCGAGATCACGGTCACCGGCGCGGGTTACATCAATCTTCGGGTCGACTTCACCTCGCTGACGCCGTCCGTGATCCGCACCGCGCTGGACTGGGGTGCGGTGGTCAGCGCTGATCCTGAAGCCGGCCCCAAGGTGGTGGTTGAGCATACCGCCACCAACCCCAACAAGGCGGCCCACGTCGGCCACCTCCGCAACGCCTGTATCGGCGACACCGTGGCCCGGCTCCTGCGGGCCCGGGGCAACCGCGTCGAGGTTCAGAACTACATCGACGACACCGGCGTCCAGGTCGCGGACGTTCTGGTTGGGATCCGCAACCTAGGACTATCCCCCGCCGAGGGAGAGAGCTTCGATCGCTTTTGCTCCCGAGCCTATGTCGAGGTCTGCCGCCGCTATGAGCAGGATCCAGCCCTGGTAGAGCTGCGGATACAGACCCTGCGAGAGATCGAGGGTCGTCAGGGCGAGGTCGCCAAGGCGGCCAAGGAGCTGGCCGGCAAGATCGTTGACGCCCACCTCCAGACCATGTCTCGAGTTGGCGTGAGCTACGACCTGCTGACCTGGGAGTCAGACATCATCGAGCGCGGCTTCCTTGGCCACGCCCTGGATTGGATGCGTGAGGCCAAGGTGATCCAAAAGCCCGAGGACGGCCCGTTCAAAGGCTGCTGGGTGCTGCCCCTGGAGGAAGGCGGACAGGACGTGGAGCTGGGCGAGGGCGACGCCAAGGTTCTGGTCAAGAGCGACGGGATCGCCACCTACACCAGCAAGGACATCGCCTACCACCTCTGGAAATTCGGGGTACTCGGCCTCGACTTCGACTATCGGCTCTGGTCCCCTCAGGGCCCGGCCACCACCACCGCCGACCCCGAGCTGGCCCAACTACCTCCCGATCGCTTCGGTCGTGCCGCTCGGGTCGTCAACGTCATCGATCAGCGCCAGAGTGCGCCCCAGCGGGTGGTGAAGGAAGCGCTTCGGCGCCTGGGATTCGAGGCTCAGGCCGAGGCTCTCCACCACCTCGCCTACGAAGTAGTGGCACTCTCGCCCAGGGCTGCATCGGCGCTCGGCATCGACACGACCGAGGGCAAAGCGATGTACGCGCTGAGCGGCCGCCTGGGGATTGACGTCGGTGCCGACGACCTCCTCGACGAGGCAGAGCGGCAGGTCCAGTCCAAGGCTCGGGACCAGGTCACCGCGGCCCGTCTCGCGGCCAGCGCGGTGCGCTATTACCTGCTGCGCTTCGGGCTCAATTCGATCATCAATTTTGACTTCGGGGAGGCGCTCCGGACCAGCGGCGACACCGGGGTCTACCTGCAGTACGCGCACGCGCGCGCGTGCGGCATCCTGGCCAAGGTGGAGCCGCTGCCCCTCCCGGAGCGAGTGCCCGAGCTGAGCCCGGTCGAACAGTCCTTGGTGAAGTTGCTTGAGCGTTTCCCGCGGGTTG
>Ga0102924_1002117_pt1 | contig 22067 bp, 21 predicted proteins | sample PaiPotPPM11metaG_FD_80116 | JGI IMG/M metagenome (GOLD analysis project Ga0102924, IMG submission 80116) | Iron sulfur acid spring bacterial and archeal communities from Banff, Canada, to study Microbial Dark Matter (Phase II) - Paint Pots PPM... ...
GCCGGGCCGCATCCGTCGGCTGCTCGGGGGGCACATGCCCTGGCTCGTGCGGGGGTTCCAGTTCCACCAGCGCCGGGAGCGGCAGCACCAGCTCGGCGGGCGGGGCCAGTTCGGGCCCCCGCTGGAGCCCGAGGATGTGCCCCCCGAGCTGCCGCCGGATCCGGATCCGCTCGAACCGGAACCGCTGTCGGAGCCGGAACCGGCGACGGTGACACTCGAACCGCACGAGAAAATCAGGCCCAGGACTATGGCCGCGGCCCCGGAAGAGGCCAGCCTCATCGCGCTCGTGAGGGAGCGGGTCATCCTAGGTCTGTTGCGCCTCAGGCACCGGGCGGCTCACGGGGTGGAGGCTCGGTGGCCCCCCAAGCCCGGCTTGTGTCGATTTTTGTAGACGTCCCGCAAGTGGTCGATCCCGTATCGTCGGGGCGCCCTCGCCGGGTACCACGGGCGATCTACGGCCCGCCGGGCGTGTTGCCCTTCTCCGGAGCGTCCTGACGAATAAAGGTGAGCGACGCCGACTTGTGTTCCGGATCGTCGGCGGCGATTACCAGCAAGCCGGACTTGCTGTCCGCCCCTTGCTTCAGGAAGGAACAGAAGGTGACCTGGCTCGAGTTCGTGCAGCCGCCTTGCTGCTGCCAGCCGTATTTCGCCATACGCACCGGAACGTAGAAGGCTTCGACATCGTGTGTCGTCTTGCCGCCAAGCACGTAAAAGGCCACGTCCCAGTGCCCCGTCGGCTCTCCTTTGGGGCCTCGCAACATACCGTCCAGAAGCGTCCGCGCGAGGGCTCGGATGGCGAAAGGCAACTCCGCTTGTTGCGATGGCGTCATGCCCTCCAGCGGCGGCACGTCGCTCCATAGGTAAGCCACGGTGTTCATCTGCCCGGCTTGATCCGCGTAGCTCTTCGCCTTGCGGTAGCCCCACCACACCAGCGCGGACACGAAGATGCCGCCCATCAGGAGCAGCACGCCGCATCCACCGAGGACCCAGATGACGGGGCTGGTCTTCTTGGGGGGCATCGCGACACCCGTCGGAATTCCATGCGGTTGCATCATGCGCGCTCTCCGAGGTCGGATGGTACCGCGGTTCGGCAGCCGCGTGGCACGCGAGGCCCCTATTCGCTGGTTTGCTGAAGGTTCGAGGCTAACGTTCACCTCACCATGACGAACCAAACCAACCTGGGCGGACGCTTCACGTTCCCCGGTACGAACGTGTCGGTCAACCGCATGGGCTACGGCGCCATGCAGCTGGCGGGTCCCCATGTCTTCGGTCCCCCGCGCGACCCCGACGGTGCAGTCGCCGTTCTCAGGGAGGCAGTGGCCGCCGGCGTCGACCACATCGACACGAGCGACTTCTACGGCCCGCACGTCACCAACCAGATCATCAAGCGGGCGCTCCATCCCTACCCGAAGAGCCTCGTCATCGTCACGAAGGTGGGCGCGCGGCGTGGAAACGACGCTTCGTGGCTGCCGGCGCAGTCCCCCGACGAGCTCCGTTCGGCGATCGAAGACAACCGCCGGAACCTCGGGGTGGACGCCCTCGACGTCGTCAACTTGCGTACCGGGCTCATGACCCTCGCCGACGAGTCGATCAAGGAGCGCGTCCTCGTCCTCGTCGATCTGAAGAAGCGGGGCCTCGTCAGGCACATCGGACTCAGCAACGTCACGCCGAAGCAGTTCGCCGAGGCGCGCGCGCTCAGCGACATCGTGTGCGTGCAGAACCATTACAACGTCGCGCATCGGGGAGACGACGCGTTCATCGACCAGCTCGCGAAGGAGGGGGTCGCGTACGTGCCGTTCTTCCCGCTCGGCGGCTTCACGCCGCTGCAGTCGTCGACGTTGTCCGAGGTCGCCCGGTCGCTCGAAGTGACCCCGATGCAGGTGGCGCTCGCGTGGCTGCTCCAGCGTGCGCCGAACATCCTGCTCATCCCGGGAACGTCATCGCTCGCGCACCTCCGCGAGAACCTGAAGGCAGCCGAGTTGAAGCTGGCTCCGGCCGCGGTCGAAAAGCTGAACACCATCGCGGGATCCGGACCGACCCTCCACTGACTACAGGCAGAGCGCGCGAACCCTCGCGCGATTCTCCTCTTCGGAGATCTCGACCCGGCCGACGAGGCGAGCCGCGTCGGACAGAGCCCAGGTGCCGGCCTCTCCACCCCACAACAGGACCCGCCGCTGCGCGTCGAGCCGCACCACCGCCACGCCCTTCGCCGTCGGCGTCGGCGTGTGCGCCTCGATGGCCGCGGCGATGCCCCCGCCGGACGGGCGCCCTGCCCGCACCAGGAGGGTGTCGACGAACAGGTCCAGAAACTCGTGCCCGAAGACACCGTCCTCGTCTAGCGGCCACTTGCGCGTCTCGAACGCACGCGCGGTGGCGAGGCCCAGCGCCTCGAGCACGCGCAGGTCTTCACGCCGGAACTCGTGCGCGCTCGTGTTGATCAGGCACAGAGTCCCACGCGCGCCGTCGATCGCACCGATGACGTCGAAGCCGGCGTCGCAGAGAAGCATCCGCTGCGCCTCTTGGAGATCCTGGCTGTGGTCCACGACCAATACCCGAGCCATCGAAGGGCCTCGCCATCTGGGGAGTCCTGGGGGAGAGCTGCGAGAACCGTGCGAATGGCGGGCCTGCGTATTGCTGCGTACTGCTGGAGAGATTGCTGGAGAAGAGCCGCTCCGTGCTGTCCCCGGAAGGCGCAACGCTGCGCAACCCCAATCGAACGTCGCCGACCGGCGCGGCCACGGGCTTCGGCGGCCCCGAGCTCCAGCAATCGCTTCCCCCGCTCAAGTCCACGCTCGACTCGATCGTCGACGGAGTCCTGGTGCTCAACCTCGACGGCGCGATCGCGGCCTACAACGCGAAGTTCGTGCAGATGTGGCGAATCACGCCCGAGGTCTTGGCGTCGCGAGACGACGATCGCGCCCTCGCCGCGGTCCTCGAGCAGCTCGTCGACCCCGGCGCGTTGAGAAAGGTCCGGGAGCTCTACGGCGAGCCCGAGCGGGAAAGCTTCGATATACTCACGCTCAAGGACGAGCGCATCGTCGAACGCTACTCACAACCTCAGCGCGTCGAGGGCAAGCGCGTCGGCCGTGTCTGGAGCTTTCGCGACGTGACCGAGCGCGTGTGCGCCGCGCGCGAACAAGAGCGTCTCCTCGTGACCGAGCACACGGCTCGCGCGTCTGCCGAACGGGCCCGCGCGCAAGCGGCCTTCCTCGCCGAAGCGAGTCGCGTCCTCGCTTCGTCGCTGGACTACGAGGTCACGCTCGGCGCCGTCGCGCAACTCGCCGTCCCGCTGCTCGCGGACTGGTGCACGGTGGACGTGCTCGCGCCGGGCGCGTCGGTCCGGCGTTTCGTGGCAAGCGCCCCCGCGAGGGCCGCACTCGTACGTGAGCTCGCGCGCTTCACGCCGAAGCTCGAGAGGGGCGCCGGCGCGGGAGAGGTCATCCTCACCGGCGTCACCGTCCTGTGCGGAGGCATCACGGAGGCGGACCTGCGCATCGACACGGGTGTGCCGCTGCCGGCGGGGAGCGACGACCCGGAGTACCGTCGCGTCCTGCGCGCGCTTCGGCTTCGCAGCTACGTGTCCGTTCCGCTCCGCGCGCGCGGCTGCATCCTCGGAGCTCTCACGTGTTGCCGCGACCGAGAGCGCGGGCACGATGCGTGCGATCTCGCGCTGGCCGAGGAGCTCGGCCGACGCGCCGCGGTTGCCGTGGACAACGCGCGGTTGCACAAGGAGGCCGAGGACGCGATCGGCATTCGCGACGAGTTTTTGGGACTGGCTGCCCATGAGCTCCGTACGCCGTGCACCGCGCTGCTGCTCAGCGTGCAAGCGCTCGCGCGCTACGCGCGAACGGGCAAGCTCGTGCTCGAGGGGGGATCACCGAACAGGGCCACCCACATGCTCGAGGCGTCGGAGCGTCGGGCCTTGGCGCTGAGCGCGGAAGTGATCACGAACCTGCTCTCGAACGCCATCAAGTATGGGCAAGGCCGCCCCATAGAGGTCAGGGCGCAGGCGGAGGGCGACGTCGCGCGACTGACCGTGCGAGACCACGGGATCGGCCTGGACCCAGACTGGCAGTCGCGCGCCTTCGCTCGCTTCGAGCGGGCGGTGTCGTCGCGCAACTTCGGAGGGCTGGGCCTGGGGCTGTACCTGGTGCAGCGAATCTGCGGGCGCCTGGGCGGGCGCGTCGACTGTTCGAGCGCCGCGGGTCAGGGGTCGACGTTCACGGTGACCCTGCCGCTCGGGGGATCCCTCGGCCGCGTGGCGCCGTAGCGCGTGGAGCCGCATGTCCGCCGAGCCGCACGCGACGGACCTGGTCCTTCTCGCGGCGGGTGCCCTCCTCGCGCTCAGCGTCATCGCGGGCCGGTTCTTCCGGCGCGCCGGGATCCCTGCGACTCTTCTCTTCCTCGCGCTGGGGATGCTTGCCGGTTCCGAAGGCATCGGGCGCGTGTCCTTCGAACGCTACGGCCTCACCTACCGTGTGGGCACTCTCGCGCTCGTGCTCATCCTGTTCGACGGCGGACTTCGGACGCCGTTCGACGTCGTGCGACGGGCCTTTGCGCCGGCCGCGACCCTCGCAACCGTCGGCGTGACGCTCACGGCAGGGATCGTCGCCGCCGGTACGCACCTGCTCGGCTTCCCGTGGATGCAGGGCTTTCTTCTCGGTGCGATCGTGTCGTCGACCGACGCCGCCACGGTGTTCTCCGTCCTGCGCGGAGGTGGCGTACGCCTCGACGAACGCGTGGCCGCGGTCGTCGAGCTCGAATCCGGTTTGAACGATCCACTGGCGATCATCTTCACGATGGCGTTCACAGCGGCGCTCGTCGCGGGCCGTCCGCTGGACCCTGCGTGGCTCGTGCTGCACGCGCTCACCCAGCTCGCGATCGGAGGCGCTGTCGGCGCCGCGACGGGCGCGTGCGCGCGCGTTCTCACCCGCTGTGTGCGCCTTCCGAGCGGCGGCCTCTACCCGATGCTGACCGTGGGACTCGCGCTGATGGCTTACGGGGTCGCGTCCCTCGCCTCGGGCAGCGGCTTTCTCGCCGTGTACGTCGCCGGGGTCCTGCTGGGCAACGGCAGACTCCCCAACCGCGGCACCTTGCTTCGCATCCACGACTTCGTCGCGTGGGCGAGCCAGATCGGGATGTTCATCGTCCTCGGTCTTCTCGTCTTTCCGTCGCGCCTGGTGCCGGTCGCCCCTGCGGGGATCTCGATCGCGCTGCTGCTCGCGCTCGTCGCGCGACCGCTCGCGACGGCAGCGTGCCTTTTGCCCTTCGGCTTCCGCGCGCGCGAGGTGGCGCTCACCGGCTGGGTCGGGTTGCGCGGGGCGGTCCCGATCATCCTGGCGCTCATCCCGGTGCTCGCGGACGCGCCCGGCGCCGACCGCATCTTCAATCTCGTCTTCTTCGTCGTCATTGTCAGCGTCACCCTGCAGGGAGGCACGGTGCGCTGGTTGACGCGGAGGCTCCGTCTGGGCGTCGACGAGGCCGCCGTGCCCGAGGCCGTGCTCGAAATCGAATCGAACCGCCCGCTCGACGTGGAGCTCATCACCTTCTACATCGCACCGGCGAGCGCGGTGTGCGGTGCGCGAATCGTCGACATTCCCTTCCCGGAGCGCTCCTCGGCGATGCTCGTCGTCCGCGGCGAGGAGCTTCTGGCCCCGCGGGGGGACACCGAGTTGAAGGCCGGCGACCACGTCTTCGTCTTCTGCCCGGCCGCGAACGTTGCGCTCGTGCGCCTGCTCTTCGGACGCGAAGCGGAATGAATCGTCTCGTACGATGGGCTCTCCGCTGAAGAAAGGTCCGACCTATGACCGGCGTAGCGCCGCGGCGATCCAGTCGACGGGGGGTGAACCCTCGCAACGTCCGGCTACGGAGTAGACTCGGCACTGGAGACCGTAGTCCTCGCGACCGGCCATCGCCGGATCGACGTCGACGCCGTCGACGCGCACCGTCGGCGATCCCAGGAAGCGCAGCCTCTTCGCGTCGTCGTCGCTCTCCACCCGCACGACCCGAAGATCGGCGGCGACGTCGGCGAGCGCGATCGCTTCGCGCGCGCGCCCGATGGTCGGCTCGAGATTCGGGCAACCATCGAGAAACAGCACCTCGACTTGCTTCGTGTGCATCTCCGTCTCTTTAGCAGCCCCCGCGATGCTCGCGCACGGCTCGTCTGCCCACTCGCCGGAGGGCCAGTTGACCGTGGTCACGACCGGGTGGTCTTCTGAAACCGGAGACGAAATGAACCATCGCGAGTTTCTCAACTGGCTGAGGCCGCAACTCGACAGCGCGACGGCCACGGGGCTCTCGCGCGAAGCGGTCGTTGCCATCCGCGAGCAGCTCGAGCAATGAGCAAGGCGGGCGCCCTGCAGCCGTACGCGAGCAGAGTGCTTAGCCTCGTGCGCCGAAGCGCGACACTCGACGCGAAGACCGTCGCCGGGCTCGCCGCCGACCTGCGCAGCGAGCTTGCACCGCTTCGGGAGAAGACGATGGTCGTTTCGCTTCCCGAGGACGACGACGAGTCCGAAAACTGAGCGGCTCAGAGCTAGCGAAAGGTGCCGCCGAGCGCGACCTGCCTCTCCGCGAGGCGCGCGGGGTCGGCGACGATCTCGATCTCGACGATCTTCCCGTCCCCGAGGCGCACGCGCGGCGGTTCCCGGCGGCTTCTTCGCGCCGCGACTTTCGCGCGCGCAGCATGTCCAGCGCTCTCGCACCTTCGGGCGAGCCAGATCAACGGCTGCGGCGCGTGCGTGGACTCAGGCTGGCGGCACGCCAAGAAAGACGGGGAGACCGAAGAGCGCCTCTCCGCCGTCGCGGCCTGGCGCGACACACCGTACTTCAACGACGCCGAGCGCGCCGCCCTCGCCCTCACCGAGGCGGTGACGCGCCTGAGCGATCGGACCGACCCCGTCCCGGACGACATCTGGAACGAGGCGGCGCGGCACTATAGCGAGCAGCAGCTCTCCGCGCTCTTGCTCCACATCGCCCTGACCAACGTCTTCAACCGCATGAACGTGCCGACGCGACAAGTCGCGGCGGGGGATTGGAAGGGCAAGTAGGTCGCGCCCGGGCTCTACGGGCCACCCGGCGCGGCGAGCAAATGAACCTCGGCCGGGTGGCCGGCGCGTGCCGGCCACGCCACGAAGAGACTCCCCAACTCGCTCGACCAGAGGCCGGTACGCGCCCCCACCCGCGTCGCGATCCGAGCAAGCCGCGGGTAATTCGGCGAGGAGCTCGCGTCGAAGACGTCGACGTATCCTTCGCCGCCGATGACGTACACGCGTTGCCGCTGGCCGTCGTAAAAGAGGTCGTCGGTATCCCCGACGCACGGCACCGCCGCGATTTGCTTGTTCGTGGCGGTGTCGAGCACGACCAGCCGCGCGGGCTGCCGCACGCCGACGAAGAGGCGATTCCCGGCCTCGTCTAGGGACATCGGGTAGTTGTCGAGGAGGCGGCCGAGCGGGACGTGCGCGGAGATCGATCGCTGGGTCCTGTCGACGATCACGACCTCCCGGCTCGTCGGCACGTTGACGAAGATGCGCGGACCGCCCTCCTCCAGACGGAAGGACTCGGGGTGGCCGGGCAGCGGGATGTTCGCGACCAGCTTCATGCTCCCGGGGTCGATCACGCCCAGCGCCCCGTCGCCATGGCCGACGTAGAGCTGCCCGGCGGCGGCGTCGAACCGCAGGTTGTCGGCGTCCGACAGGTTCGGGATGGTGGCCACGGGCTGGTAGCTCGTGTCGTCGAAGGCCGTGACGGTACCGCCCGTACGCGTGGCCACCACGATCCGACGAAAAGACGGCAGATAGGCGACGCCCTGCGGCTCGTTCAGGCCCGGGATGCTGGCGATGCGCTTGCCGCCTGCGACGTCCAGCACCTCGAGCGTGCGATTGCCCAGGGCCGCCACGAAGAGGCGCTTGCCCGCCGGGTCGACCGCGAGGTGGTCGATGCGACGCTGGACGCCGGGTAGCGCTTCCACCTGTACGTCCGTGAGCGGCGACGGCGCCGCGGCGCGCGCGATGGCGACGCAGACGCCTGCGCTCGCGAGCACGGCCGTGAGAATCAGCGGACGCAGCCGGCGCATCAGGGATCCATGTACGACTGCGACGGGTGGCTCGCAAGCGCCCGACGCTTGCCTGCAGCCCCCTCCAGGATCCAACTTAACGAGCCGGCATGGTGCTCGCCCTCGCGCTCGCGGCTCTGGTGCTCGGCGCGCCGCCCGGCGGGGGCTCTCTGCCGCTCCGCCGGGTCGCGGACATTCCGCTGCCGGGGCATGCGTCGCGCTTCGATTACCAGGCGGTCGAACCCGCCGGGCGGCGGCTTTACATCGCGCACCTGGGCGACAGCTCGCTCCTCGTGTTCGACCTCGAAGGCCAGCGCGTGCTGCGGGAGATCTCCGGGCTCCCGAGCGTGCACGGGGTCGCCCTTGCGCCCGAGCAGCACCTGGTCTTCGCGACCGAGACGGCGCACAAGACGCTCGCGCTCATCGACGACGGGACGTTCCAGGTGAAGGCGCACGTGCCCGCGGGCGAGTACCCCAACGGGCTGGCGTACGATCCGGCCTCCGGGCGCGTGTTCGTCTCGAACAACCGCGGGACCGGGGTCGGCGTGGTCGACGCGAAGACTGCGCGCGCTCTCCCGGGCGTCGACGTGGGCGGCGGCGCGGGCAACGCGCAGTACGACGCAGGCTCCGGCCGCGTGATCGCCGCGGTGCACGGGCAGCCGTATCTCGCGGACATCGACCCCGCGACGGTCCACGTCGTCGGGCGCATCCCCCTGCCCGGCACGAGCACGTGCCATGGGCTGCTCGTCGCATCGGACCTCCGGCTCGCCTTCGCAGCCTGCCACGGAGGCGAGCCGCGGCTCGCCGTCGTCGATCTCCGTGCCCGTCGCGAGAGTTCCTTGGTGCCCCTGCCGCCCGAGATCGACGTGCTCGCGTTCGACCCGGGACTGCGCCGGCTGTACGCAGCATCCGAGACGGGGAACGTCGCGGTGTTCGCCGTCGCGCCCGACGGCTCGGTGAGCGAGGTCGGGCGCGGCTTCGTCGGCCCGAACGCGCACTCGGTGGCCGTCGATCCGATCGCGCATCGCGTGTACTTTCCGCTCGAGAACGTCGGCGGCAGTCCGGTCCTGCGCGTCATGGATCCTGTCGTTCAGTCCCCAAGCACGCCGTAACTGCGTCGGGCGCCGCCCTGGCCGCAGTCAAAATCCACCGTTTACTGCAAAATCTTTCATGTCTATCTGCACACTTCCGCTGCGCGCAGCGCGGTTTCGTGCCCGGAGAACGCTTTTGTGGTGACGCGTTCGAACCGCCCGCGCTATGGGATCCCAAGTGTCTATTCGCCGGAGCTTGGGCGCGGTCGGCGCCGACTTCGCGCGGCCGTGGAGCAAGCGAATGGGTTTTGCCTCGCGTTCCTGGGCTCATGGGATTGGCTCGATCCTCGTGCCGCTCGTTCTCGCGGGCTGCGGCGGGGAGAGCGCGAGAGAAACCCCGGTAGCGAGCGCCGAGCGCTTGAACCTCGCCGGCGTGAGTTTTCAGGCCGCCCTCGGCGGGCAGTATTACAGCGCACAGAACAACGGCGGCGGCGCGGTCACCGCGACGGCCCCGGTGGCGCAGGCCTGGGAGAAGTTCACGCTGATCGACAGCAACGGCGGCGCGCTGAACAGCGGCGACAGCGTGTTCATCGAGGCCGGCACCGGCCAGTTCTTGCAGGCGGTGAACGGAGGCGGGTCGACGTTGAACGCCGGCAGCAACAACCGCGAGACCTGGGAGACGTTCCGGATCACCAAGGCGAGCGGCACCGGCGCGATCCACAACGGCGACCTCGTGGGACTGCAGGCGTACGGCGGCGAGTGGGTGTCGGCGCAGAACGGCGGCGGGGGTCCCGTCTACGCTTACGGCGCAGCGCTCGGCCCCTGGGAGCAAATCCGGATCAGCGGCTTGCCCTCGAACACGACGAGCGGCTCGAGCGGCGGCAGCTCGGGCGGCGGCGGCAGCTCGGGCGGCAGCGGCAGCGGGTCGCCCAGCGGCAGCGGCTCGGGCGGTCCGGGCTCGGGCGACATCGTCGGCAAGATCAGCGTCGGCTACCAGGGGTGGTTCAATGCGGCCGGCGACGGCTCGGGGATCAGCCCACCCTTTTGGCACTGGACGGCCGATCGCAACACGCCGTCGCCGAGCGACGTCTCGATCAAGTCGATGGGCGACTACAGCAAGACGTACCCGACCGGCTTCGCCAATCTCAACGGCGGTGGCGCGGCCACGCTCTACTCGGACTGGGACGGCGCGACGATCGACACGCAAGTGCAGTGGATGCAGACCGCGGGCATCGACACGATCGCGCTCCAGCGCTTCGGCGACTTCCGCGGCCCGGGCGCGGCGCGCGACGTGGTCGCCGGGCACGTCCGCGACTCCGCGCAAGCGCACGGGCGCAAGTTCTACATCATGTACGACATCAGCGGCTGGGACACGTTCCAGGTCGATCTCGAGTCCGATTGGACGCAAAACATCGTGGGGGAGCTCCACCTCACGGACTCCAGCGCCTACGCGCGGCAGAACGGCAAGCCGGTCGTGTGCATCTGGGGCGTCGGCTACACGGGACACCCAGGGACGCCGCAGACCACGCTCGACGTCATCACCTGGTTTCAGAGCCAGGGGCTGTACGTGATCGGCGGCGTCGGCAACGACTGGCGCACGGCCGACGGCACCCGCTGGTCGCAAGCGGGTTTCGGGCAAGTGTTCGACACTCTCGACGCGATTTCACCGTGGATGGTCGGCGTAATTGGCGACGGCGCCGGCTCGGACGCGAACCGCACGCAATACAACGAGGGCGACGTCGCGTATCAGCACGCGCGCGGCAAGGACTACCAGCCGTGCGTCCTCCCCGGCGACCTATCGGCGCATCAGCGACACCACGGCGACTTCATGTGGCATCAGTTCTACAACCTGACCCAGATCGGCTCGGACGGCCTCTACATCTCGATGTTCGACGAGTACAACGAGGGCAACCAAATCGCCAAGACGGCCGCCACCTCCGCGGGCATCCCGGGCGGCTCGAACTTCATCACGCTCGATGAAGACGGCACCCAGTGCTCGTCCGATTACTACCTGCGCCTTACCGGCGACGGCGGCAGGATGCTCAAAGCACAAATCCCGCTCACCGCGACGAGGCCCACCTCGCCGATGTGAGGGGTCGCGGGCGCGCAAGTCCCGCTCTGCGCTCGGTGCGAGGGACTATGCGAACGGATCGATCCCCCAGCTGCCGCTCCACGTCTGTCCGGGCTCGAGCATGACCAACCCTTCGCGGCTGCGGAAGGCGTTGGGCGCGCAGCTCATCGGCTCGACCGCCAGCGCGCGACGGCGCCGCGACGGGTCCGCCAGGTGGTCGCCGGTGAAGACTTGCAGGTACGGGAAGCTCTCGTCGACCCAGAGGGCCAGGCCGACGCGCGCGTCAGGCGCGCGCAGCTCGACGCGCGCTCGCCCGTCGGGACCGCGCTCGAGACCCGCGAACGCGCAATCGATCGCGGTCTCGCCAATCGGGCGCATCCGACGGAAGTCGTAGGGCGATCCCTCCATGGGTCGATCGCCGGTCGGCAGCCCGCGCGCGTCGGTGGCGAGGTACCGCTCGGCCGGGATCCGCAGAAGGTCGGCGTCGATCCGCGGCGAGCCGACGGTGACATACGGATGCGCGCCCACGCCGAAGGGAGCCGACCGATTGCCGCAGTTGCGAGCGACCGTGCGCACCTCCAGACCTCGTGCGCCCAGCGTGTATTCGACCCTCAGCGCCAGCGTGAACGGATAGCCGGGCTTCGGGTAGAGCACGTGCTCCAGCGCGACGCGATCGTTTGCCTGCTCGGTCGCTCGCCAGCTGGCCCAGCGCGTCAGGCCGTGGATCGCGTTGTGTCGCCCGGGCTCGGTGAGGTCGAGCTGGAAGGTGTCGGCGCCGAGGGTGTACTGACCGTCCTGGATGCGATTGGGCCACGGCAGGAGGAGCTGCCCCCGCGCGCCGGAGCAGATCTCGTGGATGCCGTAGCCGTCCAGGAAGGATCGGTCCAAGGCGGCATATTCGCGCAGGCCGCCGCCAACCTCGACCACGGTGAGGCGCTGTTCGCCGCACGCGATCTCGAACTGCGACCCCGAAGGTGCGATCGGCTCGAGCACGGTGATCGACTCCTTGCTCGTAGGGTTCAGGCCGGCGCAGAGTACTGCAACGCGAGAACCAGCGCTCGCGCTCGCTCGAGGTACGCCCTCGCTCAGGGAGCGTGGCGCGGCGCCGACGTGGCGGCAGGGCTCCTGGACGATGGGCTGGCCGACGCCTGCTTCGCGCCGGAAGTGACGACGGCCGCGACGCCGATGCCGACCGTCAGGCCCACGGCGCCCGCGACGATCGCGACGATCGTTCGCCGTCGGCGGCGCTCGCTCCACACCGATTTCCGGGGCGGAGCGACGGCTTCCGCGCCGGGCCGCGCGACTTCGGCGGGACCAGCGGCTTCGCCGGTGGGAGCGACTGCCTCGGCGGCCGGGCGAGCAGCCGTCGGCGGACGGCGGACGGTCGGCACCGGCAGCGTCGACGTCTCGGATTCCGGTGCACCCGGAAGCGTGTCGGCGAACTGGGTTACGCCGACTCGCGTCGCCTCGTCGTCCTGGCTCACGCGAACGACGGTGGTTTGCTCGTCGGGGTCGGGGTGCTCGTAGGCCGCGACTGCGCTCGCCAGGGCCTCTCTCATGGCGCGTGCGCTCGGCCAGCGGTCGGCTTTCTCGGTCGCGAGGGCGCGGTCGACGATTCGCGCGACGGCGGACGGAAGAAGAGGAGCCGCGGTGAGCAACTCGGGCACGGGCGCGCCGACGGCCTGCGCGAGCATCTCCGCCGCCGAATTGCCCTCGCGAACGTACCGCCCGGAGAGCAGCGTGAAGGCCGTGGCGCCGACCGACCATAGGTCCGAGAGAGCGTCGATCTCGCTCACGCGCCCCAGGGCCTGCTCGGGAGGCATGTACGCAGGCGTTCCAAAAATGGCGCCGGTTCGGGTCTGCGACGGCGAAGCGCTCTCCCGCAATCGCGCGACGCCGAAGTCGAGGAGCTTGAGCCGGCCCTCTCGGGTGACGAAGAGGTTCTCGGGCTTGAGATCGCGGTGGACGATCCCTTTGGCGTGGACGGCCTCGAGAATCGTGAGGAGCTGATCCAAGAGCCCGACGACCTCCGGCAGCGCGAGCCGGCGACCGCTCCGCTGCCAGCGCGCCTCCAGCGTCTCGCCGTCGAGGAGCTCCATCACGAGGAAGATGGCGCCGTCCTCCGACGTGTCGTCGTCGAGGATCCGAATCGTTCCTGCGTGCTCCACCGAGTTGGCGGCGTAGCCCTCACGCAGAAAGCGTTCGCGGACGCCGGTCTGCAGCGCGAGGTTCCGGTGGAGCACCTTGACGGCGACGCGGTTGCCGTTGCGCAGGTGGGTCGCCGCGTAGACGGCCGCCATGCCGCCCACGCCGAGGACGCGGTCCAGGCGATACTTGCCGCGCAGGACGGTGCCGACCCTCCGCTGGGCTCGAGCCAAAAACGGGTCGCTCATGAACGGCGCCTTCGAAGCCTCGCGATGGAACGGCGGATGAGCCAGTCATTCTATGATCTCCACAACCTCCGGCAAGGCTGCGTGCGCGACACCTTGTCTTCGGTTCTCCCCTTGAACTAAATGCGGCCTATGACCGTCCCGCTGGTATCGATTCTCATGGGCAGCAAGAGCGACCTCGACGTCATGCAGGGCGCGCGCGACGCGCTCGTCGAGCTGGGGGTCGAGCACGAGGTCCGGGTGCTGAGCGCGCACCGCACGCCGGACGCGCTCTTCGACTACATCGGCGATGCGGCGAAGCGCGGCGTCGAGGTCTTCATCGCCGGGGCCGGCGGCGCCGCGCACCTCCCGGGCGTCGTCGCCGCGAAGACGACGCTGCCCGTGCTCGGGGTGCCGATCCCGTCGGGTCATTTGCTGGGGCTCGACGCGCTCCTCGCGATCGTCCAGATGCCCAAGGGCATTCCGGTGGCCACGTTCGCCGTCGGAAAGGCCGGCGCCGGGAACGCAGCGCTCTTCGCGGTGGCGATCCTCGCAGGCAAGCGGCCGCCCCTGGCGGAGAAGCTCGCGGCGTGGCGCAAGCAGCAAGCCGACAAGCTGCTCAAGGAATCGGTCATCGCCTGAGCGCTTGACCGGCACGTTCGTTCAGTATCACCCTGTTCGGGGTGAGCCCCCTCCAGCCCGTCGCGAACCCCCCGAACCCCTGGGCCACGAGCGACGTCGAGTACCTCGACGGCGAGGCGCCGCTCGCGCAACTCCAGGTCTTCGAGGACCGGACGCGCGCGATCCTCGCGCACAACGACAGTCCGGACGTCGGGTTCGCCTGGAGCGTCAACCCCTACCGCGGTTGCTTCCATGCGTGCGCGTACTGCTACGCGCGCCCCAGCCACGAGTATCTGAGCTTCGGCGCCGGCACGGATTTCGAGCGCAAGATCGTGGTCAAGCCCAACGCGCCGGAGCTCCTGCGCGAGGCGTTCGACCAGCCGAGGTGGCAGGGCGACCTCGTCGCGTTCAGTGGTGTCACCGACTGCTATCAGCCGCTCGAGGCGAGCTACCGGCTGACGCGCGGCTGCCTCGAGGTCTGCGCGGAGTACCGCAACCCGGCGGCGATCATCACGAAGGCATCGCTTGTCGAACGGGATATCGACGTCCTGCAGGCGCTTTCGTCGGTCGCGCACGTCGGTGTGATGGTGAGCATCCCGTTCTGGGACGAGGGGAATGCCCGGGCAATCGAGCCGTTCGTGACGACTCCCGCGCGCCGCGTGCGAACCATCGAGCGCCTGGCGCGCGCCGGGGTGCGGGTGGGCGTGATGGTGGCGCCCATCGTGCCGGGGCTGAACGACGAAGACATGGGCGACGTCCTGCGCGCGGCCCGCGACGCCGGCGCTTCGTACGCGGGGACGACGCTCCTGCGCTTGCCGGGGCCGGTAAAGGAGGTATTCGAGACCCGCCTGCGCGCTGCGCTCCCCCTCCGCGCCGACCGCGTGCTCCGTCGCGTCCGCGAGACGCGTGGCGGCCAGCTGTACGACGCACGCTTCGGCGTGCGCGGCCGCGGCGAAGGCGCCTACGCCGACGCCATCGCCGCGCTCTTCGCGCAGACGGCGACCAAGCTGGGCCTGCAGACGCGCGGCTTCGCCCAGGAGAACGCGCCGGCCACCTTCCGCCGTCCGCGCGGCCAGCTCGCCCTCTGGTGAGCCATCCGCCCTACCGGTTCAACCCCGTCGTCCACGCAGGCGAGCGACAGTCCTCGCGCGGTCGTAGTGGTAGGCGATCTGGTCGTCGTCGTAGCGGAAAGATTGACCGACGACGCACCGCGCGCGCACCTCGGGCGTCGCGCCTGGAGGATTCGCCGCGTTGGCGCGGCCGCCGATGCAGGGCGCAGCGCACCCCGGGCACGGCGGCCGGTGCGGCCGGGGAGGCTCGACGTCGGCGTCGACGATCCAGGCGCCGCGCAGGGCCCACCACGGGCCGTGGACGTCGTGAATGAGCAGGCGGAACGGGCTCGGCGAGCCCAGGCCGACGATCTCGGCGAGAGCAACGAAGTCGACGCGCACGGCCGCGTGAAACGCCGCCTCGAAGCGACGGAAATGGATGCCCGCGCTCGCCAGGGCCGCGTCGGCCCGATCGAGGAGGGACGCGACGTACGCGTCGTAGGGGTTCGACTGGTCCCAAAGCGCCGGGCGCGCGTCGATGTGCGCCCGGAAGGCGCGCCAGAGCGCCGGCCCGCCGCTCGCGGCTACGACGACGCCGCGCGCGCCCGGGACGAGCGCGTCGGCACGGAACTCGTGGGGCGCGCGGGCGTCGTACGCCGCGGCGGGACACGAGGCGACGACGTCGATGCCCGACCCTGCCAGCGCCTCCCGAACAATCGCCGTGGCCACGGCGACCAGCTTAGCGCGTGCGGATCGGCCCTCCGGGTCGAGGCGCACCGCGGCAAGAGGGGGAGACCGTATGAGGCTCCCAGATAGACGACTTGCGGTGGCCTCGGCGCGCGGCGGATGATGCCCGCCGTGCGCCCGCCCGCTTCGCTGGCCCTCATCGCCGTTGCGGCGCATTTCGCGATCGAGCCGGCGGTCCCTCAGCCGCTGCGAACCGCCGAGCCGCTTCCCGAGGCGCCGGTCGTGCCGCCCTCGCCCCCGGCAGCTGCTCCGGCCGCCGCCGACGACACGCGCGTGCCGGAGCACGCCGATGACGTGGTCGACTACACCCTCCGCGTCACGCTCGACCCGGTGGCTCATACGGTCCATGGCGAGGGCACGATCGCGTGGAGGAACGCGAGCACGCGGCCCGTCCGCGAGATGTGGCTCCACCTCTACCTGAACGCGTTCAAGAACGAGCGGTCGGTATTTCTGCGCGAGCGCGTCGGGGGTCGCGGCAGCGAGCCGCCCGAGGACTGGGGCTGGATCGACGTGCGGCGACTCGCGCTCAAGGAGGCGGGCGGCCCCTCGGTAGACCTGTGGCCGCGCGCCGAGCTGCGACGTCCGGGGGACGACGACGAGACGGACGCGCGCGTTCCGCTTCCGCGCGAGGTCGCGCCGGGAGAGACGATCGCCCTCGAGGTCGCGTTCGACGACAAGCTGCCCACCGTGATCGAGCGCACGGGGTACCGAGGCACCTTTCACATGGTCGGGCAGTGGTTCCCCAAGATCGCGCGCGTCGAGTCCGATGGCACGTTCGCTCATTTTCCGTTTCACCACCTGTCGGAGTTCTATTCGGACTTCGGCAGCTACGACGTGACCCTCGACGTGCCCGATGGTTACGTCGTCGGCGCCACCGGGACGACGGTGGAGTCGCGCGTCGGGGGAGGACGGCGCGTCGAGCGGCACGTGCAGAGCGACGTCCACGATTTCGCGTGGACCGCCTGGGACCGCTGGCAGAAACAGGCCGAACGCGTCGGCGACGTCGACGTGGCCCTCCTCTACCCGCCCGGATTCGCGGCCGTGGCCGAGCGCGAAATGGCGACGCTGCGCTTCGCGCTGCCGTACTTCTCGACGCACTACGGTCGGTACCCGTACCGCGTGCTCACCGTCGTGCACCCGCAGCAAGACGCCAGCGAAGCGGGAGGGATGGAATACCCCACGCTCATCACGTCCGGCGGCGCCTGGTACACGCCCGCGGCGGTGCTCGCGCCGGAGATCGTGACCATCCACGAGCTCGGGCATCAGTGGTTTTACGGCCTGGTGGCCACCAACGAGCTCGCGTGGCCGTTCCTGGACGAGGGGCTCAACCAGTTCGCGGAGGCCGACGGTATGTCCGCGTGGCGGCGCGAGGGGTCGGCGGCGGACCTGGCGGGGCTGACGATCGCCGACGCGTCACTCGATGCCGTCGGCGGAAACATGGGAGTGCACGACGAGCCCGTCGCCCAGGCCGCCAGCGCCTTCACGAGCGGCGCGAACTATGCGCGGCTCGTGTACGCACGGACGGCGGCGATCGTCGAGACGCTGGCGCGCGTCTACGGGCGCGAGAGCACGCTGCGCGCGCTCGGGCGATACGCGCGCCGCTTCCGTTTCGCGCATCCGGGGCCGGACCAGTTCCTCGACACGTTCGGGGAGGTGCTCGGACCCCGCGTCGAGCGCACGCTGCGGGCCGCCCTCTTCGAAAAGGGCTGGGTCGACTACGTCGTCGACGGGGCGTGGTCGCAGATGGCACGAAGGGCCGGTGGCGTCTTCGACCGCGCGCCGGGCGACACCGCCAGCGACGGCGCGGACGCCGGCGCGAACGAGCGCGTCCGGGTCGAGCCCGGAGAAGCCGACGGCGCGACGTGGGAGAACACGGTCGCCCTGCGCCGGCGCGGCACGCTGTCCTTTCCCGTAGACATCGAGCTGACGTTTGCCGACGGCACGACGCGCCGCGAGCTCTGGGACGGCGAGGGGGAGTACAAGCGGATCTCGTGGAGCGGACCCGTCGCGCTCCGCAGCGCGGTCGTCGATCCCGACGATCGCGTGATGCTCGACTACAACCTGGAGAACAACCGGGCGAGCGTCGAGGGAGGCGGCGGCGGCGCGCCGCGCACGCTCGAGCGCGCGACGTACTGGATGCAGCTCGCGCTGCAGGCGGTCTCGCCGTGAGCGACTACCGCGCCGCGATCGCGCCGCCCGACGAGACGCCCGACGCCGCGCGCCCCGCCCAGGACCTGGTGCTCGTGACGACGCCGGCGATGCGTGCGCGGAGGCACCCGTGGGCCATCGTGGGCGTGTGGGCGTGGCAGGCCGCGCTGGCCCTCGTGGCGAGCTGGCCCGCGGGCTCCCTCGCGCGAGCGGCGTACGGCGGCGACCCGCGCGGAGACGCGGTCCTCTGGGACGCCGGCGGACACGCGCTGCTGGACGCGCTCTGGCACGACTCGCACGGCGTCTCGGTCGTCATGCGCGCCGGCGGCTTCGCCCTGGCGGCGGGCATCGTCGTGGGCCTGGTGCCCGCGGCGGCGCTCATGTTCGCGATGGCCTACGCAACGCGCGAGCGCGGGAGAGCGGGGGCGGCGCGCAGCCTGGCCGCCGCCGTGGGCGCGTTCGGCGCGTTCGCCGTCCTGCTGGTGGCGTTCGGCGTCCTCCAGGGGATCGTCGTCGGGGCGGGCGCCGGGGTCGCGCGATGGGCGGAGCACATGGCGCACCCGAGCATGGGCGAGGCGCACGCGGAGCTGCTCGAGGGCGCCGTGGGGCTCCTCTTCGTCGTCGGCGCATCGGTGCTCGGTGTCGTCCACGACATGGCGCGAGCTGCGGTCGTTCGCTTCCAGGTGAGCGGGCTGCGCGGCTTCGCGCTCGGCGCGCGTGCGTTCCGCTCGGCGCCGGTCCGGCTCTGGTGGTCGTGGGCATGGCGAACCGGGGCTGCGGCAGCTCCCGTCGCCGCGGCCGCCGCCGCGGCGAGCGCGATGGGCGGCCGGGGAGGTGCCGCGCTCGCGCTGCTCGCGCTGCTGCACCAGGCGGTGGTCGCCTCGCGGATCGCGCTGCGCGCCTCCTGGCTGGGGGTGCCGCTGCGTACCGTCGACGTCGCGCTCGCTCGTCCGAGCGCGTGAGAGCCCCGTCCCTCAGCGAGGCACGAGCCCGCGATACAGCTGCTCGTACCGGCGCCCGGGACGGTCCCAGCCGCGATCGAGGCGCATGACGCCGCGCACGAGCCCCGGCCACCGCGGCAACCCGCGCGCGGCCGTGGCGCGCTCGCACGCCCCGAGGAGCGAGTCCACGGTGGGCTCGTCGAAGAGGAACCCGGTGCCCGTCTCGAGCTTCGCGTCGCAGTCGACGATCGTGTCGCACAAACCGCCCGTCGCGTGCGCGACCGGGAGCGCCCCGTAGCGCTGCGCGTACATCTGCACGAGCCCGCACGGCTCGTAGCGGCTCGGCACGACCACGAAGTCGGCCGCCGCGAAAATGCGGTGCACGAGCGCCTCGCTGGCGGCGCGGGCAAACGCCGCGCGCCCGTGAGATTTGCCGACCACGCCTTCGACCGCCGACACGAGCGAACGGTCTCCGTCGCCCGCGAAGACCAGCTGGGCGTCCGTCGCGCGCAGGAGCTTCGGGCACGCCCCCACGACGAGGTCGGTGCCCTTCTGCTCGACCATGCGTCCAACGTACGCGAAGAGTGGCGCCTCCGGCTCGAGGGGCAGCCCGAGCTCGCGCTGAAGCGATCCCTTGCAGCGGGCCTTGTTCGTGAAGTCCTCGGCGTCGAAGCGCGACGCGATCGCCGGATCCGTCGCCGGGTTCCACACAGCGTAGTCGACACCGTTGGTGATGCCGGCGAGCGCCTCCCCGCGCGCGCGGAGGACGCCGTCGAGCCTCGCGCCGTACGCGGGACTCTGGATCTCGCGCGCGTAGGTCGGGCTCACGGTGGTCACGGCGTCGGCGGTGACGACGCCCTGCTTGAGCAGGTTGATACCGCCATAGAACTCGATGCCGTCCACGGTGAACGTCTCCCAGCCGAGGCCGAGAGTGGGGAGGACCTCACGCGGAAAGGTCCCCTGGTGGACGACGTTGTGAATGGTGAGCACCGTCCGCGTCAGCGCGAGCGCAGGCACCTCCGAAGCGAGCATCCGCAGGTACGTCGGGACGAGCGCGGACGCCCAGTCGTTGCAATGGACGATCTCGGCGGCGCGCCCTCCGGCGACGCGCTGGCGCACGAGCTCCGCAGCCGCCCGCGACAGCGCCGCGAAGCGTAGCGCGTTGTCGGGGTAGTCCTCGCCGCGCTCGCCGTAGACGCCGGGCCGATCGAAGAGGCCCGGGATGTCGACGACGACGAGATCCACCTGCGACGCGAGGCGTCCGTCGAGGACCGTGGCCTCGAAGGCGCGCTCTCCCAGCGTGAAGCGCAGAGGCGTGAGGCGGCGGGCGAGGAGAAGGCCCTGCTCCTCGAGCGCACGGAACCGCGGCATGACGACGGTCACCGCGTGTCCGAACGTGCGCAGAGCCTTGGGCAACGCGGACGAGACGTCCGCGAGCCCCCCCACTTTGACGAACGGCGCGAGCTCTGTCGTGACGAAGGTGATGTCCATCCGTGGCCGCTTTTACCACGATTTGCGCGGCGGACCGTTGCCATGCAGGATTGCACACGGCGATGACCCGCCTGCGAGCCTCCGCAGAGACTCTCGTCCGCCCCGATGGGGTGACCGAAGGAGCGGTCGTGTCCGTGTTCCGCGTGCCTCCGGAGGTCGCCGGCCAGCGCGTCGACGTGTTCGTGCAGAGCCAGCTGAACCGGACGAGCCGTACGCGCGCGCAGGCCATCGTGCGGGCCAGCGCCTACGACGGGGCGGGCCGCAAGCTGGCGCCGAACGACCGGGTCCGTCCGGACCAGCGCGTCCTGCTCTGGCGCGAGCCCTGGGACGAGACGCCGGTGCCGGTCGAGGTCCCCGTCCTCTTCGAGGACGACCACGCCATCGCCGTCAACAAGCCGCCGCTTCTGCCGGTGCACCCGACGGCGCGCTACCACCGAAACACGCTCATCAAGGTGCTCCAGGCCGCGCGCCCGGACGCCGCGTTCCTCTCGCTAGGACACCGGCTCGACCGCGAGACGAGCGGCGTCATGCTCGTGTCCAAGACGCGCGAGTTCGATCGCGCGCTCAAGCGCCAGCTCGAGGCGCGCCACGGAGTGGACAAGTCGTACGTCGCCATCGCCTGGGGAGTGCCCGATCGCGGCGACGGCGCGCGGAGCTTTCGCTACGAGCGGGCGCTGCAACTCGACGAGGAGAACGCGCTGCGCGTGAAGATGCGCACGAGCGACGCGCCGCAAGCGCTCTACGCGGCGACGCGGTTCGAGGTCGCGGAGGTGCGGCGTTCGCTCGACGGGCGCTCGTATTCGCGCGTGCGGTGCGACCTCGAGACCGGCAGGCAGCACCAGATCCGAGTGCACCTGGCGAGCCTCGGCGCGCCCGTGGTCGGCGACAAGCTCTACGGGCCGGACGAGCGCCTGTTCGCGCGCGCCGCCGACGGCGAGCTCACAGCGGAGGACGAACGTCTCCTCGAGCTGCCGCGGCATGCGCTGCACGCCGCCCGACTCGCGCTCGCGCACCCGATCACCGGCCGGCCCCTGGCCGTCGAGGCTCCCCTCCCCCGCGACATGGCGGATTTCTGGGCCGGCTTGACCGCGCCTTGACCCCCGCTCGTCAGAGTCCGCGAGGAACGCTGTCGAGCTCCAGCTGCTCGAGCGCAGCCCGGATGACCGCGCTGCGATTGGCCTTGGTGACACCGCGCGCCTTGAGCTGATCGACGAGCCAGTCGAGGTGCTCGAGGTCCTTCGTGTAGAGCGAGATGCAGATGACCTTGTAGTGCGTGGGCTTCGGTTCGGCCTTGCGCACACCGCGGGAGGGACGCCTCTCCTCGACCGGCAGGGGCGCGGGCTGGGGCGGCGGCGCGTAGAACGCCCCGGAAAGGACGCCCTGCACTTCGTCCGCGTCGAGCACGCGCGCCGCACCGCCCATCGTCTCATCCTCGCGCCCGGCCATTCTGCTTCTCCTCGAAATTGGGGCACTCCGGCCGAGCCGGAGACCCTTCGTCTAGACACCCACTGCCACTGCCATCAGACGCGCCGGGCCCTCGACGAGC
>Ga0102924_1002118_pt1 | contig 22062 bp, 24 predicted proteins | sample PaiPotPPM11metaG_FD_80116 | JGI IMG/M metagenome (GOLD analysis project Ga0102924, IMG submission 80116) | Iron sulfur acid spring bacterial and archeal communities from Banff, Canada, to study Microbial Dark Matter (Phase II) - Paint Pots PPM... ...
CCTCCCGGCCGCGGCGCCGGCACCGGGCCGTCACCGGCAGGCGTACAATCAGCACAAGAGAGGCACCAGTAGTTCACTGGAGTCACAAGAGGAATAGCCTCCAAGAAGCCCGGGGTCCTCCAGGTTGGGCACGTCGGCGGGACGCTGGCCGACGGAAAGCTGGCCCGGGCCAGGCACGCCGGCGGAGGGCAGGCCGGCGGAAGGCTGGCCGGCGCGAGGGGAGCCTGCGGACGGCTGCCCCGGGCTGGGCTGCCGTGCGGGCCCGCAGGCGCCAGCGGGCGGCTGTCCCGGGGCAGGCTGGCCTTCCGGGTCGGGGACAGGCTCGGAAGTCTCTGCCGGCATCGGGGTCACCTCCTCTGCGCGGGCGGTTGGGCTCGCTTGATCTAAGACCACGCTATCGACCGGTACCGACAAAACTGACTGAATCTAGCGTGCCCAGCCAATAAATCTCGAAAGAATTTTTGATGATGCCAGATGCCTGCCCTCGCCGCCCCAGTCAGGCTGGGCCCGCCAAGCCGAGACCAGCCAGGCACAGGGCCGCCGGACACAGACCAGCCGAGGACACACCCGTCGCGGGACACAGACCAGCCAGACCACACGCCTGCAGACCACAGGCCTGCCGGACACAGACGGCCGGGCCACAAGCCCGCGGGGATGCAGACGGCCAGACCACGTACCCGCCGAGACCCAGGCCAGCCAGACCACAAGTCAGCCGGAACACCGGCCAGCTAGGACATTGACAGCGGGAACACAGACAGCCGGGACACAGATGGCCAGACCGCGCGCCCGCCGAGACACGGGGCAGCCAGAACACGCGCCGCCGAGTCGCGGGCTAGTCGCTGCGGCGCGGCCGGGGCGTCAGGGAATCGGCGATATCGGCCGCCAGCCGGGACGCCTCGGGCTCGGTCAGCGTGCCGGTGCCGATGCGGATGCCGGGCGGGGAGGCGATCCGGAAGCGCTCGCCGGGCGCCACGGCCCAGCCCCGCTGCAGGAGAGCCGTGATCGCCGCGGATTCGTCGCGCACCGGAACCCAGACCGCGAGGCCAGACCGGGCCAGGACCGGAACGCCGCGCCGCGCGAGCGCGTCGGCCAGCCGCCCCCGGCGCTCCGCGTACGCGTCCGCGGCCCGGTCGAGCAGCTGCCCGACCGCGGGGTCTGCCCACAGTTCGGCCACGGTCTCCTGGAGCAGGAAGCTCACCCAGCCGGTGCCGAGCGCCTGACGCCCCTCGACCCGGGACACGGTGACGGCATCGCCAGCCAGCACGGCGAGCCGCAAATCGGGTCCCAGCGATTTGGAGACCGAACGGATCGTGGCCCACCGCTGGGCCGCACCGGCGACGGTGTACACCGGGACACCCGAGACCGGGCCCGCGTGGTCGTCCTCGATCACCAGGACGTCCGGCCGCGCGGCGAGCACCTCGGCCAGCCGCGCGGCCCGCGCCTGATCCCACGCCGCGCCGGTCGGGGCCTGAGCCCGCGGCGTGAACAGCGCCGCCTGGCAGCCGCCGGCCAGCGCCGCCTCCAGCGCCTCGGGCCGCACCCCGAATTCGTCCACCGGCATCGCCACGGCGCGCAGGTCCATCGCCCCGAGCAGGTCGCTGGCGGGCGGATAGCCGGGATCCTCCACGGCCACGTGATCGCCCGGCCGCAGCCAGGCGCCGAGCACCCGTTCCACGCCGTCCAGCGCCCCGCCCACCACAGCCAGATGAGCCGGGTCGATGCCGCTGGCGCGGAACCTTTCGGCGGCCAGGCGGCCCAGCCGCGGGTTGACCGGCGCGTCACCGTAGAGCCGGTGCGGCGGGGTCACGCGAGGCAGCGGCGGCAGCAGGGCCGGATCGGGACTGCCGACCAGCAGGTTGCGCACCCCGTCGGGCACGGCCAGGGCCGGACGGGGCCCGATGGGCGGCGCCGCGGTGATCCGGGTCCCGGCCCGGCCGTTCCCGCGGGCGATCCCCTTCTCACGCAGCTCGCGGTACGCGGCGGCCACCGTGACCGGGCTCAGCCGCAACTCAGCAGCCAGCCCGCGCACGGGCGGCAACGCTACCCCCGCCGCAACCCGGCCCTCGCGCACGGCGGTCTCTACATCGCGAGCAATCTCGCTAGCATTCCGCCCCGCAGGCCGGTATTGTATCAGCATAAATTAATTATGTTCTGTAACGTAAACAGAAGCAAGGCGACTCGCAGTTCGGGGGCCGGCTATGTCCAGGTGCACGGCCGGTCGAGGCGGGCAGCCGGGTGGAGCGGGCAGCCGGGTGGAGCGGGCAGCCGGGTGGAGCGGGCAGCCGGGTGGAGATCAGCAAGCGCCGCTCCGGGCAGGGCGGGTGCGCGGGAGGCGGGCGGTACCGCCCCTGGACGAGTGCCGCTCCGTGCGGTGCCTCCCGGGGCACCGCACGGGTACGACCGCCGATCATCGGTTGCGAACGGAGGCGATTGAGATGTTCACGCTGCTCCCCGAGCTTGAGGGCCGGCACATCCGGCTCGAACCGCTGCAGCCGCGGCACGCCGCGGGCCTGGCCGAGGCCGCGGCCAGCGACCCCGACCTCTATCGGCTGACCGTGGTCCCGCAGACCGAAGCCGAGGCGGCGGCCTACATCGAGTCCGCCCTGGCCCGGCGGGACCAGGGCACCGCCGCCCCGTTCGCCGTGGTTCGGGTGGCGGACGGCGCGGTTATCGGCTCGACGCGGATCTGGGACCTGGTGCGGTGGGGATGGCCGACGGGCCACCCCCGGCACGGTCGGGAGGCCCCCGACATCTGCGAGATCGGGTACACCTGGCTCGCCCGCCCGGCGATCGGCACCGCGGCGAACACCGAGATGAAGCTGCTCATGCTCGGCCACGCGTTCGAGACCTGGCAGGTGCACTGCGTGTGCCTGCACACCGACGCGCGCAACGAGCGTTCACGCCGCGCGATGGAGAAGATGGGAGCCCGGTTCGAGGGCATCTTGCGGGCGCACCGGCTCGCGGCCGAACTGACCCCGCGCGACTCGGCCCGCTACTCGGTCACCGCGGCGGAATGGCCGGAGGTGAAGCGGGGCCTCGCGGACCGGCTCGCCGCCCGGGCCGGACGGGCACCCCAGGCCACCGGAGCCCGGCCGTGAGCGTGCGGGCAGCGAGGAGTCGGCCATGACCTACTGGCCAGGTCGCGCGGCGGACGCCGCCGAGGACGAGGTGGCGCACGCGGGCGAGCACGGGCTGACCCGCATGCGGTACGCCGGCCCCGGCGGCCCGGGCCGGCGGGCGCGGGTCCGGCGCAAGCCGGAGCGAGCCCGCTACGACACCGCGGCCGTGCACGCGGTGCTGGACGCGGCGCCGTTCTGTCACGTGGCCACGGTGCGGGACGGGCGGCCGGTGGTGCTGCCGATGGTGCACGGCCGCGTCGACGGCACGCTGGTCCTGCACGGCTCGGTCGCGGCGGGGCTGTTCCGCGATATGCGCCGGGCCCGCCCGGTCTGCGTCACCGCGACCCTGTTCGACGGGCTGGTGCTGGCCCGGTCGGCCCGCAACCACTCGGTGAACTACCGTTCGGTCACCGTGCACGGCGACGCGCGCGAGGTCACCGAGCCCGCCGAGGTGATGGCCGGGATGCGGGCCCTGGTCGAGCACCTGGCGCCGGGCCGCTGGGAGCAGGTCCGCCAGCCCGAACCCGATGAGTTGCGCGATACCGCCCTGTGGCAGGTCCCGATCGAGGAGGCCTCGGTCAAGGCCCGCAGTGGGACGACCATCGACCCGCAGTCCGATTTCGACTGGCCGGTCTGGGCCGGTCACATACCCGCGGGCCTGGTCTTCGACATGCCGGTCCCGGCGGGGGACCTGCCCGCCAGCATCGACCCGTCCGGTCACGGCGTGGAGCTGAACTCCGCCCTCGGCCGCCCGGCCTGGTAATTCCGCGGGGTAGTCCCGGCGGGCCGGCCCGGGTCAGCTCGGTCGATCCGGCTGCGGGCGCAGGCCGTCCAGGATCAGCCCCAGCAGCCGGTCGGCCTGGCCGGGGTCGGCGGGCAGGTGCTGCGTCGCGATGTTCACCGCGTGCACCAGCCTGATCACGTCCCGGCCGTCGGCGTCCTCGCGCACCACGCCGGCCTTCTTGGCCCGCTCGAGCAACTCATCGGCCGAGCCGCAGATCAGCAAGCTGCACGCGGACAGCAGCTCGGACTCCTTCCCGAGGGTGGCCAGCAGCGCCGAGGTCAGGCTGCGCTTGGTGCTGCTGAACGCGGCCAGGGAGCGCAGCCACGCCGCCAGCGCCGCACCGGGATCGTCGGATTCCAGCAGTTCGGCCGCGCGGGCGCGGAGCCCGTCGACCTGGTCCCGGTACACCGCCTCCAGCAGCGCCTGCCGGCTCGGGAAGTGCCGGTAGAGCGTGCCGATCCCCACCCCGGCCCGGCGCGCGATCTCCTCCAGCGAGGTGTCGTCGGCGCCGTGCTCGGTGAACGCGGCCATGGCCGCGCTGAGCAGCCGCTGGTAGTTACGCTGCGCGTCCGCACGCATGGGACGCGGCTCCCCGGCGAGCGCCGGGGCGGGCACGCCGGTCGTGTTCATCTGCCCTCACCCTAAATCGAGTTGCAAAACGGAGGGCTCCTCCGTATAGTTAGTGGAGGTTGCCTCCACTTACATGGTAACCAACGCAGGCCGGGCCGGCGGACATTCCCCGGCTGGCCCGCCCACAGCATCTCTCCAGAAAGGCATTCATGTCGACTTCGTCGATAGCGCAGGTCTCGGCCCCGGGCCGGCCGCGCACCACCGGCCGGCCCGACCGGCGCGGTATTGCCCTGGCCCTCGTACTCTGCGCCCAGCTCATGATCATCCTCGACATGACGGTGGTGAACATCGCCCTGCCGAGCATCGCCCGCGGCCTGCACTTCTCCGAGCCCAGCTTGTCCTGGGTGCTGAACGCTTACACGCTGACGTTCGGCGGCCTGCTGCTCCTGGGCGGGCGGGCCGGTGACATCCTCGGCCGGCGGCGGGTGTTCATCGCGGGCATCACGCTGTTCACCGTCTCCTCGCTGGCCGGCGGCCTGGCCACGTCGGCCTCGTGGCTCCTCGCCGCGCGGGCCGCGCAGGGCGTCGGCGGCGCGATCGCCTCGCCCGCGGTGCTGGCGCTGGTCACGGCCAGCTTCGCGGAAGGCCGGGAACGGACCCGCGCGCTCAGCATCTACACCGCCGTCGTGATGGGCGGCGGCTCGCTCGGCCTGGTGCTCGGCGGCGTGATCACCGAGTGGGTCTCCTGGCGCTGGGTCCTGTTCATCAACGTGCCGATCGGCATCGCGGTGGCGCTGACCGCGCCGCTGTTCCTCCCCGAGTCGCAGCGCCAGCCCGGGCGGTTCGACATCGCCGGGGCCATCGCCTCGACCCTGGGCATGACCGCGCTGGTGTACGGGTTCATCCGGGCCGCGTCGGACGGCTGGAGCAACCGGGTGGCCCTGGGCGCGTTCGCGATCGCGGTCGTGCTGCTGGTCAGCTTCGTGATGAACGAGGCCCGCGTCCGGCAGCCGATCACCCCGCTGCGCCTGTTCGCCGACCGCGGCCGCTCCGGCTCCTACGTCAGCAGGCTGCTGCTGGTGGCCGGGATGTTCGGGATGTTCTTCTTCCTGACCCAGTTCGTCCAGGACATCCTGGGCTTCAGCCCGCTGCGGGCGGGAATCTCGTTCCTGCCCATGACCGCCGCGCTGTTCACCGTGTCGCGCCTGTCGCCGCGGCTGCTGACCCGGTTCGCCGCGCGGCCGCTCATGCTGGCGGGCCTGCTCCCGGTGGTGGCCGGGATGGCCTGGCTGTCCCGCATCGATCCTGGCACCAGCTACGTGTCCGGGGTCCTCGGCCCGATGCTGCTGATCGGCGGCGGGATGGGCGTGGTGTTCGTGCCGCTGACCATGGCCTCGCTGGCCGGCGTGCGGCCGCAGGACTCGGGCGCCGCGTCCAGCATGGTCAACGTGACCCAGCAGATCGGCGGGTCGCTGGGGCTGGCCATCCTGGTCACCGCGTTCAGCACGGCCAGCCGGGACGCGGCCCGGCATCCGGCGGCTCACCTGGCCCGGCTGGCCCAGCAGCACGCGGCCATCGTGCACGGCATGTCCAGCGCCTTCACCCTGGCCGTGGTGTTCGACGTGCTGGCCTTCCTGATCGTCCTGACCATCATCCGGGACCGCCCCCAGCCGTCCGCCCAGCCGGCGCCCGCGCCGGCCGAGGCCGCCCTGCAGGAGGCCGCCGCGCAGGAGGCCGCCCTGGAGGTGGCCGAGGAAGGGCTCTGATCCGGTCATCACCCGGCCCACGTGGCCGGAACCGATTCCCGTCGATGGGCCATCGACCGCAATAGATTGTGGTCGGTGGCCCATCGACCACAATCACACTCACAACGGCCGCGTCGGACGGGCCGGGTGGGACTGGTGAGGTGCCGAGGCCGCCGGGGGGACGAAGCTAGGCCGTGGGAGGCAGCGTCGCGGCGAGGACGGCGCGGTGGGTGGGCTGGGCCTCGGCGTGGCGCTGGCGGCCCGCGTCGGTCAGGCAGACGTCGATGCCCCGCCGGTCCGCGTCGCACATGTTGCGCTGCACCAGGCCGTGCTGCTCCAGCCGGCTGATCAGCCGGGACAGCGTGCTCTGGCTCAGGTGCACCGAATCGGCCAGCTCCTGGACGCGGAACTTGTGCCCCTCGTTCTCGGCCAGCCGTTCGAGCACCTCGAACTCGCTGACGCCGAGCCCGTGCCGCTCCCCCAGTTCGCGTTCGAGGGCCGCGCACACCGCCGCGTGACAGGCGGCGAGTGACCGCCAGGCGCTGACGAGCGCGGGCAGGTCCCCGGTCCCGGCCGCGGCACCACTCGCGGGCGCGATGCCGGTCCCGGCCGCGGCACCACTCGCGGGCGCGATGCCGGTCCCGGCCGCGCTCGCGGGCGCGATACCGCTCGCAGTCATGCGCGAAGTGTAGCGCCGACCCATCACTAGATGCAAACGCATTAAATTACTTTGCATATATTGCTTGCGCATGCATACGGTTGGAGCCATGACCACACCAACGACCACATCCGTGATCGCTCCCTCCGCTGAGTCCCGCTGGAGCCCGCGCCTCTGGGGCATTCTGGTGGTGCTGTGCGGAGCGCTGTTCCTGGACGCGCTGGACGTCTCCATGGTGGGCGTCGCGCTGCCGTCCATCCGCGCCGACCTCGGGCTTTCCACCACCTCGCTGCAGTGGGTGGTCAGCGGCTACGTGCTCGGTTACGGCGGGCTGCTGCTGCTCGGCGGGCGCGCCGCCGACCTGCTCGGCCGTCGCCGCGTCTTCCTGGCCGCCCTGGGTGTCTTCGCGGTCGCCTCGCTGTTCGGCGGCCTGGTCAGCAGCGGCGGCCTGCTGATCGCCGCGCGCCTGATCAAGGGGATGGCCGCGGCGTTCACCGCCCCGGCCGGGCTGTCCATCATCACCACGACGTTCGCCGAGGGACCGGCGCGCAACCGCGCGCTGAGCATCTACTCGGCCTTCGGCGCGGGCGGGTTCTCGCTCGGCCTGGTGTTGTCCGGGCTGCTCACCGAGGTGAGCTGGCGGTGGACGCTGCTGCTGCCCGCCCCGGTGGCGGCGGCGGTACTCGTGGCCGCGACGCGGCTCATCCCCCGGGGCGCGCCGGCGGACCGCACCGGAAGGCGGTTCGACCTGCCCGGCGCCGCCACCGTGACCTCGGCCATGCTGCTGCTGGTCTACGCGGTCGTGAACGCCCCGCAGGCCGGCTGGGCCTCGGCCCGCACCCTCGGCTCGTTCGCCGCGGTCGCGGTCCTGCTCGGCGGGTTCGTCGCCATCGAACGGCGCAGCCCCGACCCGCTCCTGCGGCTGGGCATCTTCCGCTCCGCCGCGCTGACTCGCGCCAACCTGGCGGCCATGGTCCTGTTCGGCTCGTACGTGTCGTTCCAGTTCCTGGTCACCCAGTATCTGCAGATCATGGCCGGCTGGTCGGCGCTGTCGACCGCGCTCGCGTTCCTGCCCGCGGGCGTGCTCGTCGCGATCGCCTCCACGCGGATGGGCCCGGTTCTGGACCGGTTCGGGCCGCCGAGGATCATCGCGCTCGCGTTCGTCTGCCTGGCCGCCGGCTACGCGTCGTTCCTGCGCATCGGCCCGGTGCCGGACTACCCGGCGGTGATCCTGCCCGCGGTCCTGCTCATCGGCGCCGCGTTCGGGCTCGGGTTCTCCTCGCTGAACATCCAGGCCACCGCGGGCGTGGCCGACCGCGAGCAAGGTCTCGCGTCGGGCATCCTGCAGACCTCGTTCCAGGTCGGCGGCGCGATCGTGCTCGCGATCGTGACCGCGGTCGTCAACGCGGGGGGAGCCAACCGAGTCATAACGTCTCAGGCGCTGACCGCGTACCGGCCCGCGCTGGAGGTCATCACCGGCATCTCGGTGCTCGGCGTGGCCATCGCGCTCGGCGGCCTGTCTGTCCGGCGCCGGGAGCAGGCCGCGCCGGAGCTGGTGCCGGCCGACGAGAGCGCCGAACTCGAGCCGGCGGAGCGCTCTCCCGCCTGGTGAGCCTCTCCTCGCGGTAGGCCCGGCGGCCCCCGGCGTGAGCGCGCCGGGGGCCGCCGGTGTCACAGGTTCGCGCCGCATCTCGTCTGAGAGGGCGGCCGGTCCAGAGGGGACCGCTGGACCACGGCGAGCCCGGCCTCGACAACGTGGTCGACGACGAGCCAGCTAACGTGGCGGAGTGGCTACCGCACGTGGCACGAGCGGTCGGGGCCAAGGCGCCGCGGCGGGTGCCGGCCTGGCTGGGGCGGCGAGCCGGCGGCGAGGTCGCAGCGCGAGCGGGAGGGTGCTGAGATGACGACCGCCGAGGCGTACGAGCAGCTCCGGCCGCTGATGTTCTCGATCGCCTACCGGATGCTCGGCCGGGCCAGCGAGGCCGAGGACGTGGTGCAGGAGGCGTTCTTGCGCTACCACCGCGCACAGTCCGGCCCGCACCGGCCTGTCGGGGCAGGCGGGCCGGGCGGCCCCAGCGGCGCGGCCACGATCGACTCGCCGAAGGCGTACCTCTCGTCGGTGACCACGCGGCTGTGCATCGACTACCTGCGCTCGGCGCGGGCCCGCCGGGAGTCGTACTTGGGCGAGTGGCTGCCCGAGCCCGTGCTGACCGACGACCCGATGACCGGCGCCACGGGGCCGGACCCGGCCAGCCTGGCCGAGCAGGCCGACTCGCTGTCGATGGCGTTCCTGCTCCTGCTGGAGCGGCTGTCCCCGGTGGAGCGGGCCGTCTTCCTGCTGCACGACGTGTTCAGCTACGGCTACGACGAGATCGCGCGCATCGTCGGCAAGACCGAGGACAACTGCCGCCAGCTAGCCGCGCGCGCCCGGCGCCACGTGGGCGAGCACAAGCCCCGGTTCGAGGCCTCACGCCGCAAGCGCGAGGAACTCGCGGCCCGTTTCTTCCGCGCCGTCGGCGACGGGGACATGGACGGCCTGGTCACGATGCTGGCCGCGGACGTCGTGGTCTACGGCGACAGCGGCGGGGGCAGCCCGTCCTGGCCGCGGCCGATCGTCGGGCGCGACCACGTGGCCCGGCTCATGCTCGGCATCGCCGAGCAGTTGAGCCAGGCCGGGGTCTCGGTCGCGCCCGCCGAGGTCAACGGGCAGCCCGGGGCGCGGCTGCTGGATCCCGACGGGCGCCTGATCAGCGTGTTCGTCCTGGACATCGCCGATGACCAGGTGCAGACCGTCCGCTCGGTGATCAACCCCGATAAGCTCCGCCACCTCGGGCCGCTCGCCAGCCTGCCGGACCTGCGCCGTCAGCTCCGCTAAACACGCGGCCGGGAGAATGTGACCTACCAGACATGGCCGCCGGGCATGCCGATGACGCCTTTCGTGTTACCGACAATGGCTTTCAGAAATCTAACGCAGAGAGCCCGACGAGCCGGTCCGGGCAATTGAGGACTGCCCGAATCGACCCGCCGTTCAGAATCGGCTGGCGTCACAAAGTAGTGGCGTCAAGGAGGTGCTCGTCATGAAGCTCAGTCCTCGGTTCGTGCTGGACAATATTTTCGTGGTCGGCGGCGCGTTCCTGGCCGTCGCGGCCATGTCGTTCAGCGCGTCCATGGCCGGCTGGATCGGGTTCGGCGTTTCCGCCGGCCTGACCGTGCTGGCCTTCCTCAGCGCGGTCGTCACCCGCGTCACCGGGCAGAAGATCGGTCACGTCGCCCTGGGCATCGTCGCGCTGTGGTCCCTGGTCGCGGCGCTGGCGTTCTCCGGAACGGTGCTGACCTGGCTGGTCTTCGCCGACGCGATCGCCCTCGGCGTGCTCGCCCTGGCCGACCTGACCGCGCACGAAGTCACCACGGAGAACGTGGTGCACCGCCTGGTGATCACCGAGACTCCGGCCAGCGAGACCGCGCGGGCCGCCTGACCAAAGCATCCGGAACGGGACCGGCCCGCCGCGGGCCGGTCCCTTCTGGTGTTTCCGGGGAATCTAATCGGGCCGGAATACCGGCACGCTAAGCTCGGCGTGGTCCTCCCAGCCGACGATAACCCGCTGATTGACGCGCACCGAGTCTGGATCTGCCTCGATCTCCGCGAGCATCCGGAAACCCTCGTCCAGGTCGATCAGGCCGACCACATAAGGAATCCGGGCCCGGAAGAACGCCTGCCCGTGCTGGCGGATCACGGTAAACGTATAAACGGTCCCGTGCCCGGCCGAGTCCCGCCATTCCAGCTCGCCCCGGATGCAACCGGGGCAGTGCCGGCGCGGGTGGAAGACGACCTGCCCGCAGTTCCGGCAGAACTGATAGGTCAGCCGGTGGCCGGCGGTCGCCGCCCAGAACGGCTCGGTATCGGGCTCGGGGAACAGCGGGAGCGGCCGCTCGGCGTGCTCGGCTAGCTCTGGCATCGGCTCACTCCCGCCCCAGGACGATGGTGCCCGCCGCGTGCCGGGTGCCGAGTTGCCCGCCGTTCCCGTGCGCGACGGCCAGCCGGGCCCCGGGAACCTGGGCGGTCGACTCCCCGCGCAACTGCCGGGTGGCCTCGATGAGCAGGAAGATCCCGCGCATCCCCGGATGGTTGGAGGACAGGCCGCCGCCGTCGGTGTTGAGCGCCGGACCGCCGGGCTCGTCGAAGGCCAGGCGGCCGCCCGCCGCGAACGGGCCGCCCTCCCCCTTCTTGGCGAAGCCCAGGTCCTCCAGGATGGCCAGCACGGTGATCGTGAACGAGTCGTAGATCATCGCTATGTCGATCTCCTCGGGCCGGACGCCGGCGCGGCCGAACGCCTCCTTCCCGGACGCCGCCGCGGCGGTCGTGGTCAGGTCCGCGCCCGCCGCCGGGTACCCGACCGCCTCGCCGGTGCCGAGGATCCAGGCCGGCGGCCTGGGCAGGCCGGCCGCCACGGCCCGGGACACGATCACCACCGCCCCGCCCCCGTCCGAGACGATGCAGCATTCCAGCAGGTGCAGCGGATCGGCGATCAGCCGCGAGCCGAGCACGTCGTCCACGGTGATCTCGCGGACGTTCTTGATGCCGATGTCGGCCAGCCCGGCCACGGCCCGCGGGTTGCGCATCGCGTGCCGGCGGGTGACGACCGCGATCTCGGCCAGCTGCTCCGGCGTCGTGCCGTGCTCGGCCATGTGCCGGCGCGCCACCATCGCGTAGTTGCCGATCAGCGTCAGCCCGTAGGGGCGTTCCATGTTGCCGGACGGCTGCGGGTCGGGGGCGGCCCGGGCGCCGGTGCCGATCGCGCGCCGGTCGCTGTGCGCGGTCGACCCGTAGGTGAGCAGGGCCACGTTCGCGTGCCCGGCCGCGATGTCGCGGGCCGCGTGCGCGGCGTGGAACTCATACGAGCTGCCGCCCACGGCGGTCGTGTCGACCACCCGGGGGGTGACGCCGAAGTACTCCGCGATGGTCAGGCCCTGCATCCGGCCCGCCTCGCTGACGTCGTAGACGGCGTCGACGTCGCCCCAGGTCAGCCCAGCGTCCTCGAGCGCGCGGGCCGCGCATTCCGCCTTGATCTGCAGCGCGCTCCGGCCGCCGGCCGTCCGCTTCTCGAACTCGTGGATGCCCGCGATCGCCGCGGCCGGCGGCGCCATCAGGCCGGCCCGACCGCGTCGCCCGGCGCCAGGTACCGCATCCGCCCGCGGTCGATGACCACGCTCCCGTCCTCGGTCGCGGTCTGGAACCAGGCGGTGCGGCCGGCCGGGCCGCCGGTGTCGTCGGCGAGCCAGATCGACACCACCAGCGTGTCGCCGGGCAGCACGGGTCGGCTGAACCGGCCGGACATCGACCGGAACCGGGCCGGGTCCGAGCCGCACAGCGCGTGCAGCAGCGCCCGGCCGGTCACCCCGTAGGTACACAGGCCGTGCAGGATCGGCCGGCTGAACCCGCCCCGGGCCGCGAACTTCGGGTCCGCGTGCAGCGGGTTCCGGTCGCCGGACAGCCGGTAGACCAGCGCCTGCTCCGGCCGGGTCGGCTGGACCACCTGATGGTCGGGCGGGCGATCGGGCCGCGCCCAGTCGTCCTTCGGACCGCGGTCGCCGCCGAAACCGCCCTCGCCGCGGATGAACGTACTGCCCCGCGAGGTCACCAGCTTCTCCCCGGTCGCCGCGTCGACGGCGACGTTCTCGCTGGTCACGAGCGCGCCCGAGCCCTTGTCGTAGATGCCGGTCACGGTGGCGACCGTGCGCGCCGTGCCCGCGACCGGCAGCGGCCGGTGCAGCTCGAACGCCTGCTCGGCGTGCACGAGCAGGGCCCGGTCGAAGTCGCCCAGGCTGCGCCCGCTGCGCGGCTGCGCGATCAGCACCCCGTAGGTGGGCAGCACCTGCTGCGGCACGCCCTCGGTGTTCTCCGTGGTGAAGGCCAGCTCCTGGAGCGGGTCCCCGAGCCCGGCCCCGACCCCGACCGCGTACAGCAGCGCGTCCTTCGACGTCCAGGAGCGTTCCTGCGGCTCGCCCGGCTGGCCGACCAGGCTGTGGTCGAGGGGCATGCTGAACCTCCGGGTCACTCGGACGGCCGGGTGCTGCGGTAACGTGCCACCGCAACTAGAATTACGTTCTAAAATTATGGTTAGGTCTTCTCGACCCTGTCAACCAGCCGGGCCCGCCCGGCCCTCGGCTCCCGCCGCGGCGTACCGGCCGAGGATCCCCCGCGCCGTGGCCAGCAGCCGGTCGCGCACCGCGGGCGGGGACAGCACCTCGACCTGCCCGCCGAACCCGGCCAGCCGGTGCGCCGCGGCCGCCTCGTGCTCGAACGACAGCGTCACCTCCCGCCAGCCCCGCTCGTCGGGCGGGAGCGCGGCGTCCAGCGCCGCGGCCACCTCGTCGCCGAACGTCTCGCCGAACACGGCCAGGGCGCGCGGCGAGGCCCGCAGCCGCACCGGCTGCCGGGGCCGGCTGGCCGTGAACTCGCGCGACCAGCCGGCCCAGAACGCGGCCAGGTCAAAGCCCGCCGGGCGCTCGAACGCCTCCGGCAGGACCCGGGCCGACGTGATCCGCCCGGCCCGGAAGACCACGGCGGGCCGGCCGGGCGTGGCGGCGACCAGGTACCAGGTCCCGGCCTTGTCGACCAGGCCCAGCGGACCGACCACGCGGTCCGGCGGCGGCTCGGCGGGCGCCTGGCCGCGCTGGTAGCCGAGGGCCAGCTTCCGGCCCAGCCGCAGGGCCCGGGCCAGGGTCCGCAGGTGCGGCGCCGCCTCCTGGCCGCGGAACCAGCGCGGCATGTCCAGGTGAACGAGCCTCGCGTCCGGGCCGGGATCGCCGGCCAGCCCCGCCGTGACCCGGATCTGGCGCTGCGCTGCGGCCAGCGGGCCGTCCAGCCCGAGTTCGCGCACCGCGCTCGGCACGCCCAGGATCAGCAGGGCCTCGGCTTCCTCCGGGCGCAGGCCGCGCAGCGGGAAGCGGTAGCCCTCGAGGAGCCGGCAGCCGCCGCCCGGCCCCGCCTCGGTGAGCACGGGCACGCCCGCGGCGCTGAGCGCCTCGAGGTCGCGGTAGACGGTCCGGACCGAGACCTCGAGTTCGCCGGCCAGGGCCCGCGCGGTGGTCCGGCCCCGCGCCTGCAGGAGCAGGGCCAGGGACACCAGGCGGTCGGCGCGCACCGCACCAGCCTAAAAAACGCTGACAGCCGATGTCAGCAATAACGGCGTAGCGTCTGCGAGCGTGACGACCTGGAATGACTTTGAACGAGAGCAGCCCGCCCTGGCCGCCGCAGGCCGCCGGCAGTTCTACCAGTGGGATACCGGCCTGGGCTTCCTGGCCACCGTGCGGGCCGACGGCGGGCCGCGGGTGCACCCGGTGTGCCCGGTGATCAGCGCGGCGGGGCTGCACGTGCTCGTGGTGGCCGGCCCCAAGCGGGCCGACCTGCGGAGGGACGGGCGCTACGCGCTGCACAGCGAGACCGTGCCCCCGCCGCGGCAGAACGACGGCTTCGCGGTGACCGGCCGCGCCCGCGAGGTGACCGACCCGGCGGTGCGCCAGATCGTCCGCGACCAGATCCTGGCCGACCGGGGCGGCGCCGCGTGGCCCGGCCTGGACGACGACACCCTGTTCGAACTCGGCGTCGAGCGCTGCCTGCTGATGCTCACCGAGGCCGGGGACTTCCCCCGGGGACCGACGATCTGGCGCGCCGGGGCGCGGAACTGAGCCGGGGACCTACCGGGCCGGCAGCTCCGACATGGCCCCGGACGGCTTCCAGGGACCGCCGACCATCAGCCGGCGGGTGTAGGCGATCACGGCCTCGATGATCTGGTTCGCCTGGCCGCGGGTCCGGGCCGCCGCCACCTCGCGGGCGCCCTCGCCGATCAGCGAGGTCAGGACCGAGGCGTAGAGCCGGTCCAGGGCGGTGTCGGGCAGGTGCAGCAGGGCGTCGTTCTGGCCGACCCACTCGTGGCTGCGCTGGCGCATCATCACCTCGAACCCGGGGGGGCCGTCGCCGGACTGAAACAGCAGCGCGAGGTCGCGGCGCTGCCAGCTCCCCTGCAGGAACGCGCGGGCCCCGGCGGCGAACAGCTCGGCGGGGTCGGTGACGCCCGCCTGCCGGGCCTGCGCCACCGCCTGGCTGGCCGCCTGCTCGTGGGCCAGCTGGTGCTCCTGCCAGAGCGCGAGGAACAGCTCGCTCTTCCCGCCGAAGTGGTGGTAGAGGCTGCCCACGCTGGAGCCGGCCCGCTCGACCACGTCAGCGATGCTCGCGTCGGAGAAGCCCCGGGAGGTGAACACCTCCCGGGCCGCGTCAAGCAGGGCCCGCTGGGTGTGGGCGGTCCGCCCCCACTGCCAGCCGCCGCTGGCCGACCGGCTGCGAATCTGCTTATCCACGGCGCTGTTTCTCCACGCCTCTTCTCCAGGCCTCAGCGCCGGCGGCTAGCTCGGCCGGGCCGGGCCGGGGACCGGACGGCGGATCTTGGCCGCGAACAGGTCACGGATGCTCACGACGCCGCAGACCTCGCGGCCCTCGATGACCGGCAGGTGCCGGAAGCCGTTCAGCAGCATGATCTGCGCCGCATCCTCGGCCGACATGTCCGGGCTGGCCGACTGCGGGTCCGGGGACATCCAGGCCGACACCTTCGAGGCGGAGAGATCCTCCCCCGATGCGGCCGCGCGGAGCACGTCCCGCTCGGTCATGATCCCGGCCAGGAACGTCCCCTGCAGGACGACCACCGAGCCCACCCGGGCGCGCACCATCCCGGCCGCCGCCTCGGTCACCGTGGTGTCCGGCGCGACGATCACCACGCTGGGGTTCATCAGCTCCCTGAGCTTGGCCATGGCTCCCTCAGTGCTTTCGGAGCGCGTCCGTCGGCTTCGCCGCCGCGCGGCCGCTCAGCCGCTATCGCCGATCTCGTCGATCTCCGGATCCCGGTGCGGCGTGGACGGCCCCGACATCTCCTCGGAGAGCATGCGCCACAGCGACCCGGCCCAGCCGGACACGGCCGGCCATCTCTTCCAGAACACCTGCAGCGTGGTCTCGTCGAACTCCGCGTGCGCCTGCTCCGGGGCGAGGCAGCGCGTTACCTCCTCGAGGTCATGCAGGAGGTCGAGGAACCGGTCGCCGACATCATCCATGAGATCACCTCCCAGCGAGTCTAGGCGTCCGGCGCGCCCGCGCGAAGGGACCCGATGACGGCGAGCCGGCCGGCGCCAGGGCCTAGAGTGGACGTTCGTGGCGGAACGGCAGTGGCAGCAGGGCGTCGACCCGGGCTGGGCGCAGGCCCTGGAGCCGGTCGCCGGGCGCATCGAGGCCATGGGTGACTTCCTGCGGGCCGAGATCGCGGCGGGACGGCGGTACCTGCCCGCCGGCGACCGGGTGCTGCGGGCGTTCCAGCAGCCGTTCGCCGACGTGCGGGTGCTGATCGTCGGCCAGGATCCGTACCCGACGCCCGGGCATCCGGTCGGCCTCAGCTTCTCGGTGGCGCCCGACGTCCGGCGGCTGCCCGGCAGCCTGGTCAACATCTTCCAGGAGTACCGCGAGGACCTCGGCTCCCCGATGCCGGCCAACGGCGACCTGGGCCCGTGGACCGAGCGCGGCGTAATGCTGCTGAACCGGGTCCTGACCGTGCAGCCCGGCCGCCCGGGCTCGCACCGGGGGAAGGGCTGGGAAGAGGTCACCGAGCAGGCCATCCGGGCCCTGACCGCCCGCCAGGCCCCGCTGGTCGCAATCTTGTGGGGCCGCGACGCCCGCGGCCTGGTGCCGATGCTGGGCGGGACTCCGGCCATCGAGTCGGCGCACCCGAGCCCGAACTCGGCCGACCGCGGCTTCTTCGGCTCCCGGCCGTTCAGCCGGGCCAACCAGCTACTCGAGAAGCAGGGCGCGGCCCCCGTAGACTGGAAGCTCCCCTAGGGCGACGTCAGCCCGGCGGCCGTTGAGCAGTTACAGATGTATCGCCGGGCTAATGCCCAGCTTCATATGTTTCTGTAACATTGAGTTCACCGGAGAGACGCCGCAGGGACTGGGCTGGCCTCGGGGGCGACTCCCCAGATCCCAGTGTGCGCCGGAAGCAGCCAGCGCTTTGCCGCGGGCCTGCGCAAAGGGAGGAATTCATGGCGATCGGCGGCGGTCACGCGTTGACCGGCCACGATGATGCTGCCGCGCGGCCGGTGACCGGCGGCGCCGGGCGCCGTGACGTGCCGATCGAGCTGAGCTGCCAGATCTCAGCCGACGGCCGGGCGCTGATCGCCCTGCGCGGCGATCTCGACATCGCCACCGTGGACCGGGTGGTCCGCTACGCCTGCGATGTCATCGACCACCACGACGGGCCGGTCGGCGCCGACCTGCGCGGGGTGGCGTTCTGCGACGCGTGCGGCCTCGGGGCCCTGATCCGGGTGGCCGCCCACGCCGAACGGCTCGGCCGCCAGCTCGAGCTCATCCGGCCGTCCCGGGCCCTGACCAAGATCATGCGGATCACCGGCGTCGATCACCTGCTGCTCGGGCCCGCGCGGGCCGCGGTCAGCGACGAAGCGGTGCGCCCGCTGCCTTCCGCGTAACCGCCCGCCACGCCGTTCCGCTCGCCCGCCGCTAACCCCGCTCCGCCCGCCCGCCAACCCGATCAGAGTGCCCCTGGTCGGGCTCTAACCCGCCCAAGGTGCCCGCGACCGGACTGGGACCGGACTGGCCGGGCGCCCGCAACCCGGTCCGGCGGCCCCTCCACAGGGGTCCGGCCGCGCTGGCGAGCCGACCCCCACGGGCTCGGCCGGCGCCCCACCTCCCGTACGCGGTGCCGACCGCGCCCGCCTGCCCCGGGCCCGGATGTCCGCGGGCGCGTTTAGTCTGTAGGCAGATGTCCGCCCGACGCCTGGTTTAGGCGCGTCGCGAGCCGAGCCCGCGTCGTCCGAGCCGGCCGGATCGGCGGCAACTTCGGGACCGGAGGGAACATGACGTACCAGATTCCGGTGGTGGACCTCGCCGCCGTCCTCGGCGACCGTGCGCCGGGCGGGGCGCTGGACGCGGTCCGGGACGCGATCGAGCAGTTCGGGGTGGTCCAGGCCGTCGAGCACGGCGTGGATCTCGGCCTGATCGAGGAGTTCGGCCGGCAGGCCGCCGATCCGCTGTCCCGCCCGCGGGCCGAGAAGGCCAAGCTGGCCAGCCCGACCGGGCACCCCCACCGCGGCTGGCGGCAATGGCCGGATGACTTCGGCCGACTCGAGCTCGAGCGCTTCAACGTGGCCCAGTTCGACAACCCCGAGGACGCCCGGGCGGCCGGGATACCCGAGGAGTACCTCAGCCTGTTCGCGCACCCGAACGTCTGGCCGGCCGACCCGGCGCTGCGCGAGGCGACGTTCCGCTACATCGAGGCCTGCCGTGGCCTCGCCGAGCGGATGCTCGGGCTCTACGCCCGGGCCGCCGGCGTGCCCGCGGACACGTTCCCGTTCGGGTCCCTGCCCCACCTGCGGCTGACCGTGAACGACTATCCGACCTGGACCTACCCCGACGATGCGGACGAGCCGCAGTCGGACGAGGACAAGCTGCTGTTGCTCGAGCACGCCGACGACTCGGCGGTGACCGTGCTCAGCCAGACCGGCGACTACGAGGGCCTGCAGGTCCAGATGCCCGACGGCCACTGGCAGCCGGTGCCGATCATCCCCGGCGCCCTCCAGGTGTTCTCGGGCGTGATGCTCACCCGGTGGAGCAACGGGCGGCTGCGTCCCGGGCGGCACCGCGTGGTCGCGGGCGGCACGGTGACCCGGCGCTCGACCGCGGTGTTCTGCTACCCGAGCCTGGAGACGGTCGTGCGGCCGCTCGCCCCGTTCGCCGGGCCGGACGACGCGGCCGAGGAGCCCGTCCTGGTCTGGGACCACGTCCGGCGCCGGGCGGAGGACTACATGGAGGAATACGGCCGTCCCGACCAGGTGGCCGCGTGGCGCGAGGGACGGCCGTACGTCGCCTCCCTGGCCGAGACGTCCGCCGGGCGCTGACCGGCCCGGCGATGGCAGGCACCTCGGTCGACCATCCGTTCTTCGCCCGCTTCTGGCTCCGGGTCAGCCCCGGCATGGACCGGGAAGGCCTCGGCGTGCGCCGCGAAGCGCTGCTGGCCGGGCTGGCCGGGCGGGTGATCGAGGTCGGGGCCGGGAACGGGCTCAACTTCGCGCGGTACCCGCCCGAGGTGACGCAGGTCGTGGCGGTGGAGCCGAACCGCCTGCTGCGGCAGGCGGGACAGGCCGCCGCCGCGCGGGCGGCGGTCCCGGTCGAGGTGACCGGCGGCATGGCCGATCGGCTGCCCGCGGCCGACGCCGAATTCGACGCGGCCGTGACCTCGCTGATGCTGTGCTCGGTCCCCGACCAGCAGGCGGCGCTGAGCGAGCTGCGGAGGGTCATCCGGCCCGGCGGGGAGCTTCGCTTTCTCGAGCACGTCGAAGCGTCCACGCCGGTCCTGCGGCGGGTCCAGCGCGTGGCCGACGCCACGCTCTGGCCGCGGTTCGGCGGCGGATGCCACTCCGCGCGGGACACCGCCGCTCAGATCGAGCGGGCCGGCTTCACGATCGAGCGGCTGGACCAGTTCCCGTTTCCGCAGACCCGGGTGCCCACGCTGACGGCCCCGCACATCATCGGGCGCGCGGTCCGGCCGTGACCGGTCAGCCGTCCCCGTCGATCTCGGCGGAGTCGGTCACGCGCAGCTTGCGCCGGGCCCGCTCGTAGAACGTCGTCCGGCCCAGCCGGACCACGCGCGCGGCCGCCGGGCGGGGCCGGATGTTGATGCAGTCCTCCCCGGCCACGTGCGCCTGGACCTGCCCGTCCACCTCGACCGCGAGCTGGCCGCTCTCGTTCAGGATGTCCAGCGCCAGGGTGTCGTTCACCGAGAGAACGAGCCCCCGGTTGTAGGCGGAATGGGGTGCGACCGGGGTGACCAGCAGTGCCTCGATCATCGGGTTCATGATCGGCCCGCCGGCCGAGAAGTTGTACGCCGTGGACCCGGTCGGCGTGGCCACCACGACCGCGTCGGCCGCGTACCTGACGAACGCCCGTTCCTCGACCCGGACCGCGACCACCGCGCTGCCGTGCCCGGGCACGCGGACCACCACGATGTCGTTGAACGCCGTCATGACCTTGCCGTTCAGCTCCGCGTCGACCGCGAGCCGCGGCTCGATCAGGTACTCCCTGGAGTCCACGGCGGACAGCGCGTCGGGGAGCTCGGGAACGTCGATCTCGGCCAGGAACCCGAGCTTGCCCAGGTTGACGCCGAGGACCATGGCGCGCTGCTGGTCCGCGAGCCGCATGGCGCGCAGCATGGTGCCGTCCCCGCCCAGGCTGACGATCAGGTCGGAGCGCCGGCCGAGTTCCTCGGGGGAGACCGCGACCGCCGCGCACCGGAGCCGCTTGATCTCCGCGTTGATGCCGAGGACCTGGATGTTCCGGTGCTGGGCCCAGTCGAGGACGGCGTTCACCGCCTCCGCCGAATCGCGTTCGGGATGCAGGACTATGCCGACGGTGTGCATGTCAGGCGGCCCGGGTACCAGCGAGGGCACGGAAAGTGGTCATGCCGCGATCGTCCCCCATCCCGGGCGCCGGTGCCACCTCGGGGCGCGCTTCAGGTAACGACCGAAGCCCCGGCGAGAGCGCGGCGAGCACGCCCAGCGCCGCGGCGCCGACGATGGCGGTGACCACGCCCCGGCGCAGCGCCAGCAGCCACACCGCGACCAGCCCGAGCACCGCGAGCTGCCACAGGTGAGCCAGGCCGAGGCCGAGCGGGATCGTGGCCCCCGCGATGGCGCCGATCGCGGCCGGCCCGGCCCCGGTCAGGAACGCCTGCACGCGGGCGTTCCCGCGCAGCAGGTCGAACCGGGACCCGCCCCCCAGCACCAGCGCGAACGACGGCGCGAACGCGACGAGCGAGGCGAGCAGCCCGTCGCCCACCCCGCCCGCGGCGTAACCGACCACGGCCACGGTCTGCACCACCGGGCCCGGGGTGACCTGCCCGAGCGCGACCGCGCTGAGGAACTGGGCGCTGGTCATCCAGTGGTAGGTGTGCACGGCATCGTGCTGCATCAGCGGGACGATCACGAAGCCGCCGCCGTAGGACAGGGCGCCGACCTTGAACGCCACCCAGGCCACCGACAGCAGGCCGCCCGCGGCCACGGCCGCGCCGGCCAGCTTGGCCGCGCCGCCCAGCCGGGGCAGGATGGCCGGCCGGGGCAGGATGGCCGGCCCGGCCAACAGCGGCAGCAGCGCCTTCGGCCGCTCCACCGCGCCGCGCCGCACCGGCGGGGTACGCACCAGCAGTTCGAGCAGGCCGCAGCCGACCAGGATCAGCACCAGGAACGGGCCGGTCAGCGCGGCCGCCACGCCGCCCGCCACCAGGTAGCAGCCCCACCGGACCCGGGCGGGACGCGGCGTTCCGGACCGGCGCCAGCTCGCCGGGGCCAGGCCGAGGGCCGCGCTGAGCGCCACGACCGGGACCGCGGCGTCCGCGCCGAGCGCGGCGTCCTTGATCCACAGCGGCGGGTGGGCGGCCAGGAACACCGCCGACAGCGCCAGGATCACGATGAGGCCCGGGACGATGAAGCACGCGCCGCCGATCAGCGCCCCCCGCGCCCCGCGCAGCCGCAACGCGCAGAAGATCGCGAGCTGGGTCGAGGCCGGCCCGGGCAGCATGTTGGTCGCCGCGATGCCGTCCTCGAATTCGGACGCGGAGATCCACCCGCGGCGCTCCACGCACAGCGCCCGCAGCAGCGCGATGTGCGCCGGAGGCCCGCCGAACCCGATGCACCCGATCCGGCCCCACTCGCGGGCGATGGTCAGCAGCGACACGGGCTCCGCGGCGGGCCGCGGCGAGCCGGGCTCAGCGGCCTGCATCGTCACGCGTTCCTCCGGTACGCCAGGCACAGAAGAATTATTCAATTAAGTTTGACATAATGAGCTCGTGGCCGCAGCCCCTTCTCCGCCGGTTTCTCCGGCCGTGCTCCGGACGCTCGCCCATGACCTGCGCTGGGCGATCGTCAGCCAGCTGGCCCGCGGCGACCTGCGGGCCGGCGAACTGGTGACCGGCACCGGCCAGGCCCCCAGCCTGGTCTCGTACCACCTGGCCCGGCTGCGCGACGCGGGCCTGGTCAGCGTCCGCCGCAGCACGGCCGACGGCCGGGACAGCTACTACGCCCTGGACCTGGACGCCCTCGCCCAGGCCCTCGGCGCCATGGCCACCCAGCTCCACCCCGCCC